>RCNF010001958.1_pt1 | contig 10987 bp, 7 predicted proteins | sample 2041311 | NCBI WGS metagenome assembly RCNF01 (sample SAMN09708228, study PRJNA481090) | Marine sediment metagenome, whole genome shotgun sequencing project. | biome: marine sediment; feature: ocean; material: sediment; isolation source: Sewage treatment plant 2 marine sediment (STP2) ... | reverse complement strand
TGGTAGGCGCGGTGCCCAAAGCCGGCGACGATGCCGCCGCTGTCGATGGAGGCGCGCGCCCAGGTCTCGGCGGACGTGGCATCGGTGAGTGGTAGCAGCTGTTCGAGAACCGTCTCCGCGGCGCCACCCGTCTTCGGCCCACGCAGGGCCGACAGCCCGGCGACAAAGTTGTAATAGGGGTCGGCGAGGCAGGAGGCGACGATCATCGAAGTGAAGGTGGGTGCGTCGAGCCCGTGCGCCGCATACAACACCCACAGAAGATCGAGGGCTCGCACCTCGGCGGGTGAAGGTTCCCGGTCGGTCAACGCGGCGATCAGACCCTCCGAGAGGCTCTCGTCCTCTCGTGCCGGTTGCGGTGGTCGGCCCGATCGGTGCCGGCAGATTTCCGCCACCAGAGCCGCCACCTGGCCGACAACCCTGAGTTCATGCCACTGGCGCTCGCCCGCGAGGTCGTCGGTCACCGTCAACTCGTGGCAGCCGACGGCGGAGAGCCCGGCCCGCAGCAGACGCATCGGGTGGGTTTCAGGATCGAGCGACCGGATGAGCTGCACGGCATCGGGCGGCAGCGCCCGGCTCTGCCGCAGCCTGGTCTGGAAGTCCTCGAACTTCGACGGTTCATCCTCGGGCTGAAGCCCGGTGATCAGAAGAAAAGCGACCCCCTCGAAATCCATGTGAGTGGCAAGCGCCTCGATTGGGACGCCGCGATAGGCGAGTTGGCCCGATGACGGATCGAGCCACATCACCCGGGTCTCCAGCGCCACCACGCCAGCCAAACCGGGACCGACATCGGTCGTAACCGGCCAGTCGATGTGATCGGCGCGCCAGTCGAAGGAGCTGCTCAGAGTACGAATTCGTGTCACCAGGGGAGGATAACCGTTCTTGAATTCGGAATGAGGAATTAGGAATTAGGAATTTCCGTCGCAACGCATACATGTTCGTTCGAGTGCTCACACCGGTTGAGCGTGCGGAAACGAGCAGCGTGCGGTCGGCGGCGCCTGAAAGGAGAAGCCGGGTGGGTGGAAGGAAATTCAAAATTGAGGTGCCTCTTGCAAAACTCTGATTCTGAACGCATTCGGGAGACGGTTGCATCCAAATGGAGGGGGTAAACCCCTCCCCTACAAACAAATGCGTAGGGGCGGGGTTTATCCCCTCCCGCTTTCCGCGAATTTTGCAAGAGGCTCTGAGAATTGAGAATTGAGAACTCAAAAAAACGCCCCGCTCCGAAGAGCGGGGCGGGGTGTTTGATGCGACGAGTCGCGTCAGTTGAACAGCGGGAACGGTCGAGGAGCGAAATTATCGTATGCCGGCGTCATCGAGAAGAAGTTGGGATCGAAGGATGGCGTCAACGTGCCGTTGTAGTAGGTCGCACCCGATTCGCCGAGCGGGAACATGCTTTCGATGCGAATGGGCCCGTTCATGTCGAACTCGACGCATTGTGCGTAAGTCGAGCGATTCGAGAACGGCGTCTGCCAGAGCGGCCCGAAAAAGTCCATTCCCGGGACGATCTCGTGTTTGTAGACGATGTAGCCTCTCTGCTCGTTATACGGTCCGAAGCCCATCTCCGCGATGACGTTGTCCAGCGCCTGGACGATGATGTCCTCGGCCGCCGTCGGTTTGCCCGAGCCCGTCTTGTCCTGGAACCAGTTGTAGTAGGTGGGGCCCGCGAGCGCGTGCAGGAGGACGTTGTACAGCGTTCCCGAGTATTGGTCTGCCCAGTCGAGACCGGACATCATGAACTCGTCCTCGAAGGTCAATCGCATGACCTCGCGAAGCCACGCATTCTGGAGCATCCAGGCATCGGCCTTGAAGGCGCCCGTTCGCCACTCGGAGGGACCACCGGCCACGAAGTGGCCGTCCCAGGCTTCAATCATCGCCACTGCAGCGTCGCGGTCGTCGGATGGGTTGGCCGCCACTGCCGGTTTGAAATAGGGCGCGGTAAAGGTCCAGTTGTTTCCGCCACGGGGGCCCATGCCGTCGGTGGTGGCGATGTCGAGGGCGAGGTCACGCGCCTCTTCAAAGGTCACGTTGTCATGGGTTGAGAGATACTCCTCCACCACATGCGCTCGGTGCGACGGACCGAAGGCGTAACCGGGGTTATTGCCTGAATTGATGTAATCGTACGAAGCCTTATTGTTCCACCCACCGTAGTAACCCTGGGCGGTGTTCAAGTCGTGGACCCGAGGCCGTCGTTCGCCGGTCCACTCCATGGTGCCGTCGCCGATGGATGGCAGCATCGGGTTGACTCCCGCCGCTCGGATCGGGTCATAACCAGACATCCAGTAGGCGATGTTGCCGTCGCGGTCGGCGTACGTCGTGTGCTGGCTGACGGGGAAGACCTCGATTCCGGCGTCGAACTCGGCGATGCTCTCGGCGCGGGCGAGGTGGAGCATGGTCTCAATCCCCTGGAGATCTCGTTTCCAATGGGCGTAGGCCCACGAAACGATGATCGCTGGCGGATCGGCTGGGTTGTACTGCAGAGGCTCGATAATGGGGCCGTGCGAACTGCGCCAAATCGGGACCGTCACAGGGGCGCCGGCGAAAACATTGATCGTCTCCATACGGTGGAGGACGACGGCCTGGGGCGGCTCCATGTAGTAGTCCATGGTGTGGGCGTGGCCCACCTGCATCGACCACGCGTGGTGCGGGGTGCGGCCAATCGGAAAACCGGGCGTACCGGGAATCGTCATACCGGAGACGTTGAGCCCGCCTCCCTGGATTGAGCCCTCTGCGATGATGGACGGGACGGGGAAACCCATCTGCGGCCCGGAATACAACATTGGGTTGCCGGTGGCGGTCCGTTGGCCCGAAATGGCCCACGCATAGCTGCCCATCTTGACGGGGGCGTTGAGGTCTTCTATCAACTGTTGGAGGCTGTCTGTCCGGGTACGGATGTTATTCGCAGCCTCCCTGATCCCTGGCATTGAAACGATCTTGTCGAAGTGAGCGCCGTCAATAGTCGGAGCCGACGCGGACTTCTTTCCGGCTGGGATTGGGATCATGGTCTGCGCGCTCGGATCGATAATCCACTTGAGATCGCCAAACATGGCGAGGCCCTCGGCGCCGTAGACTGTGGCAAGGGTCTGGGCCAGGACCGCATTGTCAAGCTGGCCGCGGCCGAGGATTCTCTGTTGGCCTTCAGGGTCGAACTCGCGCAGATGGAACATCACAGTGGCCATCACATCGTTGATATGCCATGGCTGCGGCAGTACCGGTGGGCCGCCGCTCAGCAGCACGGACTGAATGGTGAGCAGCCAGTACTCGTCCGGCATCTGCCAATAGCGGTTCACCGGGTTGAACTCGGCGATGCGGCGGTTGATGCCGGCGGTGTAGGCAGTGATGACGGTTTGGGCATCTTCTGAAGTAGCCGCGAACATCTCGGCGTACTCTTCGTCCGAGTAACCCAGAGTGCGCAGGTACCAGTCGTTTCCGATGGCTGCAGACCCGAGGAGTTCAGAAAGCTTGCCGCGACCCAGGCGGCGGTAGATGTCCATTTGCCACAGACGGTCCGTCGCCACCGCGTAGCCCATCGCCTCGAACGCCTCGTACAGCGACCCGCCCTCGATGAACCAGATGCCCTGTGCGTCGCGGGTGGTCGTCACCGGGTCTGTCTTGGCTGCGTCGGCGACGTCGGCCGCGCCGACCGGCACCATGCGCGCAGATGTTCGCTCAAAGGTCTGTCCGGAGGCAAACACCGCCACCGCGAGGATCAACACCGACATCTTCCAAATGGACGCCCTCATACTTTGTCTCCCTTCAAAAACGGTGACGCCGCAACGGACACGGAACTCGTGCATCGCAACGAAGCCACAAACCAGAGATTTCACTGCCAATGAATATAGCGGCGTCGCGAGAGTGTGTAAATGGGCAGACGGGCAAAATTAGGAATTAGGAATTAGGAATTAGGAATTTCCATCACACGCCCGAGTGCCCACAAAGAGGGAGATCGAGTTCAGCGGAGGTGCCTGGCATCCGGCCCGTCCGACGGGCTGCGTGCCTGGCATCCTCTCGGGAAGGACGCCCTGATACGAACCGCGTGTGGCGGAGGTGCCACTTTGAACATTGTTGGATTCAAGGATTTCCACGCCGGCACATCCGTGAGGGCCAACAATGTTCAGGGTGGCTCCTCTCGGGAAAAACGTGCTGATACGAGTCGCGCCCACCGGACGTGCCGTCTCCAATGATTTTGCGATCGCCTGGCCTCGACATGAGCGACTGCTTCGGGCGCAAATATCTTCGGAGGGGGCACTCACGGGCAATGAACTCGTGAGAATCGGGATGTTCACGTCGGAAGGACGTCGTCGGAGCATCAGCCCTTGGTCGAGTGGCATCCTCTCGGGAACAGCCTACTGATTCGAGCGCGCCCGCCGGGCGCGCGAGTCAGACCCCTCAGGTGAAACCGCTGGGGCAGCTTGGCGCCGCCGGACAGTCACTGCCCGAACTCGAGGGCCCGCTGGCAAACGTGGATAGAACCCTTTCAACCTTGGTGCTTTCGCACTTGGAACAATGGACTTCTGTTGCATCCGCACCGACAGGTTGGAGAAGGGAGAACCGCTCGTCGCACAGGGTGCATCGGTATTCGTAGATTGGCATCGTCGCCCTCTCAGGTATTCCGTCCGCGGCCGAAAACGAAGGTCGTCATCCCGGGGCGCGGGTTCATCAGGCCTTGGTGGATTCTGCTTCTTCCATCTGGAGGCGGCCCTCGATGATGGTCTGGTGCTCGGTTTCGATCCGCAACTCGAGCGAGTCGCAGACGTTCCGGCAGATGGTAAACACACCCTCGTCGATGATCCGGTAGTAGACATTGAGCCCTGCGCGGCGGCAGTCCACCAGACCGGCTCGCTTGAGCACGGACAGGTGTTTGGACACGTTGGCCTGTGATCCACCGACCACTGAGAGAATGTCCGATACGCAGCGTTCTCCATTGTGGAGACAGTGCAAAATCTTCAGGCGGGTCGGGTCGGCCATAGCCTTGAGGACCTCGGCAATACGGTTTAGCAATTCGTCCGATGCGATCACGGGACCTCCCTAAATAGTTCTATCACCCAAAAGTAATATATTCCTGTTTTCAGGCAACGTCAACGTCTTCGCAGGAACGGACCTTGTGTTGTAAAATGAGTATATGACTCATTGTCAATGGTAATCTGAGGCCGCGCCATAATGCCGGTAGGAGGTCACGATGCCGACTCTTTTTGAACGGATCATCGATGGCGAGATCCCATGCCACAAGATCTGGGAAGACGACGATCACCTGGCGTTCCTCGACATCAATCCCCGGGTTGAAGGCCACACCCTGGTCGTGCCGAAGAAGCCGTGGTCCGAGGTCTTCGCCATGGATGAGAAGCCCTTTCTCGATCTCTGGTCTGCGGCGCAGGTCGTGGCGCGTCACCTCAAGAAGAAAACCGGCTGCGAGCGCGTTGTGGTGGTTGTCCTCGGCTACGAAGTCCAGCACGTCCACATCCATCTCATGCCGACGAACAGCCTCGGCGACTTCCCGTTCCCGCCGGTCAACCAGGAGGCGCTCGAGATCATCGAAGAGACGGCAAGAAAACTTGGGACTTGACCGAAGAGTGTCTTCGACTACAGAATAGCGCCGCGCCGGAGTGGCGGAATGGTAGACGCAGAGGACTCAAAATCCTCCGCCCGCAAGGGTGTGCGGGTTCGAATCCCGCCTCCGGCACCACTAAATAAAGGACTTACGACTACTACCCCGGAATCACTTTCGGGGTATTTCAATTCAAGTCACACTCTCGTCACACTAATAGGCCGTCAATGACAACAGCCACCAACAGTTGCCAGCAATGGAAACTGGTTAACAGGAAGGGGGCTGTTTTGTTCAAATACTGTGTCACATGTGTGACATTGAAAAGAGAAATGATGCAAAATGCATCCGAAACTATTGAAAAATTAACTAATTATTAGATTTTCAGCAGAAGACTATTGTTCCGTTGTTGACAGCACGGTCACGCTTCCTTTCGCTGGTGTCGGAGGTTCAGATGGCTACATTCCGCAAACGGACCGCCAATTCTGGGGAAAATAGGTTCCAGGCGATCGTCCGTGTGAAGGGGTATCCGGCACAAACGGCGACCTTCAACACCGAGAAAAAGGCTCAGAAGTGGGCTAGGCAGACTGAAGTGGCGATTGAAGATGGTAGGCACTTCAAGACGGCGGAGGCCAAGAATCACACCTTTGGAGAGATGATCGACCGGTACCTGAAGCACGTTATACCACGAAAATCTCCAAGGCAACGCAGCCTCCAGACAACACAATTGAAGTGGTGGAAGAGTCAGCTCGGGCCGTACACCCTTGCAGATGTGACAACGGCGATGCTCGTTGAGAGGCGAGACGACCTCTCCAATCAGCTGGTTTCTGGAGATGAACAGGGGGGTAAGAAACGCTCGAATTTACGAACTTCGAACGATATGGCCTGAGAGGTATGTCGTGGTACGCTACCCCCGATAGGCGTTGGGCTAGAGGGCCGGGATGGGGAGTCGTCATGCTTTCATTGCGGGTTTGGGTTTCATCCGTTCTTTTGTCCCTGTTCGCGCTGCTGTCGGCGTTGCCATTGGCAACTGCCGCGACATTCACCGTTAGCAATACCAACGACGCCGGACCCGGAAGCCTTCGGCAGGCGGTCATCGATGCCAATGCCGACGGCACCGTCGATTCGATCGAGTTCGCGATCCCGGAGGGGTTGTGCGCCGCCAACGGGGTGTGTTCCATCGTCCTTGCCTCGATCCTCCCGGATATCACCGAAGGCGTTGTCATCGACGGCACCACCCAGCCGCGTTATGGAACGGCCCGCGCGAACGTCTGCGCTGCCGCGTCGACTCCCTCCTACATGCGAATCCTGGTCAAGTCCGCAGCCGACTTCGTCTTCAGCGTCACCGCTCTCGGGGAAGTCACCCTTCGCGGTCTGGCCATCGCCGGCGGCGGAGGGACCACCACCGGCATTCGCATTGACACCAACGCGAGCACCACAGTGCAGTGCAACCACCTCGGCGCCGACGGCCCGGGAACGGCATCGCGCGATCTCACCTATGCCATTACCCTGGCCTGGTGGGCAGGAAGTGGCGGCAACGCAATCATCGGAACCGACGGAGACGGCATTGACGACCGAGCAGAGAGGAACGTTTTTGGCGGTGGAGGGATGGGTGTCTACGTGAACACGGGAAGCGCGACGAACCCTAATCGCATCTCTGGAAATTTTTTTGGTGTCGGCGCCGATGGAGTCACACCGATAGGGCTCGGGTTGGGCGTCTACATGCGCCAGGGCGCAACTCAGAATCTCATCGGCAGCGACCTCGACGGCACATCTGATGATCTCGAACGAAACGTTTTTGCAGCCTTGACCGTCGGGGTGAGAATTTTCGGATTCGCGGCCGGCGGGCACGACAACCATGTGGTGGGGAACTGGTTCGGCATCGATGCATTCGGTCGACCGGCGCCGATTACGGGCGTCGCCATCCACCTTGGCAACGACGGACAGAACCAGGAGATCCGCAACAATCAGCTCATCGGGAACACCACAGGGATCGAGGTTCAGGACACTGCGACCTTCGCGAGGTCCTCGGGACAGAATTGCATCGTCGGCAACGGTACCGGCCTCCAACACGAGGGAAGCGCGGTCGATCTCAATGCCGAGGGGAACTTTTGGGGTTCGATCGACGGCCCTGCCGGTATTGGCCCAGGAACCGGCGACGAAATCATCGAGCTTGGCATCGGCACCGTTGACTACACACCGTGGCTGACGTCGCCAGCGCCGGTCTGCATTCTGATCATGACCGACGGTTTCGAGTCCGGCAACCTGGACGGTTGGTCCAGCAGTATTTCCTGAAATCGACACGAGCCCGAGAGCGGCCATCGAATCTTGTTCAATGGACCCAGGGCCCCGAGCCGGCCGCTGGGAGCCTCCTGCGCGGCTGGAAACCTCGATGCCAGGTCAGACGATTCAGACGATCTTGCCTTCAAATCGTCGGAATCGTCTGACCTGGAAGTCCTATAAAGGAAAAGAGCACGGGTATGGCTAACGCGTGCCTGCCACGATGGCTAGACCTGGAATGCCCACCCGTGCTCGAGCCATACACGCCTGTCTGATAGGACTTCGCTCCAATAGCTAATAGAGGCAAGACGGCGTGCGGCACGACCATTTTAGGGAGGTCGCAGATGTTTGGAAAGGACATTGACGAAGGGATTTGGTGGACAGTTGGCGTGGACTGCGGCGAGGAGCGTCATCGATTCGTGATGCTGGACGACCGGGGTGAGCGACAGAGCGCCTGCCGGGTGAGAAACCGACGAGACAAGATTGAGGAGGCGGTGGCACAGATGGTGCTGGCGCTCCCAACCGGGGTCCAGCTGCGTTTTGTCACAGAAGGTGTGCGGTCTCTGGGGTGGGTGGTGGCCCAGGTTTCCAGCACCATGGGCATGGAGGTGTGGCAGGTCAATCCCGAAGCGCTGAATCATTACCGGGATCTCGAAGGCCAACCTCGCAAAGACGACGACATTGACGCCTACTTGGCAGCTCGGATGGTGGTATTCGGTATGGAGGGCTGCCGTGTGGCCGTTGATCCGCGGCCAGAGGAGCGCGCCCTCGAATAGTGCCAGGCACCGTTTTGTTTCATCTGTCATTGCGAGGGGCCGCAGGCGACGAAGCCATCTCTCGGAGCCAGTACCGCCTCCCGGGAGATTTCTTCGCCGCGCTCGCAATGATAGTGATGACGCGTATGAAGGCAGGACTGTCCATCCCTCCCTGTTTTTCTCGTATAATGCTCTTACTTCTTTTTGCAGGCTCTCATCATGAGGAGGACCACAATGTCCGGATTCTCACTTTTTGGTGGCAGGACGCTTTGCACTGCCTTCCGAGCCGCACTCCTCTGTTTTGCCATCTCTGTTCTGCTCACCCCCGTTCAATCCCTGGCCACCGAAGACCAGCAGCCGAAGAAAACCATGCCGATCCAGGCCACGGTGAGCGTGGACTGGGATATCGATAATGGCGGAACCCGAAATCAGGGATCGATGACCTTGCGGATGCAGGGCACGGCGCATCTGGCCGAGGGGGTGAGCGTGATGGACGAGGCCGCGCCCCCGGGATTTTTCATCACTTACGCCGCCAAGGGGGTGGAGGTCAGCTACACCTACAGCGAGACCATCACCCAGGAGCACCCGCCCCGGGGATGTCCGGCATTGATGGCCGAATACCAGGGCAGCGGGGGGTTCACCCTCGAGGAGGTCAACAGCGCCATGACCTCGGGGCTCAACATACGCAAGATGGGCAGCCTGCTCCCCAAGGAAGCGCTGGCCTTTGTCCCAGCCGAAGCGAAGGAGATGATGATCGACTACTACGATTTCTTCGCGTTGGCCATGAAACAAAAGGTGCAGGGCCGCAAGCGCGGATCGAATGATTGCAACTTCCAACCGGCCACGAAAGAGTTCAACCCGGGTGCCCTCACCATCCGTTTCCGGATCACGGACGAAGGGAAAATGGAGGGCAGCCGCGAGTGGTCAGTGAGCAAGAACTCCGGCAGACCTACATTCGGCCTGCGCCTCTCTGACCTACCGTCGAAGATGGAGCGGCGGCCGCTGGTGCCCGAACCGGACGGGGGCGGTGACGTCACCTACACGGTGGACTGGGCCTTTGGCGAGGTGGATCCCCATGTTCAGATTCAGCGCAAGGAAGGCGAGTACTGGGTCCCGCTCCTGGGCGACAAGCCGGTGGAGGTGACTGCCGGCGAAAAAATGGAACTGCGGGGCGTGGTGTTGCCCGAGGAGCAAGACCCCGGGACAGGCGAATGGGTGATCAGCGGCGAGGGCGGCTCGGGCGGGAAGATGTATATCAAGAAATACCAAGCCAGCCACGAGAAGGGCGAGGTGAAGTATCTCGACCCGAAGAATGATCTCAATACGCCGGAAGTGCTCTTCTACTGGGTAGACGAGGGAACCGGAACGGTGGAATACAAAACCACCGCGGACGGAAAGCCACTGCAGGAATCGGTGGAATTCGAAGTGAAGAAACCGAAGTTCGCCTTTCTCATGAATGCGGCGCCATCCAACCGATTCGGTTTGATTGAAATGGGGGAGGGGAGCGGAGGGAAGGAGTGCTGTAAGCCGACGCTGACCGATGATCAGCAGAGGGCAGAAGATGAGTTCAATGCCAAATGCGAGCAATTGGAGCGGGATCTTGCCGAACTGATCGAGAGGAACGGCACCTGGGAGATTCGGAACACGAAGCCGAAGATCATCCAGCAGATGATCGACCTGGGATGTACGCCCCGCGGAGTCCAATATGAGGGGATCACCTTCACGGCCACGCCGCAGGAGGGTCCTCCGGGCAAGGTGAGATTCGTGCAGTTGCTTTCCCGCACGATCATGGAGGAGTTTGAAGGGGAACAATCTTCCAGCAGCCTCAGCAATGTGCTTGACGGCTGCTATCCATACCCCAAAAACATCTCGGAATATGCCACGTTCGATGCGCCGGGGTTCAACGAGCTGGGGGGGAACTCATACAAAGGACGGTTGTACGAATTTGAAATGTATCTGCTGTACATGCCAAATGGCGACGGGAACGAGTGGATTCCACTGAAGAAAGCGCCCTGGCGCTGGGGCGCTGGAATTCGGTGTGTGGATGGGAAATGCGACGAAGATTCGGCGGCCTCGGTGATTCCGATGAGTGGCGAGGCCGATGACTGCTCCGAGTATCCCGAGTGGGACGAATGCTCAGCGAGCTATTGACGGACTTACCTGCTTCATGGGCAAGTGAAGAACGGTAGTGGATAGGAACTTCCTTTTACCAACCTCCAAGGTACCAAGCCCAACGACCCTTCGGTCGGCAGTTCACACCGCCTGAGACGGCTCGTTTCACACGTTCCGAACGGTAGTTTCGCCGGGCGCGGGGGCATCACAGTAGAGGTGGCCCCCATTCTTTGGACAGGTTTGCGGCGTTTCGAAGGTGGAATCCAGGGTTCGAGAGTTTTCAAATATCACGCGATTAGAG
>RCNF010001956.1_pt1 | contig 10992 bp, 9 predicted proteins | sample 2041311 | NCBI WGS metagenome assembly RCNF01 (sample SAMN09708228, study PRJNA481090) | Marine sediment metagenome, whole genome shotgun sequencing project. | biome: marine sediment; feature: ocean; material: sediment; isolation source: Sewage treatment plant 2 marine sediment (STP2) ... | reverse complement strand
TGGCTCAAAACCGTGACCATCAACGCAGCCGGTTCCATCGCCGACACCGGCAGCTCCCTGGAGTTTGACACTGCCAACGGTGCAGAACCCAGCCTCGTCCACATCAGTAACGATATCTTTGCGGTCGCCTACCGGGACACGTCGGATGACGGCTTCGTTATAACGGTTTCAATCGCCACCGATGGCCAGATATACAGCTCAGTCATCGATTCGCTCGAATTCGATCCGGTATCAGGCTATGAGCCTGATATTATTTATCTGGGAGGAGGCGTGGTGGCTATTGCTTACCGCGGGAACACAGGCAGCCTGAAAACCATTGCAATCGCTGAGGACGGTGATATTGGCAATACGGTCATCGATAGCCATGATTATACGGCATTAAACGGTGCCAAGCCAAGTGTCATCACGGTGAACGCAAACGTACTGGCGGTTGCTTACAGCGGCAGTGGTGCGGATGGGTTTTTGACAACCATGGCGTTGGAGTAACAGACCTACCCGGCAAGGCGGCTGACCAGATCATAAATCGGAAGAAAAAGACCGCCGATAATAACGGCAAAAATGGTTCCGGCAAATATAAGCACGATCGGCTCGATCATTTTACCAATAGTGGCAACCAGAACTGAAAGCTTGTTCCTGTATTCCTCGGCAATATATTCCAGTTGCTCGGAGAGCGTTCCGCTCATCTCTCCTACGCTTATCATCCTGACCACAAAGGCGGGAAAAACAACAGCATGACTGAAGGCCTCTGCAATGCCACCCCCTCTTGCCAGATCATCGCTTACTTCCAATAGCTTTTCACGGTAAACCTCGTTACGCAAAGACGCTTCCAGGATCTTGACCGATTGTATGATATCGATCCCGGCGTTGAGCAGGAGTGCAAGGTACTCGGTAATAAAGGCCAGCATAGATGCCGAAATAAGCGTCCCTGTCAGCGGAAGCTTTAGAAGCAAAGCATCGGTGGCTTTTTTAAACGGCCGGCTCTTTTTACGAGCGCCACTAATAATGACAATTGTGAAAACCGTTCCAAACAACATGTAAAAAATATTGTTTTGAACGAAATCGGAAACGTTCACCAGAAAAACAGTAATTCCCGGCAGAGCAACGTCCATCTCTGTAAAAAGAGTCATAATTTTGGGCACAACATAATAAAACCAGAAAACAAGCCCCCCCCCGATGGCGATAAATACAAATGTCGGATATAAAAGTGCCTGTTTGGTTTCACTGACAATTACCTGTACGCGCTTTAAATGTTCTGAAGCATCCTTTAACATTTTATCCAGTTGGCCGGTCTCTTCCCCTATTTTTATGAGGTGAATTACTGATTCCGGAAATATATACGTATAATTTTGTGCCGCTTCGGAAAACGATGCCCCTCCTTGAATACCGGCTATGATATCATTCATGTCCCCGGCGATACCGGGCAGCTCGGTACTCTCTGCCGCCTCTTCCAAGGCATTTATTATGGGCACCCCCGTGCGAAGCATCAAGGCAATGTTATTTAAAATTTCCGCCTGCACGGTCCTGGACAGTTTTTTGTGTAGTCTTAATCCTCCGAGGTTAAATATGAAAGCTGCCGCCCGACTCAGTTTTTTTACATAGATAGTAAGAGCGCCGTCCCTTTCAAGATGAGAAATGGCCGACATCACTTCTTTATACGGCAGCTTAACAATGCCCGCAGTGATCTGGCCCGAGGGTTCTATGAGTTTATATTTAAAATAGTTCATATAATACGATGTCAAGTTTGCCGGATATTACCTAAAATCCGAACAGCTTCTTCGGTTGAAGTTACCCCCTGCTTTACTTTTTCCACTGTTACTGCAAAGATATCAATATGCGCATACTTGCTTGCCTCGGCCAACAGGAGATTCATATCAGCTTCCTTTTCAATGAGCATGGCCAGTTTTTTATTCACAGTCAGTATCTCATAAACCAGGGTCCTGCCAAAATAGCCGGAACCGCTGCATATTTCACAACCTTCACCTCTGTAAAGTTCGGTAATCGAAGGATCTTTCAGATAGGCCTTTTCTGAATCCGACGGTTCATACGCTTTGCGACAGGAATTACAAATCTTACGCACCAGGCGCTGGTTTACAATCCCTATTAATGCATCTGCGATCAAAAAAGGACGGATGCCAAGATCTTTCAGCCGCGGGATAACTCCGAGTGCGTTGTTGGTATGCAGTGTAGAAAGCACCAGGTGTCCGGTAGTTGATGCCGTAACAGCGGCTGCGGCCGTCTCCTCATCCCTTATTTCACCAACCAGCATAACATCCGGATCATGCCTTAAGAAATAACGGATTGCATTGGCAAACGTATATCCGGCCTTAACATTCACCTGGGTCTGCCGGAGCAGGGGAACCTCATATTCAATCGGCTCTTCCACTGTCAGAACGTTCTTCTCCAGTAAGTTAAGGCTTCGTATGCCGGCGTACAAGGTAGTCGACTTACCGCAGCCGGTCGGCCCGGTGAGAAGTATAATCCCGAATGGTTCATTGAAAATGTTTTCTATGATTTTAATATGCTCGTCAAAGAAACCGAGTTGCCCCATCCCCATAATTGCGCTTTCAAGGGGCAGGATTCGGAGCACCATATTTTCACCCTGAGGCGTAACTATGGTAGATACTCTGAAGTCATAAGGGGAATTTAAAATAATTTCATTAAAACGGCCGTCCTGTGGCAAACGCTGTTCGGCAATATCCATGTCGGCCCGCATCTTTATACTGGCTACCAGACGATTCAAGGAAGGAGGCAGAGCCATTACCATCTTCATGACACCATCCACACGGAAAGAAATATTGGTTACCTTTTTCATCGGCTGAACATGGATATCGGTAGTCCGCATTTTAATCGCCAGATGTAAAATGTACTTAATCAGGCTGTCCATTCCCCTGGCCATTTCCACATCTTGCGCAAGGATTCTGACTTCGGTTTCGATCAATTTTTCAATCGGATTTTCAAGGAAATAATAGAATTTATTAATAGCGTTAATAATTTTTTTCTTCTCGGCAATAAAGAATTTGGGTATCAACCCAGACTGCCTGGCAATAATCTGTCCCAGCTTCTCATCTGAAACATTGTAGGCCGCTACTTCGATGAATCGGTCTGACTTGCGTATCGGCAGGAAGGTGTTATTGAGGCATAAATTTTTGTTAAATATCTTCAGGATTGCCTCTTCAGGAATAACCTCGTTTACTTCTATAAACGGCACGCCCCCTTGTTCTGCCAGGGTTGCAACCACATCGTATTCAGTAACGAACCCCAACCGTTCAAGCAGTTGCCCCAGCATCTCTTTGGTAATCTTCTGCTCTTTAAGAGCATATTCTATATGCTCATCATTGATGAACCCTTTCTCCTTTAAGAGCACACCGATCGGTTTTTTACTATTTTTGGTGATCATTCTTAACTATTCGCCTCCTGATGGCATAAAAGAAAAACCGTGCGTACGTCCGGATAGCCTGTTACAGGTAGACCGGCCTGGACCTGAAACTTGACAATTGCCTGCATGAGGTTTTTGCCGACAATGCCATCTATATTGACATTATATAAATTCATCTTAGCCAGCCTCTCCTGCAGTACATAAATATTTTGTCCCTTATAATTATAATAAAATCTTTCAAACCGGATGGTGGGTTTCCAAAATAGATAGTAGGTATCATTACCCTGCGAACCGGAAGAATAGAGTAGAGTACCGTATTTCGCTTGAATATGGTGGGGTAATTTCTCAAGCCGAATGAGCCGGTATCCGGTCTGGTCCAATATGGATTCAGTTACCTCCTCGAACCTTTGCGCCTTCAATGCACTGAAAAAGGGTATTTCGTATAGCGACAGGTTATAGCCTGCTAAAAAATCAATTACAGCCTTGGGTATAGCGGCGTTGCCTTTTATAGCATGTGCAGACGAATTGTTTTCAGGCTGATGAGTCGAGCCTTTTTTAAACTTGGGTATTTTAAACCACCACACCCTGGCTTGAGATGCCGGAGTTATTTCCTGCATGGATGATGAGGGCTGCGTACGGCCGGCATATCCGTCTCCAAATATCTGTTGGTAAAAAAAATAGGCGCCGCCCAAGGCGATTAAAGCAATCGGCACAAATATTGCGAGGATCAGCTTCAGTTTGTTTCCTCTTTTGCGGGATTCATCCTGCTCAAGATCAGTGCAAGCTTCTTGTATTGACAACGCGTTGATCTCTTTGGTGTTATGAAAAAGGGCAACATACAGGCAGCGGTCCATCAAAATGTTTACCCGCCTTAAATTGCCGGCTGTAAACCGATAAATTTTTTTCAACGCCTTTTTATCAATGGTGATCAGGCCATTGTTGCCCGCCATATTCAATTTGAAATGCAGGTAGGTTTTCAATTCTTCCAGGTTCAGGGGCTTTACCACTTTTTTTATAATAATGCGGCTTTTGAGTTGTCTCAACTCCCTGGAGTTCAGCTTGTCCATCATCTCTGGTTGGCCGATCAGTAATATCTGGACGAGTTTTTCATGGTGGGCTTCGAGGTTTGAAATCATTCGAATGAGCTCAAGGGTTTTGAGGCTTAAATTTTGAGCGTCGTCAATAATGATGGCACAATTCTTCCCTTGTCGGTATTTCTCCAGCAAAAAATTGTTAAGGGCCCACATCTGGTCACTTAAGGTGAGGCTCTCCGGCTTTAAATCGAAGTCCCGGTTAATTTCATTAAGTAGTTCTACATCCTGATAGGTTGTATGAAAAACCAGAGATGTTTCAATCCCCTTTTCTTCGAGAAGGCCCATGACTCTGAGCCCGATGGTTGTCTTGCCAAGGCCGACCTCACCTGCCAAAACCATAAACCCTTTGCGTAAGTCAATCCCGTGTACGATCTCTGTTATGATCTCGTCAATCTGTGCCGAAAGGTAAAAATTATCAGCATCCGGGGCTACGGGAAACGGATTGTGACGCAATCCGAAAAAATTGAGGTAGTCATATTCTTCAGTGGCTTGGGCTGCTTTCATAATTTCAATAAGCCTATATATGTTTTTTTATCCTTGCTCGGGTAACCGGCAAAAGACCCTTTCTCTGCGCTAATTTTTCCATCTACAAGGTTATCAACCCGTTCAAAAGTTTCTTTTGACATCCCATACACGATAATTCTATTGGCAAAACAGAGGAGAAAGAGCTGCTCACCGGTTGAACCGATTTTGTGCATTCGATAAATAAAGGAACGATTGGTGTTGGATTTCGGTGCAGGGAAACTGCTTCTCTTTAGGGACCGAGTCAATTTTTCCATGTATTTCAAATGATTGCTACCCGTAAAAATTGGCCAGTCCCCTATCTCCCGTGAATAATTTGTGATGGAAATGTCCCATTTCAACAAAAAATCCCTGTAAAATTTTGAATCCAGAGAATAGTTAATCAGCCGTATTCCCCCCCATGAAGCCAGAGCAATAACACACGCATATAAGAATGCGAACACCAGCTTGTCTGTTGCCTTTCCTGAAAGGGCCATTACCTTAGTTCTTCCGCAAAATAATTTCTGCAATCCAGGTAAGTAATTAGGTTCTTAGCTGCACGCCTGCCCTCAGTGCCGGCAGGCGAGGTTGATAAATCCTCTGTGCGTTCACAGGTTCAAAGTTCACCGTTTAAAGTCATCTTTTTTTCGTTGAACCTTTAACCGTGAACCTGAGTAGTTACCTTATTTTTTGTATTAACTCAGTTACCAGGGTATTTTCGGGGTAGAGGCTTCTCAGCTTTAACAACCGTTTGCGTGCGGCCTGGAACCGATTAGTACCTATCTCAACAATTGCCATGTTAACCCCGGCCTCAAGGTCGTCCTTATTTTTTTCAAGTACCTTGTTCAGGGGATATGCAGCTGCCTGGTAATTTTTCTGCAAAAGGAAACGGTAAGCCCTTAAATTCAAAACATACCCGTTTCCCACACCCTTTAACACCGATAGTTGATCAAGAAGCTTATCCGTCCGTTCGTTGTTATCCTGCCTGATGGCTTCAGTTATTTCAGCCACAAGCCTGGAAGTCTTTAAACCCTTCTCGACGTTAGTTAAGTAAATTTTATATTCTTGCGATCGGTCGTCTTTTCCTGTTTCCAGTTTTTTGGAGTTCGGCGGCTCTCTTAAGCGGTCGATTCTGCGGTCATTAAATTTCTTGCTCACACCGGAAGAGGGCGAATCTTTATTCTTTGCAGTTTCGTTTATTTCTCCGGAGGCAATAACAGGCGTTTGGGGTAAAATAGTGCCGGTCTTTTTAGCTTCTTTTGAGGTGGTCACTAAACCGGCATTTAAGTCGTGGTTCAATTTACTCGCCCTTCTGTTTTCCGTTATTAAAGGCGCATCTTCGGGCTGCTCACTCTTGAATTTATTTGCTTGCAGGTCCGTTAACTTTTGCGGCTCAGGTGGACCTTGGTACATTGCAACGGTTTTTGCAGTTTGTTTGCTTTGTGATTCGGGCGGGCGGTAGCGAATTTGAACCGATTCACCGGAAGCAGAAGTTTTAATATCATTATCATGGTAATAAATCTTGTCTTCGCCTTGGCCCGGATCCGAAACCTGCCCGGGAGGCGGTGGAATCTCACCACCTTGCTCCGCAAGGGGAGAAGTCTCATGTGCTTCCGTCTTAAGGTGATTTGCTTGGACTGACGGCTTCCCTTTCTCCTTGCCGCCTTCTTTTTGTGCTGCGGAATGATCCCTTTCAGATATAACTGACTCTGCTCCCGGACGCTCAGCAATACTCGCCAAGTAACCAACACCGTAAATGGCAAGATAGCCTGCAAAAAAGATTATAAGGGTAACGAGAAGGATGCTTGCAGGCGAAAACAGGACATCGCGAAAAGAGTAGATCTTACGGCCTTTCCGTAAATTTATCTCTTCTTCTTTTTCAGGCGTATTTGATCGCAGCCTCTTAAGGGTTCTGAAAATAACACTCATATCAGAGATGCTCTCAAAATAATAACTAGTTCCCTCGTTTCTTCGCTTTTGGTTTCATTTTTGAAAAGATAGCCCAAGATTGGAATTAAAGAAAGAAAAGGGACTTCTTTGGTTAAATTGGTCTGGTACTTGTCTATGAGACCACCGAGGATCACGACACTATCATTGTCAAGGGTAATTGTCGTACTGATCTCCTTGATCCGAACCCTTGGAAGCGAGATACTGTTACCGGCCTGGGCGCCAACGTTTTCGGGTTCCAAACTATCCCGATCGACATCACTCTTGATCGGATTGATCAGCAACGATATCTTGCCATTTTCCTCAATAAAGGGGACTACGCCCAGGATTAGCCCGTCAAAGACCGTCGAAACTTCAACTTCGGTAGTGTCCCTGTCAGTATCGCCTCCATATGTTGTTACTTCCACGCTTTTTTTGTATGTGTAAGATGTCCCCACACTGATTATAGCCGGTTTACCATGCTTGCAACGGATACTGGGATTCGATACAACTGTGGCATCACCATAGGTATTAAGGGCATCAACGGCCGCCCCAATGGAAAACTTGCCACTGGCATTGTTAAAAATCAGACCGGTACCCACTGCCCAGGAGGCGCTCGTAAGGGTTGTATGGGATGCGGCTGCGTCCCTTATTACATTCCAGTCAATACCATATTTATATTCATCTGAAAGGGCTACCTCAATAATCCTGGCCTCAATCAATATCTGCCTGGAGAGCATTGTATTAAAATGGTTGATCAGCTTGGCGATGACACGTATCGTAGAAGGTTTGTCTTTGACATACAGGCTGCCTGACAACCTGTTGAGGGAGTATTTGCCGCCGCCGGACATCACCCGTTTAGTCATTTCCTCGATCACATCATAGACATTACCACGGCTTGCCCCCTTCCCTGTAAGTTTAAAGCTGCCGCTTAAACCACTGGCCGATTCCGTTTCTCCGGCACCGAGAACATCACCACCGATTTCAAATTTGGTATTTACCTCCGTATCCAGAAAGTTCAACCTGAATATACGCTCCTGAAAAGGCTTGACTCTTATGACGTTCTCCACAGTTTCGTAGTAAAGATCGAATGAGTTCAATATCTCTTTTAGCATGGTAGCAGCAGAAACCTTCTCAAAATTGAGCGTCAGCAGGCGGTCCTCTTTTTTTATGGAAGGCTCTATAATCAAATTCATTCCGACCGCCCTGGACAGTGCATACAGAACCATTTGCAGGTCTTCATCAACCATGGAAAAAGATACGATATGATCTTCAAGCGGATCATAGGCCGGCATGACGGGCTCAATATCCAGTTCCCGCAACGGTTTTTTAAATAACTCACGCAGTTCTTTCTGAGATCTGGCGATCTCCTCTGATTCCGCCTTGATTCTTCCAGTAAGAGGAGGAACAGCCAAATTTGCTTTTGAGTCCTTTATAGTGGACGGTGACTGCGCACATGCCACAATTAAAAGTGCCGAAATGATACCAAATAATGTTTTCATAGCTGGTGTTATAGCCCCCTTTAAAGGGTATTTTTTGCTTTGTAACGAACTCCTATCCAGTTTTTGGAGTGCTTTCGGTCATTTGTATCCAATGGTTTAGATTCCGCTTTCTTATTAAAACACGTACTGTCTCAATCTTTACGATGGTTCCACCGTCTAAAAGAGTGGAGCCTTCACTGTAAAATTCACCGTCTATGATGCAAAACCGCTTTTTACCCGCAGCAAAGGCAAAGGTAAGTTTATAAACTTTTTCATGTGCCGGGGTATCATTTTCTTTTTTTGCTTTAAGTTCATTATTTTCTCTCTCAGGGCGATAACCGAAAAGGACAAGGTCTACAGGATCATAATCTGCTCTGTGAGGAAAGGCCAAATCGGCCATTATCGCATCCAGCTTTTGAAGCTCTTTTATCTCAGTCAGCCCCGGCACCGGCATTTCAATCAATGGTTTTCCAAGGGTCGTGTGTATCCCCCTGTTTACCCGCCAGGTGCCATACATATAATACAGGATCGAGGCGCCTGCCACCAAAAAGATCAGGACTGCCGATAATATACCATGGTGCTTTCTTTTCATTGAATACGCTTTTTCAATTTAATCAACAATTGGGATTCCTTGATTTCTGTTTCAAACCGGCTTTCCTTAACTATATATTCTTTGCGTTTTAGAATTTTCAGAAAGCGCTTATACCCCTGGTGAGCCTTGTCAAAAGGCGCCGTTATTCGGCCAAAGAGTTCAAGCTTTAGCTCATTTTCGGAATAGTCCATCTTCAAGACCTCCAATTTCACCTCAGCAAATAGCGCCTCGGAGAGGTCGTTAATGATTTGTTTATACGGAGGAGCGCTTTTATTGTATGCCAGGTCCTTTACAAACCCCATGGTATTTCTGTAATCTGCCTGAGAAATAACCATGGGCGCCGTTTTCAGCTTAATTTTTTCAATTTCCCGTTCAAGCACCAACGCGTCTTTTTGCAGGCTGGCGGCTTTTAGATCAGACCATAAATATCCTCCTGCCAGCAGCAAAACGATTAAAAAGAAAATTGCATTTAATCTGAAGGCCCATCGCCGTGTATAATAAAATATTTTTTCAATAAATGATGAGGCGCTTTGTAAGCCGGACTGTACATTCAAGGCGTCAAAAAAAGAGACCGGACGTATCCCGCCCTGAAATGCTATGTCCTCCTCTTCAAAGGAATAAAATTCACTTTCAACATCATCGGGCCACTCGGGCTCGAGTCCGCTGTCTATCCAGTTAAGAGAGAAAACCTTTAAGACCTTGATTCGATTTTCATCTTCAACTGCTTTGATATCCAGGCGAACTGTCTCCCACAGGTTCTGTATCTGTTCCTCACTTGTATCAAATGCTAAACATCGGTTGGCATAATAAATCCTTTTGCGGTCTCCGATGATCAGATCGGCGAACCGGTTATGTTGAAAGACTATGGCCACCGGTTCCTTTGGACGCATATGCTTTAACGCACCTAAAAGAACCGTGTAGAGAGGAAACAGCAGAACGTTGTCCTCATATTCCCTGATGCTTTCAAAATAGTACCGATGAAGCCGGGAGGGAATGGCGGTAAAGAAAATATCGGTGGTATTTTTTCCCCGTCTCTTTTGCCAGTGTACAATAACGGATACAGGCTCTTCGAACTCTCCGGACTCCTGCAGTTGCCTGCGAATCACCAATTCAGCATACTTGCCGGGCGATTCAATTGTTATGGTCCGGGAAATCGCCTCCTGCAAATCGGTGACAAACCATTTATCTCCATCCAGGGATTTAAGATCATCAATTGGCTCAAGGCTGCCATCTGCAAAACCGTATGTAGCCCCATCCAGTTCAACGGCATATTGTCTTGATCCTTTTCGCATCATTCGCGCCTTGCTACGAATTTTCCGTTAAGTGTGATCTGCAAATCGCCTGTCCGGTCTTCAGGTGTACGGCCTGTCTTCTTAACCCCATCTGATGCAGCTGCTTTTATATGAAGTGAAATGGGCTTGTAGTAAGCGGACCTGGAGTTTGTGCACTGTTCCAGGATCTGTTCCATCTCCGGAAAACTGACCGTATCCTGTATGTTAACATCGTAAAAAGACCATTTTTTTGGCTCTAACCCCATGGCCCCGGCCTTATCTATGAAACGTCCAACCTTTAAAAGAATCCTGTTTTTGCGCTCCACTTCTTTTTTTTGCAGCCGAAAAAGATTGGCTTTCTTTTCCAACATGGTCACTTTCTCCAAACTGGCGTCAAAACGATCGTAGGCCTTCAGGAAAAAGTGACCGACAATAACAAAAGCAACTGCCAGGATCACCGTGATTATATGTGATTTTAAAGGTTTGATGCCTGGAACTCCTCTTTGTTTTGCATTCACGTGATGTCCACGTGAATGCAGGGATAACTTGGTTTTTTATTTTAAAACTGCACTTTATATATAATGGCCGAGGTAGGAACCAGGGCCGCTGTGGCCAACGGCCATGCGGCAAGCGTAACAGTTGCAGTAGTCGTCGAATAGAGCAAATCACCGATAAGGCCATCCATTGTGCCGTCAACCATTCGATCCAACGCCATTCCCAGATCATTTGGAATACCGCCGGTTCCCACCTC
>RCNF010002861.1_pt1 | contig 10996 bp, 8 predicted proteins | sample 2041311 | NCBI WGS metagenome assembly RCNF01 (sample SAMN09708228, study PRJNA481090) | Marine sediment metagenome, whole genome shotgun sequencing project. | biome: marine sediment; feature: ocean; material: sediment; isolation source: Sewage treatment plant 2 marine sediment (STP2) ... | reverse complement strand
TCACTCCTTCCAGTATAACGTTTTGCTAATTTTAAGGCGCCTTCTGTTGCTTCAGTTCCTGAATTTGTGAGATATACCGACTGTAATTTAGATGGTAAATGTTTACTCAAATATTTACACAATTCAACTTGAGGTTTCTGCACAAATTCACCATATACCATGACATGTGTATATTTTTCTAGCTGTACAAGGATTGCATTTTTAATGACTGGATGATTATGACCTAAACTGTTTGCAGAAACCCCCGCAATAAAATCTAAATATTCCTTATTATTGGTATCATATACATAGCTCCCATTAGCATGTGATATTTCTAGCCCTAAAGGATGAGGAGATGTTTGTGCCTGATATTTTAAAAAATCAGTTTTCATTTCAGACTAATTTTCTTTTTTTTCTTTTAGTTTCTTTTCTTCCTCCAAGATTTTTGTGAACTTGTCTCTAAGTTTATCTTCCTCTTGTTCTTTAATATCATTTCCTTCAGCTTCTTTTATATATTCATCTTTAATAAAAATGTCTTCTTTATTAAATGGCCTTTCACTTTCGCGCCAAATGAAACCTTTAAATAATCGAAGGTTTTCATCAAGTCTAGAAGGAGGGTTTGTCTCACCATCAGGGTTGGTATAGTATATAGTAGACAATATTTCATTATTCTTTAATTCAATATAGATAGAACTACAAGTAGTTTTATCGATCCCTATAAGACTATTGTCATTATCATTTCTCAAAAACAATATGCTTTCTGAATTTCCAATTACATTGATATCATGCAAATCATTATCAATAAATTTCCCTAAGATTTTTCTACCTTTAATTTGATTGAAACCCGTTGAATCCTTTTGAATTATAAAAGCATGCTGCAATACTTTTAAACTATCTAATTTTTCGCTTTTAGGGCTGGAAATTAAGTGAATACTATCTCCAGTTATTTGAGTGTCTTGAGACCAAAGCACGGGATTTTTAAACAATTGAGTTAAACCTGATTGTTGATCAGTATGAATAGAGTCACATTTACCACTTAAATTTTTTTTAAAAAATTTAACACGATGAAAAGCTCTTAAAATTCTCTTTTCCGGATTACCGGTAATTAATAAGGTATCACCGTGTATATACATTGAATCTTTTTCAATCTTCATAATAGCAACAGCCCTATCAACTACATATGCAGAGTCTAATTTTTTATAAAATTCCGCATAGTTTCCTCTAATAATAGAATTATTTACTGTGTCTTTCATTTGAATATTCTTTGTAGCAGATGCGAACCCTTTGTTTCGGTCATAATACAAGCTATCAGCTGTTATTGTTCTATTATTGTATTCAATTCTAGCATTTTTGGTGAAGTGTGAGATATTTGTCTTAGTATCGTAAAATCCTTTTTCTGTATAGATAAAGTTATCTTCACCTGTAATGGTTGATGGACCGTATAAAAATGTTTGTCCATTATTAGTAAAGTAATCTAAATGGTCAGATTCTAAAACATAATCCGGATTGGTCAAAACCACGTTTGAAAGTGCTTGAAACTTCGAGGTCTTTAAAAAATAATTACCTTCTCTACTTTCTAAGACATTGGTAGTATCTTCTATAATAGCTCCATAACGGTAATATAATAGCTGTTCCGTCCTGTTAAAGTCTAAGGTGTCAGTTGTAAGGGTCATCAGCGCGTCTTTTAAAATGACGTTTCCCCAAGATCGTGCTAATTTATTATTACCGTTGTACTCAACATAAGTACTAGTTTGTGATATGCTATCTCCTTGATTTAGAACTACGTCGCCAAAAGCTTTTAAGAAATTATCATTTTTATAATGGATTGCTTTTTTACTTCTCAGAGAAATACCATCGTGTTCCATATAAACATTACCTAATAGAACTGTTGCACCAGGATAGTTTTCTTCATCAATCGTTGAGTTATCTGCATGAACAATTTTAATACGTTTTTGCTGCGCATTAACCGAAAGAGTCATTAAAAAAAATGCAATGAATAGAAGTTTATGCAACATTATATCAATTTGCTACAAAACTAATAAAAAAGGCATTAGTAAAATGATAGTAAACTTTAATTTAATGTTAAAGACATTATTTTACAGTTATCTAAAAATTGTCTGTTTTCTATCTGGACCTACAGAAACAATTTTAACAGGAACTTCCACTGTTTTTTCAATAAAATTGATATACTCAATTAGATTTTCAGGTAGTTGATCAGCGGATTCCATTTTTGTTAAATCAGCCTGCCAACCTTTTAACTTTGTATAATTTATCGAAAGATTTTCAGGTTCAATAGAATAGGGTAGGTGTGTAATTTCTTTACCTTTATAGTTATAAGAAGTACAAACTTTTAAGGTGTCAAATCCAGATAGCACATCACCTTTCATCATCATTAGTTGAGTAACACCATTTACTTGAACTGCATATTTTAAGGCTACCAGATCTAACCAACCACAACGACGAGGTCTTCCTGTAGTTGCTCCAAATTCATGCCCCACTCTTGACATAGTTTCACCATCCTTATCAAATAGTTCGGTTGGAAAAGGCCCCGAACCAACACGAGTTGTATACGCCTTAAAAATTCCAAAGACATCTCCAATTTTATTTGGGGCAACCCCTAAACCTGTACAAGCACCGGCCGCAGTTGTGTTTGAGGAAGTTACAAAAGGGTAAGTACCGAAGTCGATATCAAGCATTGATCCTTGCGCACCTTCAGCTAAAACAGTTTTACCATTTTTTATGGCATTGTTTAAGTATTCTTCACTGTCAATAAAAGTTAATTGTTTTAAAACTTCAATTGCTTCGCAGTATTCAGCTTCCAATTCTTTAAGATCATATTCAATGTCAACATCAAAAAATCTCAACATTTTTAAATGCTTTTCTGTTAAAGCATCATATTTGTCTTTCCAATTAACCAGCTCTAAATCGCCAACCCTAATACCGTTTCTACCTGTTTTATCCATGTAAGTCGGTCCAATTCCTTTTAAAGTAGAGCCTATTTTAGCTTTTCCTTTTGACGTTTCTGAAGCTGCATCAAGCAATCGATGTGTAGGTAAGATCAAATGGGCTTTTCGAGAAATGAATAATTTAGATTTAAAGTCGATATTGTATTGCGACAAATTATCCATTTCTTTTTTAAATATTACCGGATCAATTACAACACCATTACCAACAATGTTAATTGCCTGGTCATGAAAAATACCTGATGGTATTGTATGTAATACATGTTTATTGCCATCAAAAATTAGTGTGTGCCCTGCATTTGGCCCTCCTTGAAAGCGTGCTACGATGTTGTAGTTTTTTGTAAGAACGTCTACAATTTTACCTTTGCCTTCATCACCCCATTGTAATCCAAGTAATAGATCAACCATTTATTATGTTTTTTTAAATTTTAATATTCGTTTTGAACTTAGTAAATTAACCTATGAAAAAGAGTTAATCTTTGGCAGTATTTTTATGTCCATAAAAGTACAATGAATGATTATCAACAGAAATATCAAAAACTTCTTCAATAGTTTTTTTAATTAGTTGAATTCTAGGATCACAAAATTCAATAACTTCACCAGTATCTGTTAGGATAATGTGGTCATGTTGCTTATCGAAATATGATTTTTCATAATGTGCCTGATTTTGACCGAATTGATGTCTTCTCACCAAGCCACATTCTAATAACAATTCAATTGTATTATAAAGAGTTGCCCTACTTACACGATAATTTTTATTCTTCATGTCAATATATAACGACTCAATATCAAAATGATCATTATGGTCATAAATTTCTTGAAGAATCGCATAGCGTTCCGGGGTTTTCCTATGGTTGTTTTTACCTAAAAAAACCGTAAATACATTCTTTACAATTTCTTGATTATTAGATTTATTCATTATCCTTATTCATAATAATATTGTCAAACAAATTTACATTTTAAATAACAGCAATTTATAAAGGTTTTTGAAAAAGATTAACAACTTTTAAACAACTTATTTATTAAGTCGAATTACCTTATCTATCCCTTCAATTTTCTTAAGTCGGACAATTAATTTTTTGAGTTGATCATTATTTTTAATACCAACAACAATTTTTCCATCAAACATGCCATTATTAGTAGTCATATTAAGATTGTTAATATTAACATTCATACTACTCGAAATAATACGTGTAACTTCACTAACAAGTCCAACTTTATCAAATCCTGTTATTTTAAGTAAAACGTTATGTTCTTGCTGTGTCGAATCTATCCATTTTGCGGGCATAATTCTATAAGAAAACTGTGATTGCATACTTATTGCATTCGGGCAATTTTGTTTATGAACTTTAATTCCTTCTGAAACTGTTACAAATCCAAATACTTTATCTCCGGGTATTGGATTACAGCATTGTGCCAATTTATATTCCAGTTTTTCTTCATCTTTTCCAAAAACTAATAGATCATAGTTGTTTGTAAGCTCTTCATTTTTATTTTCAAATTCAACTTTGCGTTTCCTTTTAATTTTACTTTTGAAAAAAGAGTAAAAGGCGTTGCTCCTTTGACTTACAAAATTTTTAAGCTGCTGGTTATCAATAGATCCATTGCCAAATCTGTAAAATAGATCTAAACTTGTTCTAAGCTTAAAAAAATTAACTAACTCGTTAGTTGTTTTTTCATTTAATGTTATTTTAAGGTGCTTTAATTTACGCTGAAGTATCTGTTTACCTTCTTTGGCAATTTGTTTTTGCTCTTCCTTTAGGATGGTTTTAATTTTAGATTTGGCTCGGGCTGTTTTTACAATATCTAACCAGCTTAATTTGGGTTTTTGAGAATTGGAAGTAATGATTTCAACTTGATCTCCACTTTTTAGTTCATGGCTTAATGGAACTAATTTGCCATTGACTCTGGCTCCCCTACATTTCATTCCAACTTCAGTGTGAATAGAAAAGGCGAAATCAATAGGTGTTGAACTTTTTGGAAGTGATTTTATATCTCCGTTTGGCGTAAAAACGTAGATCTCTTTAGAATATAAGTTAAGTTTAAATTGTTCAACAAAATCAACAGCATTTATATCAGGATTTTCAAAGGTTTCTTTGAGTTTATTAAGCCAACTTTCTAAACCACTTTCTTTATCACTTCCATGTTTATATCTAAAATGAGCAGCATATCCTTTTTCAGCAATTTCATCCATTCGTTCTGACCGGATTTGAACTTCAATCCACCTGCCTTTAGGTCCCATTACGGTAATATGTAATGATTCATACCCAGTCGATTTTGGCTGAGAAATCCAATCTCGTAACCTTTTTGGGTTAGGACTAAAAATATCTGTAACAATTGAATAGATTTTCCAAGCATTAAACTTTTCTTGTGATAAATCGGAATTATAAATAATACGGATAGCAAATTTGTCGTATACTTCGTCAAAAGAGACATCTTGATCGAGCATTTTTTTACGAATAGAATAAATTGATTTAGGTCTTCCCTTAATTACATATTCAAAATTTTCTTTATCAAATGTGCTTTTTAAGATTTTGGCAAACTCTTTTATATATTTATTCTGTTCTTCTTTACTTTCTGTAATTCTAGTATAGATATCGTTATATACTTCAGGCTCTGTATATTTTAGACCAAGATCTTCTAACTCAGTTTTAATATTGTATAATCCTAATCTATGAGCAAGTGGCGCGTATATGAATAATGTTTCTGAAGCAATTTTTACTTGCTTAATTTTTGGCATAGAATCCATCGTCTGCATATTGTGCAAACGATCTGCGATTTTTATTAAAATAACCCTAACATCATCATTTAATGTTAAGAGCATTTTTCTAAAATTTTCTGCCTGGATGGAAGCGTCTTGATCTTTTTTAAGACTTGAAATTTTGGTTAACCCATTTACGATTCTAGCAACAGTTTCTCCGAAAAGACGTTCAATATCTTCTAAGGTATAATCCTCAGAATCTTCAACAACATCGTGAAGCAATGCACAAACTATAGAGGTTCCGCCAAGTCCAATATCGTTAGCAACAATTTTTGCAACAGCCATTGGATGATAGATATAAGGTTCTTTGGTTTTTCTCCGTTGATCTTTATGAGCATCGACAGCAATTTCAAATGCCTTACGTATCAATTCTTTATCTTTTTTAGATAAAGTCTGATAAGTAACACTCAGCATATCTCTGTAGAGTCTAGCTATTTCCTTATTTTCTTCTTCTATCGTTGTGACGTATGCCATAGTTTAAAAATAGCATAAAGATTTTTACTGAACAAGCGCAAAAGTTTATTTTTTTAAGAAATTAAATGCTGAACACGCTGCAGTAATGTGGGATGAGAATAATGCATAAACACATATGATTTATGAGGTGTAAGATTACTCAAACTATTTTTTGATAATTTTTTTAAAGATTTAATTAATGCAGTTTCACCAAAATTCATTTTGGCGTAATTATCAGCTTGATATTCAAATTTTCTGGAGATGTAGTTCATAATTAATCCTGTAATTTCAGAAATGGGCGTGTATAAGACCCCAAACGCAATTAGACCAATATGAAAACTGGGTTTTGTAACAGATAATGCATTAGATAATAATGTACTATCGATAAAAAATGAAAAAATGTATAAGGTTAGACCAGTTAATAGTAATGACAATATCATATTAAATATAACATGATTTTTTTTATAATGACCTACTTCATGCGCTAAAACAGCTACAATTTCATCTGTCTCTAAATCATTAATAAGGGTATCATATAGTACTATTCTTTTCTTTTTGCCAAATCCTGTAAAATATGCATTAGCCTTAGTAGAACGCTTTGAACCATCAATTACAAATATTTTATCTAATTTAAATCCGACTTTTTGGGCAAACTTTTCTAACTGAGTTTTAAGTTCACCTTCTTGTAAAGGAGTTTGTTTGTTAAATAGAGGAACAATTAGAGTAGAATAGAACATGGTCATAAATACTGAAAATATAGAAATGAAAACCCACGTATATATCCAAAAACTTTTCCCTGTTTGTTGATAAAACCAAACTATAAGAGCTAAAATACCGCCTCCAAGAATGATCATCAAGAACCATCCTTTTAATTTATCCATAAAAAATAATGTCTTTGTTGATTTATTAAACCCATATTTTTCTTCTATGACAAATGTTTTATAATAAGATAAGGGTGAGGTAAGAAGATCGCTTCCTATCATTATAACACCAAAGAAAATTAGCGCAATTATAATTGGATTATCGCTATAACTTCTGGCAAATTGATCAACGAAAAAAAAACCTTCAAAAAAGAAAAACGCAATAGTTAGTACAAATGAAAAGAAAGAAATGATCATTGAAAATTTGAAATTTTCTTTTTTATAATCTTGTGATTTATAATATTCTTTATCATCATAAACATCATTTAAAACTTTAGGAATTTCATCGTCAAAATGTTTAGAGTTTAAATAGTCTAAATATTTATCAACCATAAAATTAACAACAAGAATGGCGATAATAATAAAAAATATGTATTGAGATGTCATTACTTTATTTTTAGTATACGTTTTGCAAATCTATATTTCTTTTTCCAATATGGATTATTTAAGTTTGATTTAATAACTCCTTTAGATGTTGAGCTATGAATAAAATCCTTACTTCCAATAAAAATACCCACATGATCATATTTTCTAGAAGGTCTAAAAAAAACTAGATCCCCTGGTTTTAATTTTCGTTTTGAGACTTTTTTGCCTAATGTGGCCATGGCTTGTGCAGTTCTGGGTAAGTTTATATTAAAAGCATTTTTATAAACTGTAAGTGTAAAACCGGAGCAATCAAAGCCTCTTCGATCAGTTCCGCCATATTTGTATTTAATGTTTTTAAATTGTTGAAATTGCGATTCTAGCTTGGCTTGGTTTACGCTTGCCGTAGTTCTTTTGGTAGCGTTACAACTACTCATTGTTATGATGAGGACAAGAATTATTAAATACCAAAATTTCTTCATTTCATCTAAAATTACGCTGCCTTTTCGCCTCAAAAATAATAATTGCTGCCGAAACGGATACATTTAACGAATCTATTTGTCCTTGCATTGGGATAATTATATTTTCGGTAGACTTCTCTAACCATTGGTTACTTAAACCTATAGCCTCAGTACCTACAACAATAGCACTTGCGCTTGTGAAATTTACATTTTCGTACGTTTTTGAAGCCTTTAATGAAGCACAATAGATATCAATATTATGTTCCTTCAGAAAATCAATGATCTCTAAACTAGAACCTAAAGCAATTTGATTAGTAAAAAGACATCCCACACTTGATCTGATAATATTAGGATTATACATATCTGTTTTAGCATTCGCGATAAGTACTGCATCAACATTGGCAGCATCAGCAGTTCTTAATAAGGCACCAATATTTCCTGGTTTTTCAGGCGCTTCGGCTACTAATACTAGAGGATTTTTATTTTTAAAAGTGATATTTTGCAATGTTAGATCTTCACTCTTTGCAATAGCAATTATACCCTCAGTAGTATCTCTAAGAGCTATTTTTTGATAGACTTCTTTACTTATCTTAATAATCTCCGTATTACCAATATTATAAAGTTTTAGCTCGTTAATATCAAAAATTAATTCGCAAAATAGAATTTTATGAAGTTTGTAAGAGCCTTTCAGAGCTAAGGAAATTTCTCGTTTACCTTCAATGCAAAAGAGTCCTGATTTTTTTCTATCTCTTGACTTTTCTTGTAGTGATAAAATTTCTTTGATCAACGGATTTTGTATGCTTGTAATTTCTTTATACACAATTTAAGTTTGTCAAAAGTAAAAAAACTCCAGAGAAGGAGCTGTAAAATGTTATGAATCTTAAATGAAAATGTAAAAACCAATAGGCTATTCTACTCCATATTTGATGTTATATGCAACTAACAAGTTTACCATTTTGCTATAACTTTTCATACCATCTTTCTGTTGATTTGCCTTTAAATAATTATCATAAAATAATTTAAAAAAGGGCTCGAGATCATTTTGATAAGATTGCCAAAAATCTTGGGACTCTACAATATTTTTTATAACTCCTTTAGGTATTTTATCAATAATTACTTTAGAAGCCAAAGTATCTTTAAAATGGATGGCGGCTACAGAATATCTCAATGCCATTAAATATCCTGAATAATTAAAATATAGATCATCACTTTTAGTTGCTGCTAAAAATCCTATAAAATTTGTTTCACTTTCTGAAGCTTTGATGTGCGACTTCATGACTACTGATCATTGGTAAACTAACTTTTGGCACCAGATAATCTACTTGTGCCTCGCCAGAAAACGGATTGTAATAACCTGAAAATCCCATATAGGTAAGAGGCAAACTGAACATTGATTTTTTTAACGATGTTTTTTGATATTTGAATTGAGGATATTCTTTAGCCAATGCGGTATAACCTAATTCCGTTTTTGAAATAATTTCATTTTTTGAATACGGTATTTCAACTCTTAAGGTGTCATTTACAACAAGTAGTAGTTGGGTTTGCTTTACTCTATCTAATAAGTTATGAGTCAAGTTAGTTAACTCCTCTAAAGTATATTCTTTTTGTTCAAGTTTCAATGTTTGAAATAAGGAATTTCGATGATAATTCATTCCCCATAGTAAATGAAATAAAAAATAGAAAACCGATATATATGCTCCAAATTTAAACAGATGATATTTTGCGTCTTTGAATTTATGTCTAATGAATTGAACAATGGAAATAATTAAAACTAGCCCTAATAAAAAATAATAAATATCTCCTATTGAAAAGGGGATCCAGCCAAAAAGCCATCGAAATAATTTAGAAATTAAAGGATAAACTCCATTAGAATAATATTGTTCAATTTGATTTGGAAAATTTGAAACTAATTTTACTAAAAGTAATTGTACAACTAAAAATAAGCTAAGTAGTTGATATAACGCTAGTTTCTTCATCCGTCAAAAATACTAAAAAAATATGCTAGAATTGAATAACAAAACTTATTAACAAAAGATTCACTTGTTAACATAATCTGTGTACAAATTTAATTGTATCTTAGAGAGTATTTTTTAGTATAAAAAATTACATTTGCTAAATGGAAAAACTACAACCGCTACATTCAAAAGGCTTCAAAAAAGGCACTTTAATTAATCTGGAGAAAGGGAAATTACCACCCCAAGCAGTTGATTTAGAGGAGGCTGTTCTCGGAGCGATGATGATTGATAGAAAAGGAGTAGATGATGTTATTGATATTTTGCATGGTGAAACTTTTTATAAACAAGCGCATCAATATATTTTTGATGCGATGTTCAAATTGTTTAATGAATCTGAACCCATAGATCTACTTACAGTTTCCAACCAACTGCGCAAAGAGGGGAAATTAGAGAGCGCAGGCGGAGATTTTTATTTGGTTAACCTTACACAAAAAGTATCTTCTTCAGCACATATAGAGTTTCACGCACGGGTTATTCTTCAAAAGTATATTCAGAGAAGATTGATCAGTATTTCCAGTGAAATTATTGACGAGGCTTATGATGAAACGACGGATGTTTTTGATTTATTAGATTCTGCTGAAACCAAATTATTCGATGTAACTCAAGGAAATTTAAAGAAAAGTTCTGAAGCGGCAGAAGGATTAGTTTCACAAGCACTTAAAAAAATTGAAGAAATTGCCAATAAAGAAGGTATGAGTGGTGTGCCTTCTGGTTTTGCTAAACTGGATAATTTAACTTCTGGATGGCAACCCTCAGATTTAGTGATCATTGCAGCAAGGCCTGGTATGGGTAAAACGGCCTTTGTAATGTCGATGGCAAAAAACATTTCTATTGATTTCGGATTACCTGTAGCCATATTCTCATTAGAGATGTCTTCTGTTCAGTTGATTACGAGAATGATTTCTAGTGAAACGGGTATTTCTTCTGGAAAATTAAGAAAAGGAGATTTACAACCTCATGAATGGGAGCAATTAAATGTAAAAGTTAAAAATTTATCTAACGCTCCAATTTTTATTGACGACACTCCGTCTTTATCAATATTTGATCTACGTGCTAAAGCAAGGCGTTTAGCCTCTCAACA
>RCNF010002577.1_pt1 | contig 10999 bp, 7 predicted proteins | sample 2041311 | NCBI WGS metagenome assembly RCNF01 (sample SAMN09708228, study PRJNA481090) | Marine sediment metagenome, whole genome shotgun sequencing project. | biome: marine sediment; feature: ocean; material: sediment; isolation source: Sewage treatment plant 2 marine sediment (STP2) ... | reverse complement strand
GCTGTGTGTAGGGATTTTTATCGCTTACAAATATCCTCTCAACCGGGATGATTTTTTATCCATTGTTACAAAGATCAAAGAGCGTCGGGTATCGGGAACGTAAAAGCGATTTTGGGTAAGGATTGGATATGTCTGAGATAATTATCAAGAAGGTTGAGACAGAGATTGAAAAAAAGAGTTTTCTGACTTTTCCCTGGAAAGTGTATCAAGGTGACCCACTCTGGGTACCACCGCTGCTTCCGGAAAGGCGGAGTGTCCTTGATCCTGATAAAGGCGCGTTCTTAAGTCGGGGAGAGGCAGAGTTTTTCCTGGCTTATAAGGACGGCAAACTTGCAGGCACTATCTGTGCTGCAGAAGACCCGCCAACCAATCTAACACGCGACAAAAAAGAATGTGTTTTTGGCTTCCTCGATTATGTTGAAGATTATGTAGTGTTTGAAGCTTTAATCAATACCGCCAGAGAGTGGGGTAGAGCAAGAGAATTGGATACTCTGTATGGTCCTTGGAATTTGGATTATGAGGACAGTTACGGGGTGCTGGTGGAAGGCAGGGATGTACCACCAGCTTTGATGTGTGGCCATTCTCCTTCCTATTACCATGGATATATGGAAAGATACGGGTTTCACCCGGCCCGAGCCCAGAATGTCGCCTTCCGTATACCTTTAGATGATTCACCGCAATACAAACGATTATTGCGCCTGGCCGAGCGTGTAAAAGCCCAGGGCAAGATTACAATTCGCCCTGTGAATTTTGATCGCTGGCAGGAGGAGATAGATATCGTTCATATGCTGCTTGACAAAGCCCTGGCTCATCTGGACGATTCCATTGGTTGGCATCGGGAAGCGCTGGAAGCAACCATGAAACCCTTTAAGACCATTGCTGATCCCAATTTGATCTTGTTCGCTACTGTGGATGGGAAAACGGTGGGATTTTTACCAGGAATACCAAATTTAAATGAGATTTTCATCGATGTCAATGGGTTAAAGTATCCCTGGAATTACCTTCAACTGCTTTGGTTGATGAAATGGCGTAAACCTGAATGTCTCACCGCCAAAAGCGTACTCGTGCTGCCAGAGTATTGGAATCGTGGTGTTGTGGTATTGCTCATGGAAGAAATGTATCACAGGGCTCTAGAGAAGGGCTATAAATGGATTGATATGTCCATCACCAGCGCGGACAATCCAACTTCAGTTTTGACAGCAGAAAAATTAGGCGCAGAGATTTATAAACGCTGGCAAGTGTATCATTACCCGATTTCAGGTTAATTTTTCCTTTCCGGGGCAGATATCTTGCCAGATTGTGGGGATGGATTTATGTCGTCCGGGGCGTGGCGCAGTCCGGCTAGCGCGTTGCAATGGGGTTGCAAAGGCCGTCGGTTCGAATCCGACCGCCCCGACCAGATAAAAGAAGAAACCGCTGAGTATCAGCGGTTTCTTCTTTTATGTAAAAATGAGTGAATAAGATAGACAGACGTTATTAAAAGTACCCCATATAATCTTTGGCTTGCTGGTAGATGGAATAATCCATCTCGTTTATTTCTTGGAAATGAGTGAGAAAATCGGATGTAATTTCCAGATTCTTGTATTTAGGACGATCTAATCGAATAGAAGAATGTTTCTGATTTACATACCCGGTCCAATCTTTGTTTTTCAATTGTGCTATAAATCCTGCCTGGCATTTTGCAACCCCAACCAGGTCATAATCTCCCAAGCGTTTATTGCCCAATGATCTGGATTGGAAATTACAGAAACTTTCCTCGACTGCAAAATCAATAAATTTAATTTTCTTATCGAAGGGTATTGCTACTCGCCAATCCAAATCACCTTTAGAAAGTTTCCATTCATCATAAAGGGATATCATACGCTCAAGCGGATCTTTCAGAATAATACTGATAAAAGGGTTTTCGAACACACCCTTAAATAGGCTGGGAGTAAAATGTCCATGAACTGCGGCTGTATTCGCAGGAAGATCCTTCCGGGCAAACAACATATTCTGATCCAGAGGGAAAGTCTTTTCGTTTGAGGTATTGTTGTTAAAAAGAGGTGTATTCACCAGCAGGTCTTTCCCCTTTTTTATCAGAGATTGGCCAGGTTTAATAGGTATTTCACTCAATCGGATAAATTTATTGTGGAAGAGTTTATAAACCAGGACACGATCACTTCCGTAGATATTTCCAAGTTCTGCGAGGAAGGAGGAGTTTGTAGTACCTTCAATATTTACACTGACATGGACTCGTTGACTGGTGATGTCTGCCAAAATGGCTCCTCTTCATTGATAAAAAAATTTTCATATAGTGTAGCATATCCTGCCTTAATTTCTAGGGGTTTTATTTTATTTGATTTCCGATCCTGATAGATAGACGATTTAATCTTGAGTTGTCACCTATCATCTGGAGCGCATTCTTATTGTGAAAGAACCGTACCTCCAGCAGTCATACCACAGCTACATCCCTGCGGATCTTAAAGGAGAGTTGATCCAAGAAGATAGATAGACCCAAATTCTGATTTATGGAGGATTACTGGTAGATTTCAGGATTCACACAAAATGGTAGCTGGGTTCCCATGATACCGGCTTTTAAATTTTCGATTGCCATCAGAGCCATTGTCTTTCTGGTCTGGATTGTTGCAGATCCAATATGGGGAGTGATAAGGCAATTATCCAATTCGAACAGCGGATGATCCGGGGGAAGAGGTTCGGGGTCTGTGACATCCAAGCCGGCTGCCCGGATTTGACCATTTTTTAAAGCCCTAAGTAAAGCAGAGGTATTCACAACTGGACCACGGGCAGCATTGATTAATATCGCAGACGGTTTCATTTTCTGAAATTCTTTTTCATCGATTAAATTTATGGTTTTTTCTGTCAAAGGGGTATGAAGGCAAATAAAATCACTGGTCTTTAATAACTCATCCAGACTGACTTGTTTCGCATTTAGACTGCTTATTTTCTCTGGTAGGGGGCTGCGGTTAGTAAAGATGATATTGGCTCCAAAGCCTTTTAACCTTTCACCAACGGCAGTTCCGATTTTACCTAAACCAACAATTCCCACTGTTGAATTTTTTAAATCCACCCCCAACCACCCCGTTGGATCCCAGTTGGTCCAGTGTCCCTGGCGGGCATCTTTACTTGCTGTGAAAAGCTGTCTGCAGACTGCCAGCAGGAGAGCGACAGTTAAATCAGCTGTTCCCTCCGTGAGCACTCCGGGAGTGTGTCCCACGGGAATTCCCAAACGAGTGCAGGTACTTACATCGATATTGTCAACGCCTACGGCCATGGTGCTGACAACTTTCAGTTTTGGTGCTTTTTTTAGGAGGTTTCCTGGGAGTGGATCATCCAATAAACATAAAATCCCTTCAACTTGATCGAGGTGGATAATCAGATTTTTATCCAAACCGCGTTGATCAGGAAGTCCTTTGATGACATTAAATTGATTAAGTAAATCCCCCATCCAATTTTCAGGTAGTTCATACGTCATAAGAACCAGTGGTTTACTATTCTTCATCAATCCTCATTAAAAGTGAATAAAAAACAGAGATCATTGACATTCGTTTGGGTTGGACCTGGTTGTAATAAATCATCAAGTTTTAAGAAATACGAATAGGAATCATGATTCTCGAGGTAAGCATCCAGCTGCATCTGGGATTCCTTGCCTTTCCTAAAACTTTCACCAGTGACAACAGCTCCTGCAGCGCCTGTTGTTCCATCTTCTCCGTCTGTCGCTAAGGTTATCAGGGCTGCGTTTGAGATACCATCCAGGATTTTTACTGAGTTAAGAGCGAGTTCGAGGTTTCTTCCTCCTCTGCCGATCTTTGTATTGGGAGTAATTGTTACAGTCGTTTCTCCACCTCCGATTAAACAAGCTGGACGCGGAAATGGTTTGTCATCCTTGGACATTTTTAATAAGTATTCGGCAAATTCTGCTCCAACCTGGGAGGCTTCACCACTCAGGGGATCTGGCAGAATTGAGGCGTTGAATCCTTCCCCCTCGGCTGCCAGGATTCCGGCTTGAACAGCATCCAGGTTACTCCCAACAATATAATGACTTGTATTGTCAAATGCGGGATCTCCCGGCTTGGGTGTCTCAGGATAATCTCCGGAGCATCCTTGAATTATTCGATCAACAATCACCTCAGGCAGTAGTGCTTCCAGCTTATATTTATTGATGATCTGCATAGCATCCTGGAAAGTAGAAGAATCAGGCGAGGTGGGACCAGAGGCAATCATATCGATGGGATCACCAATCACATCAGATAGGATCAACGTGACTAGCTTTGCTGGAGCCGCCAGGCTCGCTAATCTGCCACCTTTAACCGAAGAGATGTGTTTCCTGATGATATTAATTTCATTAATTTCCGCTCCGCAGCTTAACAGGAGTTGATTGGTCTTAACCAGGGCATCTAATGAAATCCCCGGGGAAGGAGCCGCTAATAGAGCTGATCCACCCCCAGAAATCAGGAAGAGCACGAGGTCATTGGGAGTCATTTCCGAGAGTTGAGTTTGGATGTAATCAGCTGATTTTAGGCTGGTTTGATCTGGGACTGGATGACCTCCAGTGAGAATTTTAATTTTTCTTGAAAATTTTTTTGGCAGCTGACCTGGGTTGATTTTTGTTAGAACCGTGCCTCTGGTCAAGTTATCTCCCAGTAGATTAGCTACGGCTATTGACATCGGGTAAGCTGCTTTTCCGACTCCAACCAGGAAAACTCGTTCGAATGATTTCAGGTTCAGCTTTTCTTCATCAATCAGGAGATAATCATTATTTCGAACCAGGAATTTATTTACCAATTCTCCGGGTTCAACAGCATTTATACAGGCAGCGAGAACTCTGGAAGCCTTCATTCCCCATTTGGTTTTCTTTAGGGAGCTGGTTTGAAATGCCGCTGGAGGTAGGATCATAGCAGAGTGCTGGCCTGAATACATTGAGGAGAATTATTTTTTGGTGAGTTTACAAAGGTTGAAACCGGATAGGTCTGTAACAGATCTGCAGGAAATGAAGTTAATAGCGGTTGAAAATCTTCTGGTTGACCTTCCTCTGGGATTAACCACTCAGAATATTTTTCAGGCGGAAGTATAACAGGCATTCGATCGTGGATAGGTTTCACGATGGCATTGGGGGATGTAGTAATAATACAGGCTGATCTTATGGAGTCTCCTTCAGGCGAGTTCCAGAGATCCCAGATCCCAGCAAATGCAAAAGGAGATTGGTCTTTGTGCGTGAAGTAATAAGGGGTTTTACTCTTCCCGGATGTTGATTTGCTCCACTCAAAGAAACCATCTGTCAAGATTAGACATCTTCGACGCCGGAAACTGGATTTAAAGGAGGCTTTTTCTGCAATAGTCTCGGACCGGGCGTTGATCAGAGTATATTTTCCGAAGTTTTCTGCCTTCGTCCAGGATGGGATTAATCCCCAGCGGTAAAAATCAAGTTTGTTGTCCCCATCATTAACCACAACAGGGATGGGTTGAGATGGCGCGATATTATAACTTGGAGGGATATCACCAGGGATATGAAAATTCGGGAATGCAGCTTGCAGTTCTTCAGGGGATACTGTGAGGGTGAACCTGCCGCACATATTTACCTCCAGAGGGGCATGGAATGATGCTAGTATTGTAGCTGATATTCCCAATAAAAATACCCCTTGACCTGAGGGGGGCAGGCCAAGGAGTAATGCGATTATCACATATCCGTATATGCCTGTCAAGACGGTTGTCTGAAAGTGAATTGGGACAGGAATAAGTCGATTGAACCAATCCCTCGGGATGGTTTTTAAGTCAATATAGAGGATCTAAAACCTTTGATGATACTAACTGATCTATTGAATCCTAAACGGTCTCACGACATCATTGAACAATCGCATCTTAATCCAACCCATTCGAGATATGAGGGAGCAGCTATTTTCGAGAAGGACAAAATTAAACCAAGATCCTGATTCAAAACTACTAATCAGGAATCCTGAAATGTAAAAGCTTGGCACTGGATATGGATGATTTGTCCTTTAGCTGCCACAGCAGCTTTATAATCTCCTGCAAGATGTAATTCTCGAATATTCCATCCAACATTATTAGGTGCATTCGTGTCTTCCCTTAATTCAAAATTAAGAAGTCCATTAGTTTTATTGCAAATTGAAAAGCTGTTTGCCGGCCGCTGAAATCCTTCCCCAGTTCCCTTCAGGTAAGCCTCTTTGGCAGTCCAAATCCTGAAAAATAGATCCTTGAGTCTGGTTTTCTTTTCAGCAGCTAAAATTTGCTGCTCATAGGGACTGAAGTAATTTTTGATAATGGTATTAATATTTGATATTGGATATACCTGCTGGAGATCAACTCCAATTGGAACATCCAATACAAAGCCGTATAGAAATAAACCTTCGGAATGGGATAGATTAAAGTTTAAATTTGATCCAGGAAGGTATGGTTTTCCATTGGGATAAGTTTTAAGGGGCACATTCTCTGCTGCCACGTCCAGATATTGGGCGAGAATGGATCTCAGTACACCCCGACTGATGATATAGTCTTCCTGTCGATTTTGAGATATTAATTTCCCTTTCCGGGATGCCTCTTCCCGGGATAATAAGGAATCTAATTCATTGAGATTATTTTTCCATTGACCGGCAGAAGTATGCCAGACGTGAATAACCCCGTTTGAGGATAACTTGTATTTTGTATTCATCTTTAAATAAGATATTTATTCCAGGATGGTGGTACAGAAAAACCCTGCAAATTTAAGTCTACAATCCGGTAAAGAAACGCGGCTCCCCCTAGCAGCTGCTCTGCAATGGTAACGACATTTCGTTTTTCTGGAATTTCCAAAAAGGTTCCCCGAACCCAATCATTAAATGAACCCATTGAAGGTCCACACCAAATCTGGTAATCAAGGGATCTTTCGGGAATTCCCGCAATACCCCAATGGGTGGCCAAACCTAGATACCAACGGAAAATTAAACTCATCTTTCTTTTGGGATTCCCTTCAGCTCGTTCGAGCTGGCTGGGATCGCGCTCAGAAAAGAATTTGATGCATTCATCCCAGACTTCATTAAGGCTCTTTTGGAATATTTTCTGCTCCAACTCTTGCCTGGTTCGAGGATCAATATCTTCAATCCCATCAGATGCAGCATAGATATCAAATAATTTTTGGGCTCGCATGGGAAACATTGTTCCCCGTTTTAAAACCTGAACTTTTACTCCCATTTCAAACATATCTGCTGCAGGTGACATCATCACATCGGTTGATGCTGCCTGCGCCAGGAGATTCTTCACATGCGAAGAAGTACCTGCTTCTTCACAACCTTGATTTACAGATCCAGTAACAATATAATCCGCGCCCATTGTGAATGCTCCCAGGGCTGAAGAAGGCGTCCCAATACCACCAGCGGCTCCAATACGTACAGGAACAGGATAGTTGTTCTCTCGTTGGGTTTCATCCCTGAGGGCAATAATGGAGGGCAGCATGCTCGTTAATGGACGATTGTCAGTGTGTCCTCCCGAATCTGCTTCAACAGTGATGTCATCAGCCATAGGTATACTTCCCGCTAATTCAGCTTGCTGGGATGTGATCTTACCCTGGTTAACGAGGATAGTCAGAATTTTTTCCGGAGCAGGATTGAGGAAGTGAATTGCCACCTCTCTCCTGGAAATCTTGGCAATTATTTTATTATCGATCAGAGTATTTTCACCTTGGTCCTGGCTTAAACCTGCGGCCCGATATTCAACTAACGTTGGAGTCATACGCAAAAAAGCAGATGCTTCAATGGTCCGAACCCGGTGTTGAATATAAGAATCTACAGCCTTTTGCTCAAGGATTGGCTCCTGAGGGCTGTGGATGAGATTAAAAGCATAAGGTCCTTCGGGTAACTTATTTTGAATAGTTTCAATAGCTTGTGTTAGCCTGGTAGGTGGGACACCACCAGCTCCAAAAGAAGCCAGATAACCGGCTTGACCAAGAGCTATTACAAGGGACTCACTGGAAATGGCGTTGGCCATCGAACCAGCCATGTAGGCATATTTCAGGCCGTGGTATTTAATAAATTCAGGATTTCCAAAATGGGTCGGCGACTGAGGTCTGAGGAAACCAAGAGCTGTGACACCTTTCTTATTACTGCCGGGGGGATATAAATCCCCTCCACGAACAACGCAGATCTGGTTCTGGTGATCCAGAATATAGGAAGGTGACTCAATATCCCGTAGAATTAATTTTATTTCTTCGGGATCTGTAGTGATATCAGCATCGGAACCGATCCAGGTTCCAATCGGACTTGTTTTTCGAATAGGGGTTATTGTCTGCATACCTTTACAAGTTCTCCTCTGCTGATTAATAACTCTCTAAACTGAGATCAGTCACCTGGTAAATTCGTACATCTTCCTTCCAAAGATTTCCATCACCGATAATTTGCCATCCGTGTTCTTTGTGAAAGATGTCCTTAATGTGAAAATCAAATTTTATCCCTTTCACTTCACGCGTTATTTGCCCACGGTACTTCCAGCTAGTCCTGGTTCCTGGTTTTATTCTCCAGTGCATATTTTCTGGCAATTTTAATTCTGGGGCAGATTTGATGATAGCCTGGGCGATAGTTTCTATTCCAAGCGACCCGGGCATAACTGGGTCTTGGTAAAAATGGGCTTTGTAGAACCACGAATTTGGTGGAATGGTTTGCTCTGAAAAAATATATCCCTTCTGATAATTCCCACCCGTTGGTGATATCCATGTTTGATTTATTTGAGGAACCCTCGGGTGTTCGGATTTTTGAGAATTTACCGAGGGGGAGGAAAATTCAACCCAGCTCCCATCCTTCGGGTTGGTATCCACCCAGGGAGCTATTTTCTGAGTGCCATCTAATCCAGACTGATTCAACAACATGGGAAGGGGGAAGTAACCAAAAGAAGATTTGCCCTGATAAAAAATCCTTCCCCGGGAGGAAAGCTCAAACGAGTATTCCTGTATGATGACATTTTGTAACTTACTGGTTGATAGAAGTTCGACCCGGTTCGTCAAGGTGTGTCCGATGAGTGCCGGCCATTCAGATAATATTCCCTCGCCATCCAGGTTACGGAAATATAAATCGAGATCTGACATATCCTTGATACTGCCCATATAGGCGGATAAAAAACCGCAGGGCTGCAAAGCCAATTCCATTATTGAGACATAGGGTAGGGTAGTGTCTTGAGGTTTTAGATACCAGGCCTGGGTCGGCAGGTCATATTCGCTCACCAAGCTGGATCCAACCTTAACTTTTCCAGCTTCGCCCTGGATATCCATGATGCGGTCCAAAAAACGCAAATATCCATTTGGAAGACGGGGAATTCTTCGATCTTCAAAGCTAGCAAACGTATCACCAAAACAATCCTGATGATCGCCCTTTGTGAAGGAAATAATCTGATTTCTAGTAAAGAGAGGTTCAGCTTTGTCGATGGGAATGACTGTCGAGGAGAGAGGATCTGTTCGCAATTGAACAACCCGTGCTAAGTTACGGGTTAGCACCTGTTGATTATCGAGGAATTGTTGATGGCTTTTTGCTGTATCAGTTGAGAGGCGGGTAAGATTTTCCAGGTAATTGGCTTGTTGTGATGCAGGAATAGATCCATATTCTACCCGGCTCTCACCCGGGGTTTTTGAATTATGAAGCTGGGAGATCTTAATCTTCTTATCAGTCCTGAATTTGATCTTTTTTCTACTTCTGCCATTTGAAGAGGGAAGTTCCTGGGAGATATCCTTCTCATCTGGATAAAGGATATTAAGATCTACAGGAACCTGGTGACTGAGCAAAAGGCTAAGAACTTTAAGAACACCCTCATAATCTGATTGGTGTTTCTTATTAATAGGTATTACTGCATGAGGCTGTGAATTAAGGATTTTTTCGATCCAACGCGAGCAGGTTTTTTGGGGACCCACTTCAATGAATATTCTAATTCCGTCTTGATAAACTCGATTAACCAATCTTGGGAAATCGACCGGACTGCAGGTCATTTTTGCCATTGCCCGGGAGAGATTATCGGTTTCGAGAATTAGCGGTTCATACTCTGCTGCAGAGTAATAAATCATCTTCGGAGAGGTTTGAGAACCATGGGTATAAAGATCCACAAAATCTGGATAGACTGACTCCATCGCAGGATTGTGAATTGCTGCATTAAATGGCATCGGCAAAGCGTGGCAGGCAAGTTTAGCGATGACACGTTGGCAAGCGTCCTGTTTTCCAGCAATCACCACTTCATCATCTGTATTAATTATGGTAAGGAATACCTGAGATTCTCCTTCAAGGGCTTTTTCTACCTTGGATACAGGTGCTTTTAGAATAAATGAACCCCAGAACTCTTCAGCCAGGATCTCATTTTTCCAATAATCGCGAACAGAATTCATGGGTCCAAATAATTGAGTTCGAAACAGGGAAGAATTTTTCCATCTTTCGCTGCTAGTTTCTACATTTTCCCAGATGTTATTTGCCCATAACATACTGCTTTCACCGAGGCTGTAACCAAACCCAGCGTCTGGAGAAATCCGAAACAGGTTCTTCAGGATCAAGGTATGTAATACCGAGATACTGATACCAGATTCAATCAATTCGCTAGGATGATTGTAGAGATCCTGCATCAGATCAGTTTTTTTATTTCCGTGTTCTGGATCAAGGTAGCGCGGGTACAGAATTTTCTCTGCCAGGGAGTGACTGACATTCTTGATTGTTTGTTTTACGAGATTGTGTAAGGGAGGAAAATAATCAAATAGTTTCCTTCCCATTCCAGGATAAGAATTAAATGCTCCTGGATAAACAAATGCAATACCCTTTTCACCTAAAGGTTGAGGAGTAAAGTAACTGCCTTTGGGGCTGATCCAGGATTTATTGGTTTCAAAAGCTCCCGGAATACCATTTTTGGCATGGGTGATTTCATTTAAGAAATCTTCCCGGCTGATGCCCATGAAAGTGCAGATCAAAGCGGGTTTCAATTCCTCAGATATTTTCGTATAGGCATCTTTTGCAAGGTCTTTCAGGGGCTTTTTGTTTCTTAATTCAGTTTC
>RCNF010001952.1_pt1 | contig 11003 bp, 6 predicted proteins | sample 2041311 | NCBI WGS metagenome assembly RCNF01 (sample SAMN09708228, study PRJNA481090) | Marine sediment metagenome, whole genome shotgun sequencing project. | biome: marine sediment; feature: ocean; material: sediment; isolation source: Sewage treatment plant 2 marine sediment (STP2) ... | reverse complement strand
ATGACCGATATACTGCTTGAGAATGTCATGAAGTGCTCAAAATTCACATGGGGGAGTAGAGATCTGGTAAAACCAAGTGATACCCGTCAGAACTACATCAATGCTCTCCGAGCCGCAGATGAACACGATTATGAGCCCCTGCGGAGATTTGTAAGAACGTAGTGTACATAGGAATACTATTCGATGTAACCGAGGCCCTGCATCTTCCTGCGGATCTCTTCCTCCGATTCTCCCTGATCGGGGTCCAGTGAATCAAGCTCACGCTCTACGACGTGAATCAGGAATTCCTCAGGAGAGGAATAACCACCCGCTTCGGAGACTTTTTTTATTCTATCGATGGTTGCGCTGTCAAATTTCAATTTGAGTTTTGCCATGCTGCTCCAATCTTTAGATCTTCACTTTGAAGATCTTTGCACCTGCAATTGCAGAAAGCGAAGAAAACAGAAGAAATACGGCAATCCATGACAAATGGCCGCCGAAGACGCCGTATCTGATATCAGGAAGCGAATACCATCCGGATCCGGGACCTCCATCAAATCTTACTATCCATGGACTGAATAGCCTTTTAAATGAGCTTCCCGAATCAAAACCTCTCAGAATTCTACACCCGTTCCAGCTTCCGGTTCTGGCTACCTGAATCGATACTCCCTCTATTTGCAGATGACGGAGTGAATTGCCGTCCGGAAGTATTCTGAAACTGACTTCGTCAAGTGTATCGATATAAAGAACCGGAGGTATCAGTTCCAGACCGGATACTCCGATTTCAAGGCTGTCTCTCGCCGGAAGACCATCTTCAAAGAACACTGTTACAGTTACAGGATCATTCTTATCCATCTCAGCAGCCCCGTACCTGGCATCCAGCTGGCCCCATAAAAGCATATAGGGTATAGCTAAGACAATAAGAGGTTTAAGGATGTATGCCAGGTAAACAGTATTGCTCCATATAAGCTTCCCTGCAAATTTCACAACGATTCCTGGATTACTCAGATGCAGTAGAATTCCAAGCATCTCACCGCCCATTCTCCTTCTAAGCATGGAGATCTTACCCTGGTTGGAAACAAATCTGAAAACTGTGATCATACCAAGTCCTGATAGCAGCGATATGAAGAGAAGCCCCCAGAAATGCGGAAGAGTTCTAAAAGGAACCAGAAGAACATCGAAGAATCCGCTGATAATCATTCCAGCCATGTTCATCTAGGATTCGTTCCCTCTGAAAATATTCCTGCCTCCGGCAGGAAGTATGGGCACACCGAAAAGTGAGGAAATGCTTTTTCCCATATCCATGAGATTCGGATCGGGCAGCGAAAGAGGTACAGTAGAGAGAAGGATACCTGGGACCAGGCCGGGGTCTATGCAGTGCGTTCCGCTCCATGGATCAAGATTATCTGTTAATACATCCTCCGGATAACTCCCCAGGGTGGTCTCCCAGGAGGATCTATAGCCCCTTGCGTAACCGATTATCATGTCCGGAGCGAAAAGGGGAAGAGTACCCGGATAGAAATCTGAAGTTATATAAGCATTGGCTATAACATGCCTTCCGGTGGCGGGATCCGTTACCGACTCCAGATCCTGCTTCAACCTCAGAAGAAGGTCATAAACCTGTTCAGGCGGTACAGCTCCATTCTCCTCCCGGTCGGATCTGTTTATGTAAAGACAATTCAGTCCGAGGCCGTAAGCTGCTGTAGAAGCCCAGTCGATAGCTGCGAACATATCCTGGTTGCGGGCATGGCTCGATGTGATGCTCGCGTACCCCTCATATGCAAGCCATGTATTAAGGTTAAAAGACCTGTTGAATGGCGCAAATCCATGATCAGAAAGAACTATAACTTCCGTATTCCCATCTCTTGCTGCAAGTGCCTCTCCAATAACTCTGTCAATTTGCGAGTAAAGTTCGCGAACAGCGCCCTTGAAGCGGGGATCAGTACTGGAATAGAGGGGGGAACCGGGATCAAGGACCCTGTAGAACATGTGAGTGTTAAGATCAAGTGAGCTGAAATAGAAGAACAGCATGCCTTCCCTGAAACGGTTGAGTTCATGATGGAAAAGATCGAGCCGTTCATCTAGAACCAGCCACGCCTGATGCAGGTATTCTTCGTCCGAAAGGATACCCCTTGAAAGAGCTTTTGTATCCTCCGGGAAACCCTGAGTATAGAAAGGACCAAGGTTCCTTGCGAGATTGCTGCTGTAATCCTGCGGTTCCGAGATCGGAAGGGCAGGATTCAGTGGATCTATGTTCAAAGGCGAGAGGTAAAGCTTCAGTTTGGGAGTGATCTCCTTAACATAGAATCTGCCGATAGCGTTGACGCTTGAGATGTTAGGAATTGCATCGAATCTCATTCTTACCCATCGGCTCCACTCTCCGGCTGCCAGCAGAATGCTCTCACCCTGAATATCTATTCTCAATGCATCGGCATCACGGTCAACCCAGACTTTAGCTTCAACTTCCATTGAAGGATTACCGGCGCGCATGGAATTTTCCGGACCCTTTATCCCGCATTGGTAGCAGTTGTCACCGTAGTCGCGTACCGCTACGACTATTCCTCCGGAAGTATTGTTAGTGATAGACCTGGCATCATCTGTGAAAAATGTAAAACTCCCCTGACTTCCGCGCATATCAGGGGTTCCAAGTCCTGAGAGTATCTTCGCTTTCCCTTTATCCGGAGGAAAATCAACAGGGAGTTTAACCATGGTCACTGGTATGCCCTCATCCGTCAGGCTGTTCCAGAAAGGCTCTCCCTTTCTGAGAAGTTCGACTTTTGCACCGGATAGTGGCAGACGCCAGTCGCTTATGCTTATTATCCTGTCCGGGCCTATCACCCTTGAGGTTGAAAGGTAGGGTTTCCTGGTGGATGGGTCTCTGTGAATGAAATCGAATATTCCGTGTACTTCAGGACCGTAGCCGGTTATGAAATTTGACCACGCAACAGGACTTTGCGGAGGATTGCTTGTCCCCAGCCTGTTCAAACCTCCCGATGCCATCAGGATAGCCGCATTGGGCATGACGCCTTCATGTATAAAACTGTTGAGAAGGAAAGGATCCATTCCATCTATTCCAAGAACAATGACGCGTCTTGCAGGTGACGACGTTCGGGTGCATCCGGCATTCAGGGCAAACAGAGCTGCAGGGGATAGGCCGGCAATCTTCAGGAATTCCCTTCTCTTCATTGTTTCGCACCTTCCCGAATAAGCGATTTACCTTCCATATACCCCGGAGCAGCAACACCAAGAGCCCTCAGCACAGTTGGAGCGATATCAAGGATCGTCGCATTTTCAGTATTCAGTTTCACATTTGAAGCGAACGTACCAGGAACAAGCCTGTGATCGTGACAGTGATCACCATTCCAGCGTCTTTCGTTCCGGTAGAGAACTTCTTTTCCGATACCGCCAGTAACACTGCTCCAGCCGGATCTGTAACCTCTCTCGGTGCCGATTACAAGATCAGGTCCGAGTGATACGTATGGGCCGGTGTAAACACTCTTTGACTGGTAAACAGAGCTGATAACCTTTTCACCGTTAGTATTCTCAAGTTTCAGAAGCTTACCTGATATCTCTTCAAGGAGCGAAAGAGCCTCTTTACCGGGTTCTACTATGCCTTTTCCCTCCCGACCTCTGAGGTTCAGCATTATACCCGCCAGCCCCATGGACCACGCTCTGGTTCTTGACCAGTCAACACCTCTGAACGATGTGTCAACCGTTTCAACACCATCTTCAAGGAAAAGATAATCGTTCTCCAGAAGCCATCTATTAAAATCGATACATGTATGAAAAGATGTAAAACCGTGATCGGACATCACTATCAGCATGTCCTTCGTCCCAAGCTTCTCAGCTGTCTCCCCAATGAGTGAATCCATTCTCGCATACATTTCATTGATGGGGGAACCTTGCGCCGAACCGTTACCCCAGAACATATGCTGTATTCTATCTGAAGTATCAAAGACGCAAACGATAAGGCCGTCATGTGTTCGTTCCAGTGCATCGAAGAACATCTTCTTTCTTTCTTCATAAATGGACCAGGCCTGTTCCAGGAACGTCTCTTCCGAAACCGCCCCGTTGTTCAGGGCCCACGTATCCTCAGCCAGCCCCAGCGTCGCGAAGGGTCCGTACAGACCGGCAAAATACCTTGAATAATGAACCGGGTGGGAAATCGGAACAGAAGGGTAATAGGGATCAACATGTAACGCAGTGGAGTAAAGGAGCGGTTTCCCATTACTGTCTTCCGTTAAACAGAATTTCGATATACCCCGTACTTTGCTTCTACCCGATCGGAAACGCAGTTCAAACCAGTCCGAAAGAAGACCTTTCTTAAGTTTCAGTTTTCCTTTGTCGATAATAAGGACAGCTGACTCTCCCGAAATATCAAGCTTAATTGTTACAGCAGCATATTCACCATCAACGTTTTGGGGACCGGGCAGTTCAGCACTCCACCTGTTCTCATCCAGTTTCTGAAGTCTTCGCCATATACCGCCTGTAACTGCTTCTTGAGGTTCATCTTCCGTGAATATTGTGTAGCTGCCCTGTGTGCCGCGCAGGTCGGGAACGCACATTCCGCTGAGCAGGTGACCATCGAGCGGTTCGGGGGGATACGTTATGGGAACCCTGAGGACTGCGGATCTGATACCGTATCTTTTCAGAAGACTCCAGAAGGGTTGGCTTTTTCGAAGCAGCTTAACGAATGGTTTCATGGAAGTTCTTCTGAACGGTCCGAGACCGGCTTCTGACGGAGCTGTTCCGCTTTGAACCGATGAAAGCTTAGCAAGATACCTCTTCCTGTCCGGTGCCAGAAAGTCGAAGATACCGTGTTTCCCCGGATTGACGCCCGTCTGAAAAGAAGACCATGCAACCGGTGAAATACCGGGGCATGTTGTGGAGAGCCTGGAAAATGTACCCTCATCGCGAAGTTTTTTAAGGACAGGCATTTCACCATCTGCCATCATTTTCTCTGCTATATCAGGAGAAAGACCATCAAGCCCAAGAATTACAACCCTTTTCGCGGTTCTTGCATGCTCTCTTCTTCTTCTCCTCCACAGCTTCAGCAAGACGGTTACCGGCCAGATGAGTGCTGATAAGAATGAAACGAAGATGGCGTTAAGGAACACGAGGAAGGAGGTGACTATCCCGAAACCAGCTCCCGGACCAACGTAAGCCGTTGCCAAACCAGCATACAGCAGTAGAATTAAGATGAATAATGGAAACCGGTTCCTGCCGGTTTCCCGGTACTTTGCAGCGATTGCTATCCTCCTGTGCCTTTATGAAAATTAATGCTAAGTTTTCCTGTATCGTCAATTTCAATCTAAACTAATATAACTTGTATATATATTTGTAAGTATTTTTAAGATACCTGCTCATGTGAAAAGGAGGAATATCGATGATGAACAAAGTGGTTTCTGTATTCGTTCTGGTCTCCTGCTTCTCTACGGCTGTATTTGCTCAGGAGTATGACCAGCTCATAATGGAAGCCTCAAACAAGCTATGGGCCTCGGATAATCAAGCTGCACTTGAACTGTATCAGCAAGCTTTTCAGATCGAAGACGGCAATACCTTTGATTTCTATAACGCTGCTTGTGCAGCCGCCCTTTGCGAGAACTCCGATCTGGCATTCATTTATCTCGAAATAGCTGTCAATAGCAATCTTATCGAAAAACAGTGGCTTGAGGAAGACCTGGATCTAGTTAATCTCCAATCAGATAGCCGTTGGTATACTTTGCTTGCAGCGATGGATACCAGAGTGGACTCCCTTTTGGCTTCATTACCGGAAAATCATCCTGAGGGTCCGGTGGTTGTATTACCTCAGCCCCGGTTATCAAGTGATGTGTCAGTGGAGGAGGCCATGCAGAATCGGCGATCCGTTCGTTTCTATGAGGACTCACCATTGACCATCGCCGAGGTTTCGCAGCTCCTGTGGTCTGCCTATGGGCTGAACTGCCAGGTCGAGAACGCGCCGGACTTTCTGCGTGGCCGTCTCAGAACAGCTCCTTCGGCAGGGGCATTGTACCCTCTGGAGCTATATCTGGTTGTTCGAAACGTGACTGATCTCGATCCTGGGATCTACTGGTACAAATCCGAGACCCATGAGCTCGTGCGCATATCAGACGAGGATTGCTGGGAGGAATTGCGCAATGCGGCGTTCGATCAGATCCATTTCGAGACTGCGGCAGCGGCTATTGTGTATTCGGCTGTTTTCGAAAGGTGTACCGAGAGATACGGAGATCGCGGCCGGGAACGTTACGTGTGCATGGATCTAGGTCATTCTGCCGAAAATGTATACCTTCAGGCTTACGCCTTAAAGATCGGGACGTGCGCCATCGGATCCTTCAGCGATATGGCTTTAAAGCAGGTGATCCGGATGACCAGGACAGAAGTGCCACTCTATATCATGCCGCTCGGTAAGGTGTAACACCCTTATATACGTGTCTCGAAATGGATACCCTGAAAGGAACTTCCATCTGAAACATCTGAATACTTGATGGTACCCATATATTACAGGAAACAGGATGATAGGTTTGTAAACAGCAATACAGCGAACTCTGATCATTGTTACAGCAATTCGAGATATCTATCACTTCTTAGGAATGATGTGATTATCTTGAGATTAACTGCGGCAGATATCTTTCAAGAAGGATAAATTTTTATGACTAAAAGGATCGGCATCGATATGGGATCCGTGAGCACGAAGGTCGTACTCATGGAGGGAAAATCCATCATATCCGCCATGTATAGAAGGCACCACGGTAAGCCAGTTGATTCCCTGGTGGCCATCCTTTCTGATCTTGACGGCTGGGAGGGAAGCCAGGCCTCTTTCACCGGCAGCGCGGCGAGGAGTGCCTCTCTGTCAGCAGGTTGCGATAGTATCAATGAAGTAGTTGCCCTTGCTGCCTCTATTCCGGTTTACTGCCCCGGGGCAAAATCGGTTATCGAAATGGGCGGCCAGGATTCCAAACTGCTTCTTTTCCGCCAGACTTCCGAGGGACTGGTCTTTGATGATTTTTCCATGAATTCAGTCTGTGCAGCCGGCACGGGCTCATTCTTAGACCAGCAGGCTTCAAGGCTTGGGCTTAAAACCGAAGAACTCGGCGAGCTGGCCCTTCAATGCACCCATCCCCCAAGAATAGCCGGGCGATGCAGCGTATTCGCGAAATCGGATATGATACACCTCCAGCAGATAGGTACACCGGTATCACACATAGTTGCCGGTCTCTGCTTCGCTGTAGCCAGAAATTTCAAAAGTTCCATAGCCTCGGGAAGGGATTTCCGTCCTCCAGTCGCTTTTGTAGGCGGTGTAGCCGCAAACCTGGGGATGGTAAATGCCTTTCGTGAGGTTCTCGGCAGTGAATTCTCCAATCTTATCATTCCGGATAATTTCAGATGCCTTACAGCGGCAGGCACAGCACTGGCTGCGGATGAGGGCAAATACAGCATTATCGACAGCCATTTTACGCGCAGGCTTCTCAATATTGAAAAAGGAAGCGGAGAAGAAAACACTCTGTATCCTCTCAAGAATTACTCGACAGGCCACCCCGAGCCACGGGCAGTGTCTGAAAACACAAACGAACCTGTCTATTTAGGTATAGATGTCGGGTCTATAAGCACAAATCTTGTAGCTATAGGTGAAACTTCCGGAGAACTTCTTGCCTCCGAATATCTGATGACTGCCGGCAGGCCGCTGGAAGCGGTGAAAAATGGCCTCTCAAGGCTTTCTCATACACTGGGCAAGGACAGAACGGTTCTCGGCGCAGGAACTACCGGTTCCGGGCGGTATATGACAGGTGATTTTACGGGCGCCGATGTAGTCAGAAATGAGATAACCGCCCAGGCCAGAGCTGCGGTGGAAATAGACCCTGCTGTCGACACAATATTCGAGATAGGCGGCCAGGATTCTAAATACATATCTCTTGAGAACGGGAGAGTAGTAGACTTTGAAATGAACAAGGTCTGCGCTGCGGGGACTGGTTCATTCCTTGAAGAACAGGCGGAAAAGCTCGGCCTGGACATAAGAGAATTCGGACCTCTTGCTATCAGCTCAACAGCTCCATGCGGTCTCGGAGAACGCTGCACGGTATTTATGGAAAGCGATGTCTTTTCCAGGCAGGCTGATGGCGCTTCAGTGGAGGATATTGTGGCCGGGTTATCATATTCGATTGTTAAGAACTATCTTCATAGAGTTGTTGGAGAGAAGAAAATAGGCAATCGTATATTCTTCCAGGGCGGGACTGCTTTCAATACCGGTGTTACCGCCGCATTCAACGCTGTTCTGAAGGATAGAGAAGTAATCATCCCCCCAAATCACCATGTAACAGGAGCAATAGGCGCAGCCCTGCTGGCAAAAGAGGAGAAACCCCCAGGTCCTTCAAAATTCAAGGGCTTCAAACTTGCAGATGAGAAGTACAGCCAGGATACTTTCGTATGCGAAGAATGCCCCAATCGCTGCGAGATTCACAGCGTTCTTCTCCAGAACGGGAAAAACCTTTTCTATGGAGGAAGATGCGAGAAGTACGAAACCGAAAGTACTCATTCCCACCAGATTGACCCTGGAACGAACTGGTTCAAGGAAAGAGAGAAGCTCCTGCTTGAGGGTTACACCGGAACTGTTTCAGGAAAAAAACCGGTTGTCGGAATACCAAGGGCTTTATGGTTCTGGGAATTCTTTCCCTTCTTCAAGACGTTTTTCGAGAAGTGTGGTTTTGATGTGATAATATCCGGAACATCGACCAGCAGCCTCATACATTCCGGTGTTGAAAGCGTAGCTGCAGAGACATGTTTCCCGGTCAAGCTGGCCCACGGACATGTTATGGACCTCCTCGAGAAGGATATAGATTACCTGTTCCTTCCTTCCATACTCAGATCATTTCCTAATGGTGATTTCACAGAATCCTATAACTGTCCCTACATTGAAGCTTCACCTTATATCATCGACTCCGGTCTTGGTCTTTCCGCTGAGGAGAATATCATAACTATCAGTCCCGTGCTTGATTTCTCCCTTCAGAGGAAGGAATGGATGAACGGTCTGCTGGAAATGACAGCCGAACTTGATGTGAATACAGCTACAGCCAGAAAAGCCGCTGCGGAGGCGAAAAAAGCACATCTAATGTTCAGGGATTCACTCCTTGAGGCGGGTAGAAGAGCATTTGCGGAAATCGGTGAAGACCAGGCTGCTTTTGTAATAATCAGCAGGCCATACAACGGAGCAGATCCGGCTGTGAACGTTGATCTACCCGACAAACTGGCAAAACTGGGAGCATCGGTCATTCCAACTGACTTTCTTGATCTTCCCCTGAATCGAGCTGCGGAGCTGCACAGGAATATGTACTGGCAGTACGGTCAGAGGATTATAGCGGCAGCGCTTGCCATAAGGGAAGATCCGAGACTCAACGGTGTCTATATCACTAATTTCGGCTGTGGTCCGGATTCTTTCATTCAGCACGAGGTAGCAAGAATTATGGGCTCCAAACCGATGTTGACCATAGAGATCGATGAACATGCTGCCGATGCAGGGGTAATAACCAGATGTGAAGCCTATATGGATGCTATAAAGGGCAGAAGGGAGCATGGAACTTCTCCATTCCACCAACAGCTCGGGAACAGGAACATGGAGATCGGAGACAGAACAGTATGGATACCCTGGCTGGGTGCCGCAACCTGGGTAGCAGTAGCGGCTGCCAGAAAGCATGGTGTAAAAGCCGTTAAAATTCCTACAACAAACAGGGATTCCGTTGCCCTGGGTCGCTCGGTAACAACAGGCAAGGAATGTTATCCGGCGATCATAACCGCTGGTAACATGCTGTCCGTCCTAAGGGATAACGATCCATCCCGAACAGCCTTTTTCATAGGCACCGCGTCGGGACCGTGCCGATTCGGTCAGTACTGCAGTTATCACAGGATACTTCTTGACAGGCTTGGTTACGAAGATGTTCCCATAATTACCGCAACATCAAGCGATTCTTATACATCTGTCAAAGAACTCTCCACTGTGGGATTCCAGATGGATATGCTCAGAGCTGCCGTGGCCGGCGATGTTCTGAAAAGCGCCCTTTACAGAGTCCGCCCCTACGAACTTGAAGCAGGATCGGCTGATATTGTATTTGACAGGTACCTTTCCGCAGCTGCCGAAGCCATGAGCAGCGGAGGATCTCTGATTCCGGTACTTGAAGAAGCGGCATCGGAATTCATGAGTATTGCAAGAAAGGATGTCCCTAAACCCCTTATTCTGATGTTCGGTGAGATTTACGTAAGGAACGACCCATTCGCGCACTCTTATACGGACCAGCGTATCGAAGCGCTTGGCGGGGAAGTTCTTTATACTCCTCTGATGGAGTGGTTCGAATACGTAAACCATTCCTTCATAAGTAAATCCAAGAACAGAAGACAATTGGTTGATCTTATCAAGGGATACTCAAGAATGAAGATTATGAAGAGGCTTCGAAGAAAACTGGAAGCTCCGTTTGCCGATCTCCTCTCTGACCGTCCCGGCCTGGAACCTGGAGAGATCATGAGCGCAGCACACCCTTACATGAAAGAGAACATTGGGGGGGAAGCAATTCTCTGTGTCGGAGCTCCGCTTGCATTCAATGAAAAAGCAGCTATAGACGGCGCAATCAATATCTTTCCTTTCACATGTCTGCCCGGAACAGTCGTGACCGCTATAAGTAAGAAGATAAGAAAAGAACACAGGAACCTCCCATGGCTGAACCTGGCATTCGACGGTCAGGAAGACACAGATAATGAAGCAAGGCTTCAGGCATTCATGTACCAGGTCAGGCAGAATTTCAGGGCCAGATCGTCGGAAATGTCGGACAGCCCGGCTGCAGCGATTGAAATTAAGCAGTAACACTGAAAGTGCAGGAAATAATGGAAACCGACAGTTATGTACCGGATCTTCTTTCCTTCCTTGACAGTTCGCCTACAGCCTCACTGGCAGTCATACGTCTGGCATCGAAACTCGATCAGAATGGCTTTCAAAGGCTGGAAGAGGGTGATTCCTGGAACATCGGAGCAGATGAGAGGTTCTA
>RCNF010001951.1_pt1 | contig 11005 bp, 9 predicted proteins | sample 2041311 | NCBI WGS metagenome assembly RCNF01 (sample SAMN09708228, study PRJNA481090) | Marine sediment metagenome, whole genome shotgun sequencing project. | biome: marine sediment; feature: ocean; material: sediment; isolation source: Sewage treatment plant 2 marine sediment (STP2) ... | reverse complement strand
CTGCCGATAAGCTGCCGCCGATCGTCGAAGGGCTTGCACCTGCCTTTATCGATGACCACTGCCTTGAGTCGTTTGGCGCCCATGACCGCACCCAGACCGGTCCGACCGGCCGCATGGTCTTTTCCGGCGACGATACAGGCAAAGCGCACCCCGGACTCACCTGCAGTGCCGATGGATAGGATTTTAAGATTCCCCTGGGCCAGGTCCCCGGCGATACGGTCCTGAGTGTCTATGGCGTCCAGCCCCCAATAGGGTGAGGCCTCCCTGATTTCAACGTTGCGTTCGGAAATGTAGAGATAGACCGGCGTTGATGACCGTCCCCGGATCACCAGGCTCAGGATACCGGTGGATCGCAGCCAGGCACCGGCATAGCCGCCCACATTGGAACTTCCGATCAACCCGGTGAGGGGCGACAGGGCATTGAGGTGGAGCCGGGAGGCCGTGGGTGCCCGGGAACCGGTGAGCAGGCCGCATGAAATAACAAGGATGTTGTCCGGCCCCATGGGGTCGGTGCCCCTCGGCAAATGCTCGAACAGGTAACCCACATTGAATCCGCGGCCGCCCAGGAAACGGCCGACCAGTGAATCGGGTATCGTTTCCCGGGTAATTGTGTGGTCATTCAGGTCGGCCTTGAGAATATCTCCGCATATCACGGACTGAAGTTGGTCACGCATTGCAATCTGGCTTTCCGGCCATCTGATGGTTAACCAGTTAGAATTGATGAAAGGATGTTTACCCGGTATATACAGCCAGAATCTAATATGAAGCGGCAACCACAAAGTCAAGGCCAATTGTTGGGCGATTCACGCCTTGATCGTCGATAAACGCTTACTGCCGATCAAAAAGGCCTGCCAACGGTTGGAAGCTGTGAGCCTGAGAAAAACCCTTGCCGGTGAGTTGGACGACACCTGCATTTTGTTGGTGTCGTTTGAGTTACCCTGTCAATGCACCGGTGTCGGTTGTGGATTATTTTTTCAATCGGCGATGTGGATACGTTTGGGGGCAACGTTGAGCCCGATACGATGCAGGCCGCTGGATGGACCGGAAATGGAGGTTTGGCGTTGGCAGACTTGCCCGAATAGATCGTCAAACGGAACCGTGATTAGCCATAGCACACAATGGCGCAACGGGTGGCAACGGACCCGGATGAACGGTGGCGGGAAGGCCCTGCAATCTTTAAATCCCCGCTCGGTGAGCGGCTACAATTTCTCTGCCGCCTGCGCTTTATGCAGCCGTTCCGATTCATTCGGAACATGAATTACGGGCGCCACCTTTTTCAACTCTTCAAGCGGTATATGACATTTGATGGCATGTCGATCCACCACAATTTGCACCGGCGGCATCTCATTATCACAAATATCACCGATTCTTCGATGGCAGCGGGTGCTGAATGGGCAGCCCTTGGGTGGATTCATTGCACTTGGCAGGTTTCCTTCCAGAACGATTTTTCGTTTAGTCACTTCAGGATCGGCAATCGGTACCGCTGATAATAACGCCTCCGTATAGGGGTGATAGGGAGGGGCAAAGACCTCTTCCGTCGACCCTCGTTCAAGAATATGGCCGAGATACATGACGACAATTCGATCCGCCAGGTAACGCACAACACTCAGATCATGGCTGATAAAGAGCAGGGTGGTTTTATGTTTGCGCTGGATATCCATCAAAAGCTCAGTTACAGCCGCTGCTACGGAGACATCCAAAGCAGAAACCGGCTCATCAGCAATGACGATACTCGGGTTCCCGGCAAATGCCCGGGCAATACCGATACGCTGCTTCTGGCCGCCGGACAACTGCCGAGGTTTTCTGAAATAAAAATCCCTGGGCAGTTTGACTGTATCAAGCAATTTCATGACCCGATCAAAAATTTTCTTTTTATCGGTCTCAACACCAAATTGTCTGAGAACCCGTGATATCTGTCCACCGATGGAATGACTCGGGTTCAAGGTGTCAAAGGGATTTTGAAAAACCATTTGCAATGAGCGGATCTGATTGGTGGAACGATCCCGAACCTTTATGTCTGAAATATCTTTACCATTATGGCGTATCTCTCCATCGGTTCCCGTCTCTAACCCCATGAGAACTTTGGCAAAGGTTGATTTACCACAGCCGGATTCACCGACAATGGCGACCGTTTCACTTTCATGGGCTGTAAAATTCAGTTCTTCATTTGCTTTTACAAAACGAGAACGTTTACCTGAAATCAAGGCCATCAAGGAGGTATCTTTTACCTCGTAGTATTTTTTCATGTCATCGACATCAAGGACTTCTCTGCCGATCTTGAGTACTTCCTTGGCTTTATCGCCGGGCAACTCGATTGCATGGTCAATAACTTTATAGCGTAAACAGCGCACACGATGGTCGGGTGCGCTGCCATCAACATGCTCCATTTTAAAGTGTGCTTTATCGCACAACCCCGGTTGGAAATGATCACAACGGGGGCCGAAATAGCAGCCGGTAGGTCGTTCAAAAGGCAGGGGCAGTTGCCCCCGGATCGGCTTAAGGGGAGCCGCATTTTTATCGGCGGTCGGCAAAGGGATACAGGAAAAAAGGCCGTGGGTATAGGGGTGTTTTGGCCAGGTAAAAAGCGAATTAATGGTTCCTTCTTCTACAACCTCACCGGAATACATTACAAATACCCGGTCACACGTCTCTAAGATCAAGCCTAAATTATGGGAGATATATATCTGGGACGTGCCGAACTTTTTGCTGATATCTGCAATTAAATTGACAATCCCGGCTTCCACTGTCACATCTAACGCAGTCGTCGGTTCATCTAATAATAACAGAGATGGATTAGATAAAAGCCCCATGGCAATGACGACGCGCTGCTGCTGTCCGCCAGATAGCTGATGGGGATAAGACTCCATGATCCGTTCAGGATCGGGCAGCTTGACATCAGTCAGCATGTTTACCGATCTCTTGCGTGCGTCCCCCTTGGAAATGTTTTCATGGGCCAGCGGCACTTCCATCAGCTGTGTGCTGATCTTGAGGCTTGGATTCAAGGAGGCAAACGGTTCCTGATAGATCATGGCGATTTCCGAGCCGCGAATCCGGCGCAGTTCATCCTCGGACAACTGGGTCAGATCGCGGCCCTTGAATGTGATGCTGCCGCTTTTAATGCCGCCGTTGGCACCCATATACTGCATGATCGCCATGGCAACCGTCGATTTACCACAGCCCGACTCTCCGACAATACCGATGGTCTCACCCGGCTTAACCGTCAAGGAAAAATCGACGACGGCAGGTATCTCTCCTGCTCGCGTATAGTACGAGATGCAGAGATCTTTACAAACCAGTATAGGTTCTTGGTTGTCATTCACTATTTTTTACCTTTTAATCACGCAATGAGATTTCACGCAGCCCGTCCGCCAGCAAATTAAAACCTAAGATCAGTGAAGATATTGCAATACATGGAAACAGGGTCATGTGGGGAAAAACCATGGCCATTTGCCGCGTTTCATTGACCATCCCTCCCCAGTCAGGATCTGGTGGCGGCAGCCCGAGGCCTAAAAAACCAAGCACACCAATGGTAATAATCACGTAGCCAAGACGCAGGCAGGCATCCACAATAAGTGGCCCCCTGGCGTTGGGCAATATCTCAAACAACATGATTCTCCAGTCCGTTTCACCCCGGGTCTGGGCGGCAGCCACATAATCACGGTTTCTCAGATCCAGGACCAGTCCACGCACAATACGCATAATTCCAGGAGAGGAAGCAAAGGTGATGGCGATGACAATGTTAATTCCTGACGCACCAATGGTTGCAATGACGATGATGTAGAGCACCAGCACGGGGAAGGATAATATAATATCTGAAATACGGGATAGGATATCATCCACCAAGCCCCCGCGGTATCCGGCCATCAACCCCATCAGGATACCCACAGTGTAAGCGCTCAAGGTTGCAAGGGGTGCATAGAGCAGCACGGTACGTGATCCCCAGACAATACGGGACAGGATATCTCTGCCCATATGGTCAGTGCCCAGCCAGAATGTACTGCCCGAAGCTGCCACCACCCCTGGTTTGGCAAAGGGTTGAATAGATGCGTTGGGGTCAAATTGTGCTATCAATGGGGCAAAAATAGCGACGAGCACCCAGAACAGAACCAGAAAAACGCCGATCATGCCGACCCAGCTTTCCCGCAGGAGCCCAAAAGATTTTATTGCACGTAAAATCGCTGCGCCATAGCCCACAGAGGGCATTTCAGTTATGGATTGAGTGGTCATTTTGTATTTATCCTTGGTCTCTTAACTGAATCGTATGCGCGGGTTAAGAAACGTATAGCCGATATCAGCTATGGTTTGTGAACTGACAGCCACAACAACCGCCACCATCGCACAGGCTTCCAGAAGTGCGATATCATTATTCAAGGAAGCTTCCAGGAGCAGTGCCCCAAAACCTTTATAGGCAAAGAAAAATTCAACCACGATAACACCAGACAACAGCCAGTTGATTTGCAGCATGATGACGGTGAAAGGGGCGATCAATGCATTGCGCAGCGCATGCTTGAGAATTACCCGTCTGTATGGAAGACCTTTTAATACAGCCGATCTTATGTACTGGGATGTCATCACTTCGGCCATGGAGGCCCGGGTCATACGGGCCACATAGCCAAAATCATAAACAACCAGTACCATGGCGGGAAGGATCAGTTGTTTAAATTCAAACCCGCCTATCATGCTGCTGGTTCCCGGCAACCACTTTAATCCAAAAACAAAAAGGGCAGAGAAAAATACAGCACTGGCAAATTCCGGCACAGATGTGGTTAAAATGCCAAAAACGGATATGGTTCGATCCAGGATGGAACCCTCCTTCATTCCTGACAAGACACCTAATATTAATGACAATGGGATCATGATGGCAAAGGTCCAGAAGCCCAGAATTGCCGTATTCCATAACCGCGGTAAAAGCACTTCTTTGACCGGGCCTTTGTAGCGTATTGACGTTCCAAGGTTGCCCGTGGCAAAATTACCCAGCCATTTTGCATAGCGCACCACAGTCGGCTGGTTATACCCATGCTGGTCCCGCCACATCTCTTTTTGTTCATCACTGGCAAAATTACCCAGGACACGGGTGGCAGGGTCACCGGTAAGACCTGTTTCCAGAAGCAGGAAGAGAATAATGGATACGACAACCATGGTAAAAAGCATGAAACCGATCCGCTTTAAAAGCAGCAAGATCATTTTGACTCCTTACTTAATCTTAGGACCTGGCTTTTGTGTCTGGTAAGGGGAGGATTACCCCTTACCAGACATTAGATTGTTTTCAATTAAGCCACAGAGACCTTGTGAAAGCGATAGTATCTGACCGGGTCCATCTCAAAGCCAACCACGTTGTCTGAAACCGCTGTAAAAACAGACCGGAAGAAGGGTTGTACCATGACAGCATCACCCTGCAGGATTTTCTCAACTTTCTCCATCTTGACCTGACGTGCTTCAACATTCAATGTTGCTTCTGCTTCGTCCAGAGCGGCATCAAAGGCAGGATTATTATAGCTGGACTCATTCCAGGGCACACCTGCACGGTAGGCCAGGCCGAGTACCATGACAGCCAAAGGCCGGTGGGTCCAGGAGGTGAGGCTCAAGGGTGCCTTTGTCCAGACATCCCAATATTGTGCCATCGGCATTACATTCATTATAATGTTGATCCCGGCTTTAGCGGCATCTTCTTTGAGTACGGCAACGGAATTCTGTTCCCAGACACCATCGGTATTCCCCACGTTGCAGGTTAATTCAATGCCATCGGGATACCCTGCTTCGGCAAGCAGTTTTTTTGCGCCTGCAATGTCCTGCTTAAACGGCGGAAGTTTAAAATACTCGGGATGGATGCTGGCCACATGATGGTGTTCTGCAACAATTCCTAAACCCTGGTGGGCGATGTCAAGGTTTCTTTGGGCATCGCAGCATTTCTGAACCGCCTTGCGCACACGAATGTCGTCAAAGGGTTTTTCAGTTACCTTCATTCGGATAACGCCGGTTTGTGTAGATGGAATTTGGACTACCTTGATTCCTGGAATATTCTTGGCAGCTTCAAGGGTTGTCAAATCAAGGTTGTAGATTACATCCACCTGTTTTGAAGCGATTGCTGCAAGATAAGCACCGGCATCTTCACCCAGGTCAATGATACGAATTTCATCGAGAAAGACTTCTCCGCCCCAATAGGGTTCTTTGCGCTTTTTCAATACAGCGACCTCACCGACTTTGAACTCAGAAAGCGTGTAGGGTCCGGTACCTACCGGGTTTTTAGTAAGATCCCCGCCCTCTATTTCAAAATTGCGGTGGACAATGCCGGTGGGATAATTGTAAAGATTTTCAGGAATCGACAGAACCGATGATTTCAGATTCAGCCTTACCGTATGATCGTCTACTTTTTCCACTGCATTTTTGATCATCCGTTTGACAGGGTTGCCCTTTTTATCTTTCTCACCGGTCTCTTCGATCATGGCGTTAAACAGTCCCATGTTGGAAGATCCGGTTTTGGGGTCAAGCCAACGGGTAAAGTTGAATACAACATCATCGGCAATAAAGTCGTCACCATTTGACCATTTGACCCCTTTACGAAGGTGGAAGGTCCAGGTTTTCAGATCATCAGATGCTTCCCAGCTTTCCGCCAGACCGGGTCTGGTGATATTATCCGGCCCGGTTATCACCAGATATTCGACAATATGCCTGGAAACGATAGATTTCTGAGTCCATGAATATGTGGCTGGATCAGCCATTTCCTGTACCTGCATAGCATATTTCAGGACCCCGCCCATTTTTTGTTGAGCGGCGACCGCCTTTTTCGGCATCACCAGCCCGGCAAGCTGGCCGGCGGCAGTCACGCTGAGGCCAAGAAGTGCACTGTACCGAATAAATTCCCGACGGGATAGTTTTCCCTTGTCCATCTGGTCTTTAAATTCCGTAATCGCTGGATGGATTTTCTCCTTTTGATTCATGTCTTTCTCCTCCTTCGTAGGTAAGATCAATAAACGCCCAATTCATCAAAACAGGCTGGTATTAATGGTGAGATTGAAAAGAAGTGACAATCCCTGCCCCAGAAAAACAGATCCGCCATGGGGCGTCATCGGTTACGTCCCAGATTGCGTTCCCATTGAAGGCAACGTGATGGACAGACACCGTATGTGCCAATATACAAAACGGGGGTGTGAGAATGAAAGCCTTATTGAATTATGATATACAGGGCACCATAGTCAAAAGGGCCGGCTTTGTCAATGAAGGGCTCTTTTGACATAAAGTAGCGATTGTTGCTCCGTCTGGTTTTTCTAATAAGAATTACTGAAGGTTAAACCACCGTTGCGATCTGCATGGTAATGCGGTAGGAATGCTGTCAGCAATCCGATTTACCACCCTTGAAACAAGACCATTGAGGAGAAAATGAAGCTTGGCCTCCACACCTACAGCCTGAATCTGCACGGCATCGGCCAGGCGTGGGCGGGTTTCACCTGCCCCTGGCCCAGGCAGCTCTCGACCTTCCAGCTCTTTGACCTGCTGGTGGATCTGGATCTGGAGGGGGTTCACCTGGATGACGGGGTACTTGAACATCTGACCCCGAGATACCTGCGAGAGGTGGGAGCGGCGGCCAAGGATGCCGGGCTCTACCTGGAGTACAATTTTTCATTGGATCGGGGCGGATTCGGCATCGGTATCCAGCACGATTTATCCGCAGCCATCGAAACCGCCCGCAATTTAGGCGCGGACATTGTCAAAATGAGCATGGACCTGCGCCGCCCCCGGCCCCTGGCCGCCAGCCGGTTTCACCCCCAGGTTATCGGACAGCTGGAAGCGGTTGGGGATCTGCTGAAAACTGCGGCGCCAATGGCCGCCGAGCACGGCATCCGTCTGGCCGTGGAGAACCATTGCGACTGCTTTTCCGAAGAGATCCTCTGGCTGCTGGACCGGGTGGACAGCCCGGTGGTGGGGGCCTGCATCGATACGGTCAACGGCCTGCACGTCACCGAAGACCCCATGGCCGCCATCGAACGTCTGACGCCCCGTGCGTTTACCAACCATTTTCGGGATGACCGCATTGAATTCCAACGCTGGGGGTTCAAGCTGGTGGGCACTGCCGTGGGAGAGGGAGACATCGACATGCGCCGGGCCTACGAGCTGTTCCGGGATCGCTCTTGCATGGACCGGATCAACATCGAAACCGAGCTGGAAACGCCGTTGGACAACATGCAGAGGGCCCTGGACATGGAGATCGACGCCATTCGGCGCAGCGTCCGCTACTGCCGGGAGGTGTTGGGCATTTCGAGACAGAATCGTTTATGACGCCTGTTTCTCGCACGGATATGCCGTAGCCCTGGTTGCCACAGACGGCACTTTCGGACTTCTGATTTGAAAATCAGCGATGCGTGGCTTATAGTATGGCCTAAACCAAGGCCAACCGAGAAGCGGAGGAACAGATGACAGACAATCGAATCAAAGCAGCAGTCATCGGTGCGTTTGTAGCCGATGCGCTGTCCCTGGGTGTACACTGGGTGTACAACACTGACGTGATCGACAAGAAATTGGGTCGGGTGGAGCACTATTACGATCCAATGACCTCCTACCACACGGGCAAGAAAGCCGGAGATTTCACTCACTACGGGGACCAGATGATGGTGCTGCTGGAATCGATGAGCGGCGGCGGGTTTGATGCCAATCGGTTTGCTGACATGTGGCGCACCTTTTTTGCCGACTACGGCGGTTATTTCGACAAGGCCACCAAAACGACCCTGAAGAATATGGATGCCGGCAAAGACCTGACCGAAAGCGCCTCGGATTCGGACGACCTGGCGGGGGCCTCACGCCTGGCGGCGTTGGTGTCTGTCTATCATGGCAATCTGGAGCAGTTGGTCGGTGCTGCCCGTGCACAGACCCGCATCACCCACAACAATGACCGGGGGCTTTCAAGTGCCGATTTTTTTGCCCGCACCGTCTTTGCCGTACTCGGCGGGCAGCCACCCCAGGCAGCCATGCAGGCCACCCTGGACACACATTTTTCCGACAGTTCAATTGCATCGTTGATCACCATGGGATTGGAGAGCCGCGATCGCGATACCCGGGAAACCATCGCCGAATTCGGTCAAATGTGCAGCGTGGAGGCCGGCCTGCCCGGAGCGGTTCACCTGATCTCCCGCTATGCCGACGATTTCAAGACGGCCATGGTGGAAAATGTAATGGCCGGCGGGGATTCGTCGGCACGGGGAATGATCGCGGGTATGGTTCTGGGCGCCGCCCACGGAATGGTGGCCATTCCCGAGGCGTGGCAAACCGGGATGACCGCGAGCCAACGGATCAGCGCCCTCTTAGACCAGTTATAGTGGTTCCCGGCATGGTCGCTCAGGGCCGGATTCCGGCATCGGTGTCCATCGACAGGGGTTCGTCGGGCAGGTTGGAGCGAATGATAATATTGCGTTGCAGACTCTGCACCACCCGATCGATATCCGCCACACCCTCACGGATTTCCCGGATGCCTTCCCTGGCGGTTATCGTTACCCGGGGGATGTCTTGGCTGCCCTGTTTCAAGTTTTCCAGAATAACCTGAATGGTTTCAAGGGATCCCCGGGCCTCTTCCAAAATGCCTTTCAGCGCCTGTACATTCTCCACCACCCCGGTGCCGGCCGTCTGGATCGTGGCCAGATTGTCGCTGACCTGATCCATAAAACCGGCCCCCTGGTGGAGGTTGCGCGCATATCATCCAGCAGGCCGTTCACCTTTTCCAGGTTTGACAGAACCCCGTCAACCAGTTCCCGGGAAGCCACCAAAGATCCCAACGACCCCTGGCCCTGCCCGATACTGCCGGTGATCTGTGCCAGATGGGTGGACGTTTTTTCGATGTTGGCCAACGTAGTCATCAACGGGCCATGCGGTTCTTTAATGAGGATCATCAGGTCAGCGACTTCCTGGATCGTCCGGACGGCCAGCATGGCTGTCTTTTCCACTTCGAACTCCTTGAGGATATCAGCAATGGACTTCTTTTCAATGGACGGGATCATGCCGCCGACAGGAATTTTCGGGGTGTTCGGTGCACCGGGGACGATGGAGATATATTCCGAGCCGATGAGCGTCGGGCTGTCCACCACGGCGACTGAGTCTTGCCGGATGCGTGATGCGTATTTGGTAAGAATGGCCAATTGAACATTGACATTGTCCTCTCCCAGCGAAATTCGTTTCACCTTGCCGATATCGGCTTTGAAAAGTTTTGCTGCCGCGTTGACCTGCAGGTTATAGCTCTACTTGAAGCTGGTGTAAAAGGTCACTTCATCGGCAAACCAGTCCTTTCCCCGGCCGAGAATAACCACGGTGGTCAACGACAGCAACGTGATGCCGATGACAAAGAGACCGACGCTCTTTTCGGCGCTTGAATAGCTGGTTTGCATCAGATCGTCACCTGTCTCACATTAGCCTTTCCAGAATCATCAAACGGACGTTGTCCGTATATCTCCGTCAGCCACTGTCAACTGCCGGTTCGCAAAGCCGTTCATTTCAGGATGGTGGGAAATAAAAACCACGGCCGTTCCGGAGCCTACCATATTTTTAAGATGGTTCAAAATGCTGTCATTTTCAGAAATTTCCATGAAATTCTCAGGCCTGTCGATCAGAATCACCGCCGGCGCTTTGCACATTTCCCGGACGGCAATGGCCTTCAGCAACTTCCTGTCGCTTAATACGGATGGCCGCCGGTTGAGCATCCGGGATAGACCCGTACCCCTACAGAGGGAATCCATGGTGTTGTCCATATCAATGGTCAAGTCGTTTTCAGAGTAAATCCTCGATATAAGAAGGTTTTCCCGGAGGGTTCGGTTGCTGAGCATGGCCGCGTCGGGGGCCACATAACCAATCTGGCGTTTGACGGCCAGACACTCCCGATAATCATTCAGATCCACCATTTTTCCATTGAAACGGTATTCTCCCCGTACCGGCCGCTCCAGTGTGGCCAGAATACGCAGCAGATGCCGACCCTCCGCAGGCGAGTCGGTGACGACGGTGATCACGTCACCATGGGCAACGGTCAGCG
>RCNF010001947.1_pt1 | contig 11012 bp, 8 predicted proteins | sample 2041311 | NCBI WGS metagenome assembly RCNF01 (sample SAMN09708228, study PRJNA481090) | Marine sediment metagenome, whole genome shotgun sequencing project. | biome: marine sediment; feature: ocean; material: sediment; isolation source: Sewage treatment plant 2 marine sediment (STP2) ... | reverse complement strand
TGTGTTTTTGTAAAAATGCCCATTAGATGAAAAATTGGCTTTTTATAATTTCAGAGTTTTTCAACAGTATCGGCCAATAAAGGAAATTCGTTATCCCACACAGTAGGAAAATTGTTCACATCTTTGTTAAATGTTTGCGCTGTTAGCTTTAAGACTTCAACTACCATCAGATACAGGAACATCTTTTTAACAATGATCTCAAGCTCATCTTTTCGCTTTGCCGCAACCTGAAGTTAACTCTAGGTCAAGATAAAAGTTTACTCATCCATGCATACTTCTTCCGGCATTTCAAACTCTATCGTTGTATGTGCCAGTGAAAACTCGGCAAGTTGTTTATTGATTTCCTGTTTAGTTAATTGTTGATCATCGGCAGAAATCATATGATCAATTTCGAGATGCGCAGTCAACACATGTTTTTCACCATCTAATGACCATAGATGCAAGTGATGAACAGCATTAACATGTTGCAGCGAGGTCAGCCTGTTGCGTATATCATCCAGCAATTTGTCATCGGGTACTGACTGCATAAATATCTTAATTGTTTGACGGCTTGTTTTTATAACATTCATCAAAATAAATAATGTGAAAACGATCGACAGTATCGGGTCGAGTATCGGCCAGTCAAAAAACAGCAACAATATACTGATGATAAGCACACTGATCCAACCCAATACGTCTTCCATTAAATGCCAGTTTAATACACGCTCGTTGAGTGTTTTTCCTTTACTGATTTTCCATGCTGCATAACCATTAACCGTTACACCCAAAATACCAGCCAGAACATACCTTGTGCATGGGGCATCTGCGGGTCCAGTATTTTGGGGATGGCTTCTGATAGCACCCATACAGAGCCGGTTATGAGCACGACACCGTTAATCAGTGCACCAATGAGTGAAAACCGGTAATAACCATAGGTGAATTCATCATTAGGATGTTTTCTACCTAGTCGGTTTAAAAACCAGGCAAGGCCAATGGATAAAGTATCACCGAGATCATGCACGGCATCTGCCATGATGGCCGTGCTGGTTGTCAGTATGCCGCCGACAAATTCGATGATGGTAAAGAAAAAATTAAGAAAGAATACAACGCCGATGCGTTCAGAGCTGATATCGTGCTGATGGTTATGTGTGCTCATTATTTTTCTAGACTATCACAGGCCGAATTATGATAACCATCACCACCTTCGTTGCTGTTTTTTGCAAGTTCACTGCCAGCATCCAGTATGATGTGACGCGCACCACTAAATATTACCAAGGCAATCAAACTGCCGATGATCAGATCTGGCCAACGCGATTCCAGTAACCAGACAAGCAGCCCGCCAATAATAACGCCGATATTGGCTATAACATCATTTTTTGAAAACACCCAGCTGGCGCGCATGTGTACTTCACCATCCTTGTGTTTCTGGATTAGTATCAAACAGTATATATTGGCGATCAACGCAATGACACCAACACCCATCATGAAAGCAGAAACGGGTTCACTGCCCATCAAGACGCGACGTATAACATCCACAAGTATCAGCATCCCTAGAGCCCTCTGAAACCAGCCACTTAGTAATGCCGCTTTCGCTTTGTGCCGCAGACTTTTTCCAATGGCATGCAAACCGACGGCATAAACAATGGTATCGGCCAGCATATCAAACGAATCAGCAATCAACCCCGTGGACTGTGCATACCAGCCCAGCGTGATTTCAAACAAAAACATAAAGCCATTGATAACCAGTAATGTAATCAATACACTTTTCTGTTCTTTATCAGTTATTTCAATCTCACAACCACAACCAGCCATAACAATATCCTGCTTCGTTTAATTATTTGCTGATCTTTTATTCCACTGAATCACTGTAATAACGATCAAAGCCAACTGTTGAAGTATCAGCAATACCAGGGGTGGGCTACAAGGTTAATCCATATCTCTCTTTGCTGAAAAATACTCATACAAAACAGGTACAACAAACAACGTCAGTAATGTCGATGAGAATAATCCGCCAACCACCACCGTTGCCAGTGGTCGCTGTACTTCAGAACCGACACCGGTTGCCAGTAACATCGGTATCAAACCTAAAGCCGCGATTGAGGCAGTCATTAAAACTGGTCGCAGGCGTGATAAAGCGCCTTCAAACACAGCTTTGTTTACTTCAATGCCCGAACACAATCGTTGATTAATGGCATTCACCATCACAACGCCGTTAAGTACTGCGACACCAAATAGCGCAATAAAGCCTATGGAGCCCGGCACGGACAGATACTGACCAGAGATATATAATGCTGCGATTCCACCGATTAAAGCCAGTGGAACATTAAGCATAATCAGCATCGCCTGGCCAATTGAATTAAAAGCAAAATACAGCAATAAAAATATTAGGCCTAACGATAGTGGTACAACAATCATCAAACGTGCCTGTGCGCGTTGCTGGTTTTCAAACTGACCACCAAATACCACTGTATAACCCGCTGGCATGTCGATTTCATCATCGATACGGCGTTGCAGCTCTGCCACCAGACCACCCATGTCGCGACCTTCAACGTTGGTCTGAATAACCACGCGCCGCTGTACATCATCACGTCGAATCTGTGGCGGACCGGATTCAATTTCAACCTGTGCGACATCACCCAGTTGCACCCATGCACCTCCTGGTGCTTGCAGTATCAGGTTACGAATTGCTTCGACGTTGTTACGATATTGTTCTGCAAGCCGCACATAAATATCATAACGTTCATTGCCTTTAATGACCTGACCTGCAGCGCGACCACCAATGGAATCTGCAACCAGATCCATTACCTGTGCGACCGGAATGCCATATCGCGCAAGTGCATCGCGGTCAGGGCGCACAGTTAGCTGCGCTTCACCACCAATCTGTTCCATAGCAACACCACGTGTGCCTTCAACTTTATTAACCAGTGCTTCGATCTCGCTGCCTTTTTTAGCCAGCATATCAAGGTCTGACCCGAACAATTTGATGGCAAGTTGCGCACGGACGCCAGAGAGTAATTCATCCACACGTGTTGCTATCGGTTGTGAAAAAGAGAACAGCAACCCCGGGTGTTCGGACATTTTTTCTTCCATTAAATTCTGCAAATCCTGCCGGTTCGATGCACTTGTCCATTCATCGACTGGTTTCAATCCGACAAAAATTTCAACATTGGATACCGGTTCCGGGTCTCCACCGATTTCTGCTCGGCCAATACGGCTACTTGCATAAGTCACTTCGGGGAATGTCATTAATGAGGCTTCAAGTTTGCCGGCCACCTTCAAAGCGGTATTCAAACTGGAAGACGGTGCCAGTGTGATTCTTATATTCAGCGTACCTTCTTCCAGTTCAGGCACAAACTCTGTCCCTAAAAATGGAATTAATAGCAGTGAACCAATAAATAAACCCAGGGCACTGGTAACCACCCGTTTTCGTTTTTCCTGCGCCCATGGTAGCGCTTTACGATAAAGCTTTTCCAGTGGTGGCATGACATAACCTTCTTTATGTTGCACGCCATGTGTAAATAAATAAGTTGCCAATGCCGGCACAACAACCAGCGCAACCAGCAATGAGGCCATCATCGCCAGTACAATGGATATCGCCATTGGATGAAACAATTTACCTTCAACACCTTCCAGACTAAACAGTGGTGCAAAAACAATGATGATAATCAATACCGCAAAAAACACCGGGCGTCCGACTTCACGCGCCGCTTCTTTAATGCGTAACGCCATGCCGTGATCATCATGCGCAGAATCATATGGATGCGAATCACCCACTGCCTGTTTTTGATGTACACGATGCTGATCATCAGCATGTGTTAGATGGCTAAAGATATGTTCCATCATCACCACCGAGCCATCCACCATCATACCGATGGCAATAGCCAATCCGCCCAGTGACATCAGGTTCGCCGAAATCCCCCAGTGCGCCATCGCCATTAATGCCAGTCCGATCGAAATCGGTACTGAAATTAATACCAGAAAAGTCGCACGCAAATTCACCAGGAATAACATCAAGACGATAACAATCAGTATAAAGGCTTCAAGTAACGCATTTGCTACTGTATTTACTGCTTGATCAACCAGGCTGGCCTGATTATAAACCGGCTCCAGTGTTACGCCGTCTGGCAAGGCAGTTTGAATGGCAGTTAATCGTGATTCAATGCCATCTATTGTTGCCTTGGTATTTGCGCCCAGGCGTTTCAGTACAACACCAGCAACCACTTCACCAATAGATTCAGGATTGCCATTGGCATCACGCAAAGTCATGGTGACAGCACCCTGCCGAATCTCGGCACCAAAATCAACTGTGGCTACATCCTTAACGCGAACCACTGTGCCTTCTTCATCTTTTAGTGGGATATTACTGATATCACGTAAACCATTCTCACCACTTCTTACCCAGCCAACACCGCGAATAATTAACTGTTCTTCGCCGCGGTCCATGTACCAGCCACCCGCATTACGATTATTGTTTTCAATCGCGTCGGCAACATCATCACCGGTTAAATGATAAGCCAGTAATCGTTGTGGATTCAGCTGCACCTGATACTGTCGCACTTCACCACCAAACGATAATACCTCGGTAATACCACCAACAGGCATTAATAATAATTTAACAATCCAGTCGTTATAACTTCGCAACGTTATGGCATCGTATTTTTCCGCATCATCTGCACGCAGGATATATTGATAGACCTGGCCCAGACCGGAAGTATTTGGGCCAATGCCAGGGGTACCGATACCATCAGGTATTTGTTCCCGTGCCGATTGCAAACGTTCAAATACCAGCTGGCGAGCAAAATAAATATCCGTGCTTTCAGTAAATACGACCGTGACAACTGATAACCCGGTTTTAGAAATCGACCGCACTTCTTCAACATCGGGCAGTGAATACATAACCGCTTCTATCGGGAAAGTGATCAACTGTTCAACTTCTTCTGCGGCAAGCCCGCGTGCTTCAGTATTAATTTGTACTTGCACATTGGTAACATCTGGAAAAGCATCCAGGTTAAGATTTGGTAAAATCAAACTACCGGCAACAGTAATTGCGACTAACGCGATAACCACCAGTAGTCGGCTTTTAACTGCCCAGCTAATAATTGCATCTAACATTATTTAAATCTCCTGATAAGGCTAGTCGTCATCGTCTGCAAAATTTGATTTGTTCATCTCAGACTGTACAAAAAACGCACCATGTGTCACCACACTCGTACCGGACTCAATGCCTTTAATTACTGCCTGGTCGCCTACCGTTCTTAACACTTCTATTTCCTGGGGCTCAAATTCATTTTTTTCGTGTTCAACAAAAACCACCCAGTCGCCATCTGCACTTCTTAGTACAGCATTTACCGGTACAGCCAGAACGCGTTCACTGTTAATGCTGCGAATCTGAGCCTCTACAAAACCCCCGGGGTGTAACTGATCATCGGGATTGGCAACTTCGATACGCACACCCAGTGTGCGTGTATCTTCATCCAGCGCGTGATGCACTTGCACGACTTTTCCTGAAAAATCTTTATTGTCCGCAACAACATTGACTGAACTTCCTATACTCACTTCAGCCGTTTTCGAAGGTGTTAATTTAGCCTCTACCCAGAGTACTGACTCATCACTAATGATGAAAAGCTTTTTCCCTGGCTCGATTAATTCACCAACAATGAAATGATCGAAAATAACGGTTCCATCTTGCGGCGCTAATAATTGATAACTGCCATTGGCTTGTGACGCATCGTCATCTTTCAAAAACTCATCGACTTGTTTTTCCGTCATGCCATAAGCCAGTACACGTGCTTTTGCTTGCGCATGATTAACTTTTGCTTCGGTATAGCGTGATGCGGAAACGACTTTTCTGCCCAGTTTTTTTACGCGTTCCCATTCACGTCCGGTGACGAGTAACTCACCTTGTGCTGTTGCCATATCCACGCTCGACAAAGTCAGCAGAGCCTGGCCACTAATAACGCTGTCGCCTAGTATGGCATGGCGTTTTACAACTTGAGAGGATACCCTTGGCGTGACCGAAGTGGTTTTATACTCGTTTAGCATGATTTCACCCGGCGCGTTAATAACAGCAGAAACTTCTTTAAGCTGTATTTTTTCAACGGTAATACCGGCGACGATAAGTTGTTGTGGCGTCAACTTTACGGATGATTCTGCTTTATCTTCATCGCCATGTTCGTCTTCTTTATGTTCATCCGATGCATGAGCAGGAATTGCTGTAAAGCATGATATGCTTAGCATCAATACCACGAATGTTTCTTTAAATAGATTGTTGATGTTCATTTGTATTCTCCTGTCTTTAACCAGTGCTGTATATTTCCTGAAGCAATTAGCCACTTACTCCAGTCGGTCCACATGCGACCACGCTGTTCGATTGCACTGGCTTTCGTTTCTAATGTCTGTGTTAGTTGTATCAGATAGTCTGTTGTATTCATTTCACCGGCTTGCCAGAGACGCTCGAGTAATTTGATTTGTTCGTTGAGCGTATCAGCGCCGGATTGCTGCCAGGCCATCCATGCTTCACGGCTTAACTCATAGGAAACGATGGCAATCTCAAGACGGCTTTTTAACTTTCGATAGGCATCCATTGCCTCGCGTTCAGCTTGAATCATTTCAGCATTCGCCGAATCAACTTGTGCCCGAAAATTATTTCTGACCTGTAATGGCACAGAGAAAGTCAGACCCAGTAATGTGTCTTCTTCTTCCTTCCCTGCACGAAAAGCAAACGTTGGATTTGCTGTTCCCTGTCCAGATTGAACTTTTATATTTGACTGAGCCGCTTTTACTCTCGACGTTATTTCACGCATCTTAGGTAACTGCTGCACGGTTTTACTGACTTCGGGGATTCCGGTTTTTGGGTCTGGATATTTGTTGAGTGGCTCTGGCCAGCTGGTATTGGTGCTGCCAGTCAATGCGATCAGATTTTGTTTGGCTCTCGCATGTAAAGTGATAGCATCGGCTAACTTGAAACGGGCTTGTGCATAAGACAGGTTAGCAAGATCGACTTCAACCTTTCCTAAATCACCGGCATCAAAACGTAGTTTCGCCAATTTTGCTGAGCGTTGCATCAAACTATTACCCTGCTGTGCCAGTGCTTTTAATGCGAAGCTTGTATGGTAATCGGAAAGGCCGCTTAAAAATTCGACTGCGATTGTGCGACGAGTGGATTCATAGGCAAACTGTGTGGCAGCCTTATTTGAGACTGCCATTTCAGTTCTGGCACCGCGGGTATCCCCCCAGTCGATAGTCTGGCTGAGACCGATAGACGCAGAATCTGTTTCTGCGGTTTCAGCATCAAATTCAAGTTCTGGATTGTAGAGTGCTTTATCAGCAGCAATCAGTTGAAAACCAGCTGAGTCTACCGCAGATTTAGCCGCTAATACCGAAGGGTGGTTATCGACATTTTTATTTAACCAGCGTTGCAAAGTCACGCCGGCTCTTGTCATTTTGTAGGCACTGACAGTCTGATTGGATTCAGCTGTTTCAGCCAGCGCAGCATTAAAGACGAATGTTATTATAATCATTCCCCCTGCTATCAGACGCGTGGCGGTCAAGCCACGTTTACTACATGGTTTTATAGTCATGGTTTAATTCTCGAATAAATACAACAAACACACGCGGACGACAAAACATCGGGCATGTATCACAACCAGCTGTGACGCTGGCAATATTCAAAGATTAAACGCGAGGAGGTTTTAGATCGGGGCTGACAATAAAAGAGTGAAAACTTTTAGTTAAATTCGATATAAAAGTAGACGTACTAACAGTGGATAGACATCTAGTATCAGAAAATATAGCAACTAAGTGGGAGGAAATATGGCAGCAGTGGTCACAAGCAATATCAGATTCATTTTGATTATGTGACTGGTCATTATTTGATACGTCAGTAGCCGTAACACTCAAACTGGCTGACTCATCCTCAAGCTGCGCCATTACATGTCCATCAAATGCCCATGCACTACTGTACCCCAGTGTGCAGAGCACGAGTACGATAAGTAGTAACTGCTTAAGATAAGACATGATATAGAGATTCAACGATGTAAGTTATACTCGTGAGTGTAGCAAACTGACATTTTAATGCAAATGATTATCATTTGTATAAAATGCCATGTGTCAAAAATATTATTTTGTGGCACTCATATTCTTAGCCTATTCTATTTCCCCAATGTCGGCTTTACAAAAAATGAGCTGATTTACAAATTTTTCTGACGCAGACAATTATGAAATCCAGCTTTACTTCCGAGGGCAATCATTAAGCGATATTAGACAGTTTTTTCTGACACTGAAATCTATGAAAAAGCGGACGTTCGCGACCGCCCTACAGCTTAACGACCCAGCTCACGGGATTTTGTGAAGCGTAGCAAAATTCCGGTGCAGCGATTTGTTATGTGCTAAATCATCCATTTGAAGAAGTCCCATCGTGGACTGCAGTTTAAAGCCTCCCATCTAAAAGTTACATATTTTTATACTGTTGACATTATAGGACTGTCATCCTATTATTCTAGGACGATCGTCCCATTATATTAAATTAGGAGCAAAATCATGCAATCTACAACCGTTCTAGTCACAGGTGCAAATGGGTTTGTTGGTAGTCATATTCTAGAAGCAATGATGCGGCACGAAGGTATTACACCCATTGCGGCCTGTCGCGACAGGCGCAAGTTACTCTCCGAGTTTTCCGGTGAAGTGCGCGAAGGTGATTTGCGGGATAGCAACTATCTGCATACCCTGCTTGAGGGTGTGGATGTGGTTTGTCACGCAGCTTCATGGACTTCAGTATGGAGTCATACCGCTGATTCTGAGCGTTTGTTTCTGAAACCATCAATATCACTTATTGATAAGGTGTTACAAAGCGATGTATCGCGATTCATTCTGCTGAGTACAACCAGCGTCGCCGCGCCCTGTGGCACGTCTGACCCAATGAGCCAGGCGGATCAACGCCGCTTGAAGCTTTGGCCGCATATGCGCAATGTGGCACGTCTCGAAAATTACATGAGCAATCATGCTGATCAAGGTTGCACAATGGTCACCCTGCGAGTGGGGCTCTTTGCAGGTCGCCGTTATGGAATTGGGTTGCTGCCGTTATTGACTCCACGTCTGAAAACACATCTGGTTCCCTGGGTGAAAGGCGGGAAAACGGGTCTGCCCATTACCGGGGGTGATGATATTGGAGAGGCCTTTGCACTTGCGGCCATAGCACCCAATATCAATGGTTATCAGGGGTTCAACATTGTCGGCCCGACAATACCCACATCACGCGAGGTCATCACCTTCCTCAACAAGGAATACAAACTACCCAAGCCGCATTTCGGGGTTCCCTTTTTTATAGCCTACATCTTTGCACGAACCATGGAGCTGATTGATCCGATTGTGCCCTGGGAGCCTTTAGTGACACGGAGCATTATCCACCTGCTTGAGGAAACCGGCGCAACCAACGATCGAGCTAGCTCCATGCTGGGCTACGAACCGAAGGTACACTGGGAAGATGCGATTCGTATGCAGATGGAGGAAATGGCGGTGCGCCAGACAACACCGATGAAAATGTATAAACCGATCACCCCATGACACTGGCGAGACGATTATTATCCATATATCATCGACTGCACTACAGTTTAACTATTGATGACATAAGTCGAGATTGACGATGGGTACGAAGGGCGAACAAACACGCAACGAAATCATTGAGGCTGCCAAGACTCTTTTCTACCACCGTGGGTATACTAAAACGTCTTTCAGTGACATTGTCGATCAAACAGATATTCGTCGTGGCAATATTAACCATTACTTTAAAACCAAAAATGATATTCTTGAGGCCGTTATTGAGCAGCGTGTGGCTGAATATAAAGCTGTATTTTCCGAGTGGGAGAAGCAGTATCCTGACCCGAAGGATCGACTGCATTGCTTCGTGCAAATGGTGGCATCCAATAGCAGCGATTTGACACGCTACGGCTGTCCTATTGGCACGCTCAATGCAGAACTTGGAAAAGAACCATGTGATTTTCAGGATACTGCACGAAGTCTATTCGATATATTCGTTGACTGGTTGACACAGCAATTCAAGCAGTTAAACAAACCTAAGCAAGCGCAGGCACGTGCCCTGCATCTTCTGGGTCGCACAGAGGGTGTCAGTGTTATGGCACATGTTTACAACGACTCGGCCTTGATCAAGGCTGAAGTTAAGATACTTCAGAAGTGGATTGATGAATTGTAGATAGCCACTTAGATTTTTATAGTAAATTTCGTTAACAGTTAAATATACAACGCCGCAAAACTCCTGATTTTAGGTAGATAGGCGGCAGCTCGATTAACAGAGATATACGGTTCCGTTTAACTCTAGGATAAAGGGTGTTATACAGCCAATATCCATGATTCGCAATAATGTTATTGGCCACTGCGCCCAATGTGAACCAATCCAAATGGAATATTGAGTAATAAAGCTTTATAGGCGTCCGCTTAGGACAGAATTTACTCTATTGCGTTCATTTTCCAGAGGTCTGCTATGTGGTGTTTTGGTGCATTCGAAAAGACACTGAGTCTGGCCATAATGGTCATTTTTTACTATTTAATAATTTACACTGATCATACTTTTTACTAATTGCTAATGACAAACTGTAAAATTGCTCGACTATTTTAAGTGTCTTCTTCTGTAGAAGCGGACACTTAAATAAGTATCCAATCAACCCTATAATTCACTTAAATCCATCTATACATGCTTTAAAAACTCACTGAGTCATTGCCGGACGCCGGATTCTATTTTCGAAGAGAGTGATTGATTGACGCTTATTGTTTAAGAATGTTGGTACATAAATACAAAGCCTGGCTAATTTACAGGAAAATAGTATTGGTGCTATAATGAATGCATGTGAACGCAGGAGAATCAACATGAGTACAACGATGACACTTCGCCTTGATGATGAAACAAATGAGCGTCTTTCAAGTTTAGCTGGCGCGACTGATCGTTCAAAGGCATACCTAACAACGCAAGCGCTAAAGCTGTTTCTTGAAAATAATGAATGGCAGGTACAGGAAATAAAACA
>RCNF010001946.1_pt1 | contig 11013 bp, 7 predicted proteins | sample 2041311 | NCBI WGS metagenome assembly RCNF01 (sample SAMN09708228, study PRJNA481090) | Marine sediment metagenome, whole genome shotgun sequencing project. | biome: marine sediment; feature: ocean; material: sediment; isolation source: Sewage treatment plant 2 marine sediment (STP2) ... | reverse complement strand
GCAGCGGCAGGGACAGCGGCAGGGACAGCGGCAGCGGCAGGGACGGCGGCGGAGACGGCAGGAGCCGAAGAGGAGGCGCTTGCCTCGGAGGTGGCTTCCGGCGGGCGGGTTCTTTCTTCTCCACTGGTGCGTCGGTTGGCACGCGAACGCAGTATCGATCTCGGTTCGGTGCATGGGTCTGGGCCGCGTGGGCGCATCGTCAAACGTGACATCGAGTCATATGCAGGGGCGTCGTCGTCGCCCGCGACGATCGGCGAACGACTTCCGCCTAGAGTCGTCAAGGCCAGCAACATGCGGCGAACGATCGCGCGACGGCTCACCGAGTCGACGCAAACGATTCCCCACTACTACCTCACGATCGACGTAGACATTGCTCCCCTCGCCGAAGCCCGTAGAGCGATGAATCTCGAGCTCGAAGCGTCAGGGCAGAAGGTTTCTCTCAACGACCTGATCATCAAAGCAGCGGCCGTCACGCTTCGCAGAGTTCCGGAAGTCAACGCATCGTGGATGGACAAAGAGATCCACTACCACCAGGTGGTCGACATCTCGATTGCGGTGGCCATCGACGACGGCTTGATGACGCCTGTCGTTCGAGATGCCGATCGTAAGGGTATTGCGGAGATCGCGGAGGAGGTCCGTGACCTTGCCGCGCGCGCACGAGAGAAGAAGCTCCAACCGGAAGAGATGACCAACGGAACCTTCTCGATCTCGAGCCTCGGCATGTTCGGCATCGAAGAGTTCACCGCCGTCATCAACCCACCCGAGGGCGCCATCCTGGCGGTCGGCACCATTCGCGACGAACCCGTTGTCGACGACGGAGCCATCGTCGCCGGCAAACGAATGCGCTTCACCATGAGCTGCGACCACCGAATCATCGACGGAGCCACCGGCGCCAAGTTCCTAGCAGCCCTCAAACGAACCCTAGAATCCCCCCCCACCATGCTCCTCTAAAAAAGGGGACAGTCCCCTTTTTTGAAGGGTTAATTCGATCGGCAGCGCGCCGTTCGCAACCCTAACGGTTGGCCAGAAGGGTCTGCGCGATCTCGCTGTTCGCTCTTGCGAATGCCGGAAACTCAGACATGGGGATTTCCAGACTCGCTTCGATAGGTCCGTCGTAAGTCTTGCTCGGATCGAACAGATACACCCACTGCCCATCGGGGAACGTGAGGGTTCGTGAAGTTCCCTCCTCCAACATCGGTGCGACGAAGATGTCGGGGCCGAGTAGGTACGTGTAGTCGGCACGAGTGAGGTACGTCGTGAGAGAGGTTCCGTTCTCAAAAGCCTCGGCGCCATGTTTCATCAGATACGGAATGAGCTCGTAGTGGACCTTGACGAAGTCGCGGTAGATGTCGTTGGTTTCCTCGTCGAACATCCACGGGCGATGCTCGCCGCCACCGCCGTTCTCCATGATGGGACTGAACGCCCCTAGTTGAGCCCAACGAATGAACGCGTCTTTCGGTCGCCCCAAGACGGGGTAGGTCTGCCTATCGGTACGGAACCCGCCAATATCCGACCCATGCGCGACGTAGCCCCATTCGCTGCTCCAGTACATGTTGCTGAGCGCATCTCGGATGCCCTCGAACGTGCCGTCCTGGTCGCCAACCCAACCAGCCCAATTGATCTCGGTCGGTGCGTACACCCAAATATCCGCCGCCGTGTCGGTGCCCTGATTGTCGATGGGGCGCGCCGTAATGATGCGATCGTCGCCCAGTTCTTCGCGCAGGTAGTCGAACGAATCACGGTAGAAAGCGAAGCCGTACTCGTTGCGGTCCACCTCACGACCAAGCGCCGGCGAGTACGATGCCTGGAGAACATGCGGGTCGATCCCATCGCACTTCCAACCGTCGATCCCGAGCGCGATCGCGTTGTCCATCTGCTCGTGCCACCACTGCACAGCGTCCGGATTGAAGTAGTCGATCAGGCTCCCATCGCCTTTCCACCAATCGACGATTCCGGGTCCGCTATCAGCGTCGACCTGCATGAAGTAACCGGCGGCCGCGGCTTCTGCGTAGAGAGGTGAATCGATGTTGATCGCGCTCACCATCCACAGAAAGACTCTCACGTCCTTGCTGTGGAAGTAATCGACCATCGCCTGTGGGTCCGGGTACTGCGACGGTTCGAAAACGAAGCTGTTGTAACTCGTCTCCCAGGGGCTATCGATGATGATGGCTCCAACTGGAATGTCGCGAGCGAGGTAGTCGTCTACCAATGCGATCGCGCTTTGTTGCGTGCTCTCGTTCTCCCACACCCAGTGGTGAAACGCCCACTCCGGCCAGGGGGCTATCGGGTCAGTGCCGGCGTCGGTACCCGCATCCGTGCCGGCATCGGTACCAGCATCAACTCCAGCGTCCGGTTGGTTAGCTGTGCTGGACGTACACGCGGCCATCATGAGTGGCACGAGAATGGGCAATAAATGAAGCATTGGCCCGGCCCTAGCGCGTGTGGCCTTCGCCGGTCAAGCCCGGCGGTAGCGGATTAACCCCTCCGAAAAGGGGACTGTCCCCTTTTTTAGCAGGCGCCGTGGAAGCGTTTGGCGTCGGCGGGGAAAATCTTGCCGGGGTTGAGGATGTGTTTGGGATCGAACACGTCCTTGATTTTTTGTTGGAGCTCGATGAGTTGGGGGGACTGCTCCATGGGGAGGTAGCGGGCCTTGAGGACGCCGATGCCATGTTCGCCGCTTAGGGTGCCGCGCAGCTCGATCACCCGTCGGAATAGCGCCTCGATCGCCTGGTCGACCTTGGGCTTCTCATCGGGGTCATTCCATAGAAAATTCACGTGGAGGTTTCCGTCGCCGGCGTGGCCGTACGTGGGGATGACGAGCTCGTGTTCCTCGGAGAGTTCCGCGCAGTAGCGAAGGAGGTCTGCCATCTTGGTGCGTGGGACGACGACGTCCTCCGAGAGTTTGTTCTTGGCTTGGCGCTTCAAGCTGTAGCTGAGCTCCCGTCGCGACGCCCAAAGGCGCTCGCGCTCGCCACTGTGCTGGGCCACCAAGACTTCGAGCGCATCGAGGTCGAACAGAACGTTGCCCATTCGTTCGAGTTCCGTTTCGAGTCGCGCCTTCTCGCCGTCCAGTTCGATCAGGAGCATGGCCTTAGTCTCATCGGGGATTGTAAGGCCAGCTTCGGGGCGAACGATTCGAATCGCCTCTTCGTCGAGCAGTTCGATGCAGGCCGGTAGCTGACCTTGCGTCAGCAACGCGGACACCACAGGCGCGACCTCATCCAATGATGAGAAACACGCGAGCGCCGTTACTGTCGACTCTGGCTTTGGAATCAACCGCAGCGTCGCCTCGGTGACGATGCCTAGCGTCCCCTCGCTGCCAACCATCAACGCCGTGAGGTCGTAGCCGGTCACACCCTTCTTGGTTTCCCGACCGAGTTTTAGGATCGTGCCGTCGGCCATCACGACGTCCATTCCCAACACGTATTCGCGTGTGACGCCGTACTTGAAGGCGCGCGGGCCGCCAGCGTTCGCCGCCACGTTGCCCCCGATCGCACAGGAGTCGATCGAGTTCGGGTCCGGCGGGAAGAAGAGCCGCTCCTCTTCGGTGATTCGCTTGAGCTCACCTGTGATCAATCCGGGTTGGACGCGCGCGGTGAGCTCCTCCGCGTTGATTCCTTCGAGCGCGTTCATTTTCTCGAAGGCCAACACGATTCCACCCGGAACCGGCACCGCGCCGCCTACCCGGCCCGTACCTCCGGCTCGCGGTGTTACGGGCACCTCGTGTTCATAAGCAGCCTTCATGACCGCGGAGACGTCGGCGGTGCTCTTCGCACGGACGACCGCTTCCGGCATGCATGGCTCGACTTCGCTCTCGTCGTGCGAGTACGTCTCGAGCATGCTCGGATCCCGAATCACCGAACCGCTCCCGCACGCCCGCTCTATTGCGATCAAGGCGGCATCGAGTGACGACATGCCTTGAGCCTTGGGGCGGTAGTTGGGGGAGTCAAGCTCCCGACGGATCCTCGGGATGCCTCCCGGTCGTAGAGGCGCTACCCTCCGACCATAGAACGGCCCGTCCAACGGCCGGAGGCCCTCGACCTTTGGAGGGCTGCGACCCATGCGTTTCTTTGCTTTCGTTTTGCTGGTTGCTGCAGCCGCAGCCGGCTGTGGTGAGACCGCTGCCCCTACGCTTTCCGTCGACGCGGGACGGGACGCCAGCATCGATCTCGACGCCGGCATCGGCATCGACGGCTCCGTGGACGACGGCGGAATGGATGGCAGCATCCCCGACGCGGGCAGCGACGGAGGTCCGGACGGAGGTGGCTCCTGGTGCAATACCAGCACCCTCTGTCCGTCCTGCCCCGACCCGGAGGCCCTCTGCGACGAAGGCAACCCCTGCCCCGTCGGGGAGGTCTGCTTGCCGACCGGGTGCGATGACTTCTCTCGCTGCTTCGTGACCGGTGCGGGTGCCTGCCAGGACGACGACGACTGCGCCAATCCGGCCTACACGTGCAACCTGAGCATTGGTCGCTGTTTGCGCAGCGAACCCGGGTGCGACGATTCCAACGACTGCGTCGCGGGCTTCGCATGCGAGAACGACAGCTGTGTCGATCGCCGCGCCCCGTGCGAGACCGGGTCGGACTGTCCCCACGGGTACACCTGCTTCTTCGGGAGCGCCGACCAACGGTTCTGTCGCCGCATCACCCGTCCTTGCGCCGATGACATCGACTGCCTCGTGCTCGGAGTTCCATGTGGCGACGCGGACGGAGATGGTCTCAAGGAATGCATGCCGTCTCTCACCCCCAACGCCCCTGGGGCCGTTTCCTGCGACAAGGCCCAATGCGAAGTAGCCGCCGCGCCGGTGTGCGAGTCCTCGATCTCTGGGACGGCAGCAGTCTGTGGTCGGTTCGGGCCGTGCAGCTCAATTGATGATTGTGTCGAGGGTTTCGACTGTCGCGACCTTTGGGGTGATGGTCGGCCGGAGTGCGTCATACCGGCCGGATCCTGTGTAGATTCGACCGAGTGCGAGGCACGGAACCTTTGTGCATCGCCTCGCCCCAGCGGCCCGCCCGTGTGTGTTGGCGGCCCAGTCATGTAGGTCTTACGCAACTCAGCAATATGCTGTAGTGTGGTTTCCCCCGAATGTAAGCAATTTCACAATGATATCGCCGCCACAGACAACTCGATTTTCCATTCTTTGCGCGACGCTGATCGCGGCTGCGGGCTGTGGGGGCGACCCGAGCGCACTCGACAGCGCGAACACGATCATCGACCCGCCGGAGCAGTGTTCCTCAGGCCGACCGGATTGCTCCGTCGCCGAAGATTTCCCCGACGCCAGTGACTTGGACGCGACGAACTCGGCGGGTCTTCGCTACTCGGCCAGCGATGGTTCCTTGGTGGTCGACCGTGTGAGCATGTTGCCCGACATCGATGACGACGGTGTTCCCGATGACGCAGACGATTGCCCCGGCACCCCCGATTGGATCAGCTGCGACAACGACCCCAGCAACGACGGCATCTATGCGACCATGTTTCACGATCCATCGGGTGCGGCTGAAGTCGTTCGTACAGAGCTCGTCACCACGATCGCGGACATCCCGCAGATTGACGTCTACTTTCTCGTCGACGCGACCCCGACGCTCATCGACGAAATCATGGTGCTCCAGGACCAGATCCTCACCATCATCGGCGACATTCGCTTGAACTTCCCGGACGCCCAGTTTGGGGTAGGGTTGTATCGAGCGTACGCATTGGTTTCGCTGGCGGATCCGTTCAGCCAGGCGCCTTACCATCACGTCCTCGACCTCACCGACGACGAGATGCTCGTACAGACCGCAATGGACACGCTCAACACGGTGGCCAACGATGAGAACGCCACCGCAGCGACACAAGCGCTGTACTCCGTCGCGAGCGGGATCGGCCTCGGCGACATGGTACCCAACCGCGGCAGTTGCCCCGGCGCACCAGATGGTGACTTCGGCTATCCGTGCTTCCGTCCCAACGCCTTGCACGTGGTCATGAACATCACCGACTCTCAGGTCTACAACGGGCCCGACGTCGGCGGCGCGACGTACCCACCGTTTGGAATGGGCGAGGGTGCGGGCAGCATGAACCTTCCTCCGGTGGAGATGTTTCCGGCGCTCTTCGATGCCGACTCCGCCGCCACGGCCCTCGATCTAGGGGATCTTTCGGGGCAGTCGCTGACCTTGATGGGGATGAGCACGCTTTTGACGGATGTGGTCGACAGTTCGATCGCGCCGGGTTGTGCCACGCCGCCTCCCTTCAATATGAATGACAAAGACGTAGTTCTCGCGCTGCACTTCGATTCGATGGTCGCCGGCGCTACGGCGTCGTCGATCAACACCCATTGGTCCGGTGCCTACGTGTCCCTTTACAACGACGCCCTGCTCGACCCGACGATGGCGACCGCGTGCAACGCCGGTCCCGGCGGCGCCGACCACTGGGGTTCCATCGCGTGGGCTCCCGTGACCTCGCAGCAGTACTTCTTGGTCGCCGACGGCATCATCCCGGCCTCCGACCCAGGGCTCACCGCCGAAGGCGCGTTCAGCATCTCGATTGTTCACGATGGGGACCCGCCCAACCCGACTTGGCTCACCTCGGATGCGCCCGCGGCGTGGACCGATGTCGAAACCGCTCTCCTCGCGAGCGACATTCGCGTCGCCAGCGTGGTCACCCTCAGAGACGCGATGGACATGACCAGCGACGGCAACACCGATGCACGGCTCCTCGCGACCGCCACCGACGCGCTCACGAAACTCGATAGCGAGTGGGTCACCGAGCTGGGCGCCGCGAACGGCGATGGACTCGAAGCGGCGATCAGCAACACGATCGAGTTGGCGAAGACCGACTCCGTTTACGATATTTCGGTAGTCGATGTAGACAACGACTCCACTCCCATGCTCGATGAGCGAGATTTCGTCGGATTGATTCGTCAACATGATTGCGCGCAGGGGGACGCGCTCGAATGCCAGAGCGGGGCTGGCGACACATGCAATCGTTGCGATGTCGGGGCGCTTCTGGAGTACGACGTGATCTTCTCGAACACTACGGTGGCGCCCACGGGCGCTTCGCAGGTGTTCGACTTCGAAGTCGTGGTCTGGGCCGACGACACCGTTCAGGTTGAGCGTATTCCCGTCCGCGTGATGGTGCCGGACGCGGCTGCGCACGATTTCGACGTTTCCCCTGGATCCAGCTTCTATCGCAATGTGTACGACAGCACTGAACGCTGCACCACATTGTTCGAGAGCCCTAAGTGGGGCGATCTGACTTGGTCAGGAACCACTCCGGGCGACTCCACTATCGAGTTTCAAATCCGGACCGCCGCCTCTCCAGCGGAGCTAGCGGTCGCGATTCCGGCGTCCGTCGTCATCCCCACCGACACCACCAGCATGACGCTCAATTTGGCCGAGGAGCTGATCGATGACGGTCAGGTGGTTGGCTTGCCCTACATTCAGATCACGGCCGTACTCAATCCTACGAATTCGCCGGCCGCGACACCGACACTCGAAGGCTGGTCGTTCGAATTCGTCTGCGAAGCTGCGCAATGATCTGACCCCTGCTAGCATCCGTCTCGCGTGGCGGAAGCAGGCCGAAAGCTGAGCCTCGCTGCGTGGGTTTGGGTGTTGATCGCCGGTTTGGCGCTGTTCGAGCTCGTGGCACATCCGTTGATCCGCGCAGCGATTCCTGGAGACGAGTCGTGGGAAGCGGCGTCCGCCTTCGTTCGCGCGCAGTTCGAGCCATCAGACCGAATTGTGGGGGCGCCGTCCTGGGTAGATCCCATCGTTCGCAGCTACCTTGGGGATCTTCTGACCCTGTCGACGGCCGCGCCGAGTGACTTGGCTGGGGTCGACCGCATCTGGGAGTTGAGCGTGCGAGGCGCGACGACGCGCGATGGGCCTCCGGCGCTCGAGCGCGATTTCGATGGGGTGCGCGTCCGCATGTGGCCCGTCTCTACCGAAGCGGTCCTGTTCGACTTCGTCGAGAACATCGAGAGCGCGCAAGTCGATCTCGTGGTGGGAAACGAGCCAAGGGCCTGCTCTTGGGGAACCGCTCGCCCCTCTCCGGGCGGCCTCGGTCACGGTCCGATGACACCCGCAGAGCGCTTCATCTGCGATCCTCGGCGCCCGTGGCTTTGGGTCGGGGCGACAGTCATGCAAGACCTCACGCTTCAGCCCCGACGCTGCATCTGGCAGCATCCGGCCGGGCGCGACCCAGTTCGGGTGACGTTCCCCGATGCTCCGATCGGACGCCGTCTCATGGTTCACGGTGGCGTCGACTACAACGCTGAACGCGAACGAAAGCACAGCCCGGTCACCATGCGTGTCTGGATCAACGATCGCTTGGCGGGCGAGATGATTCACCATGACGGGGACGGCTGGTCGAGCGTTGACATCGACACGACGGCGCTCGGTCTCGAACGTGCGGAAGTCCGTTTCGAAACGACCGCGGACAATCCAGATGCTCGCCTGTTTTGCTGGGCTGCCTCCACACGCGGGAGTGACCGTGACTGAGGCCCGCGCGCTACAGCGTCGAGATCATCTCATCGGGGCGAGCTTGTGCGTGGCGTATGTGGTGCTTCTCGTCGCGACCGCATCGGATCTGGCGATGTCGCGGGACGAGAGCTTCTACGTACACGCCGCCAAGAGCTACGGCGCTTGGATCTCGCAATTCTTCACCGACCCCATGCTGGCGCTCACGCGGGACAGCGTGGATCGGGCCTGGGCATACAACTGGGAGCACCCCGCTTGGATGAAGCTCAGCTTCGCGTGGAGTTGGCTCGCACAGAAGCACCTCGGCGTGTTCCCCAGCGAATCACTTGCTTTTCGATTCCCCGGTATGCTCACCGCGGGTCTTCTGCTGTGGCTGATCTACGCCTGGGGCGCGTCGGTCATGCGAAGAGGCGGGGCACTCTTCGCGGCGTTGGCCTTTGCCCTCATGCCGCGGGTCTTCTACCACAGTCATCTCGCGTGCTTTGACATCGCGATCGCGTTCTTCGCCACGTTGACCGCGTATTGCTACTGGCGCGCGTTGGCGGACAGGCGATGGGTTCCCGTCTTAGGCTTGGTGTTCGGCGTTGCGCTCGCAACCAAGCACAACAGTTGGATGCTGCCGGGGATTTTCCTGATCCACTACCTCTCGGTCCGGTTCGACGAGTCGCGCGCCGACCGAATCGATCGGACATCGATCGCCTGGTTGCCCTCGATGCTGATCTTAGGGCCTCTGGTGTTCATCGGGACGTGGCCGTGGCTCTGGCACGACACCTGGAGGCGCTTGCTCGACTACGCGACGTTCCATCTGCGGCATGTGCACTACACCTACGAGTACTTCGGAGTGAGCTACTTCGAGCCACCGTTGCCGGTCTCGGTTCCTTTCGTCATGACGCTGTTCACCGTGTCTCTCACGGTGCTCGTGCTGTCGGTCTTGGGCCTCTTTCACCAGCGGGAAGGACTGCGCGCACCGTGGCGATTGAATCCAGGGGACCCCACCGGGCGTCGCACCGACGTGCTCTGGGTGGGTTGCTTGCTTGCTCCGTTGCTGGCGATAGCGCTCCCGTCGTCACCGATCTTTGGCGGAACGAAACACTGGATCACCGCCTATCCGTTCGTGGCGCTCTTCGCCGGCCAGGGTCTCATCGCGGTGTCCGAGCGGGCTGAGCTTCACGCATGGGCTGGACGTCGCTGGCCATCTTGGGGGTTTGCCGCGCTCTGCCTGTTGCCCGGTGCTGTCGAAACCGCGCACAGCCATCCTTTCGCCTTGTCCCACTACACACCGATCGCGGGCGGAGTTCCCGGGGCGGCCGATCTAGGAATGAACCGGCAGTTCTGGGGATTCACGACCGGGAGCCTGGCGGATTGGATCAACTCGAAACTTCCCGACGGCGGCTCGGTATGGATATGCGACACCACCGTCGGTGCCTGGGCCATGATGCAACGAGACGGCCTGATCCCGCCCAACGTTCGGGCCGCTTCCTCGATGAGCACGGCGGACCTCGCGCTCGTACATCACGAGGCGCACTTCAACGAAGTCGACTACCAAGCGTGGGTCGCGTTCGGGAGCCCGCAGCCGGTGTTCGTGCTGCAGTACGACGGGGTTCCGATCATCTCGGTCTATGAAAACCCGCGTCTGTCTGGTCTGCCTGGCGGCGACTAGATCGAGGGCTACCCAGCTTTGTCGATGCTGGCGCGTGTCTTGTTCATCAATGCGATGAGGCTCTCGACGATGCCGATGACCACGTAGGCGGTGAGGAGCCACACCAACGCCATCGATGGGTGGATTTTCAACGCGATCCAAACGGTGACGCTAATGGTGACAAACATGAAGGCGACGGTTCGCCAGTTGAGTTGTAGGTCCTTGAACGATCGGAAGGGCATGGCGCTCACCATGAAGACGGCGAGCGTGACGACCAACACCGAGATCAGGAATGGGGAGAACGGAAGCTTTCCGGTCAGCGTGTTGGCGACGACGATCGAGATCAGGATACCGGCGGCGGCGGGGATCGGTAGCCCCTGGGTGTACTTCCCCGGTGCGTGCGGTTGGCCGTCGTCCCCCGTTGCGGCGACGTTGAAGCGAGCGAGCCGGACAGCACCCGCCGCGACGAATACGAACCCTACGAGCATGCCGGCCGTGCCCAGCTCCGCAAGCGACCAGTGATAGACGAGAATCGCCGGGGCCACACCGAAAGAGATCATGTCTGCGAGGGAGTCTAGTTGGACGCCGATGGCCGACTGCGTCTTGGTCAGGCGGGCGACTCGACCGTCGATTCCGTCGAAGAACAGAGCAAACACGATGAGGAGCGCGGCCCGGTAGAAATCGTCGCTCGTCGGCCTGTCGGACAGGATCAGGATCGAGTAGTACCCGCACAATACGCTCGAAAGCGTGAAGAGGTTGGGAAGGATGAAGAGGCTCTTCTTGAGGTCTACTTTCACACCACGCTCGATTGTTTCGGCTCCACGAGAGCCCGTAGGCTAGGGGAGCCGCAATTCCGTGTCCACTTCGAGTGTCGTATCACGGTGAACCCTCCGGTAAAAGGGCGGCGTGCATCGCGCCGAG
>RCNF010001944.1_pt1 | contig 11013 bp, 9 predicted proteins | sample 2041311 | NCBI WGS metagenome assembly RCNF01 (sample SAMN09708228, study PRJNA481090) | Marine sediment metagenome, whole genome shotgun sequencing project. | biome: marine sediment; feature: ocean; material: sediment; isolation source: Sewage treatment plant 2 marine sediment (STP2) ... | reverse complement strand
CAGAGCTCTTGCAACCAACGAAATGAAACCAGCATCGCTCTTCCTAAAACTGCGACAAGAACCGAACGTCGTTTTCGTAAAGGAGCTTGATGTTGGGGATGCCGTACTTGAGCATGGCGATGCGGTCGAGACCCATGCCGAACGCAAATCCGGTGTACTTCTCGGGATCGTAGCCGACGTTTTCGAACACGACCGGATGGATCATGCCGCAGCCGAGGATTTCCATCCATCCGGTGCCCTTGCACACACGACACTCAGCGGTGCGTTCACGGTCGCCTTCCCAAGCGCGGCAAAAGACGCAGCTCATGTCGACCTCGCCGCCGGGTTCGACGAACGGGAAGTAGCTCGCACGAAAGCGAACGGCGATGTGCTCGTCGAAGAGGCGCCGGAGGAATAGCGTGAGCACGCCCTTCAGCTCGGCGAAGGTGACGTCTTCATCGACGAGGAAGCCTTCGAGCTGAAAGAACATCGGCGAATGTGTGGCGTCATCATCGCGACGGTAGACCGCGCCCGGCGATACGATCGCGAGAGGGGGCTTGCGCTTCATCATCTCGCGGATTTGGATCGTCGAGGTTTGCGTCCGCAGCAGCACGCTCTCTGTATCCACGGAGCCCGCGGCCCCTATGAAAAAGGTGTCTTGCTCGTCCGTTGCGGGATGATCGGGCGGAAATCCGAGCTTGTCGAAGCAGTTCTCGTAGAGCTCGACTTCGGGGCCGTCAGCGATGTCAAAACCGAGCGAAACGAAGATGTCGAGCACTTCGTTGCGAACGCGTGTAATCGGGTGAAGCCGACCGGGCATCTGCCAGCGACCGGGCAAGGTCACGTCGAGCGGGGGACCGGTGAGCTCCGCGTCGCGCGCGCCGCGGTGGATATTCTGGAGGGCGTCGTCGAAGGTCGATTGAATTTCTTGCTTGAGGGCGTTCGCCGCCTGACCGAGCTCGCGCCGCTGCTCCCCAGGCAGCTTGGGCATGAGTTTCAGGAGCTTGGTGAGCTCGCCTTGGGGCCCGACGTACCGCCCGTTGATCAAACGGAGCTCAGGTTCACTACGCGCGGCGCGCAACGCGTCGGCGTAGGCGCCACGGATTTGGGCGAGCCCGTTTTCGAACGTCTGAACCGCATCAGGCTCTGCCATGGCGCGTCCTGACGTTGCTAATCGATGGCTTCGACGACGGCTTTGAACCCGCCCGGATCGGAGTACGCAATCTCGGCGAGGACCTTGCGATCGAGCGCAATGTTGGAGCGCTTGAGCCCCGAGATGAACTGGCTGTAGTTGATGCCGTTGCTGCGCGCCGCAGCGTTGATACGCGCGATCCAAAGGCGTCGGTATTCACGCTTCTTCGTGCGGCGATGCTTGTAGGCATCCTGCCAGGCGTTGTGGACCTGCTCGATCGCAACGTGGAACGCCTTGCGGCGTGCTCCGTAGTAACCTTTCGCGTGCTTGAGCACGCGATTGCGGCGGCGTCGGGCTTTGAAGCCTCGTCTGACTCTTGGCATGGGCCGTTCTCCTTAGAAGTCTTAGAGCTCGTAAGGAACCAAACGCCGGATGCGTGGTTCGTCGCTCGGGTGGACCATGGAGTTCTTCTTGAGCTTCCGAAGTCGATTGGCGGACTTACCACGCATCATGTGCTGCTTGCCGGCCGTGGAACGACGAATCCGCCCTCCACCGGTGGCCTTGAACCGCTTCGCGGCAGCACGCTTTGTCTTCATCTTAGGCATTTGACTGTCCTCACTTGAAGCTCCCAAACCAGCGGCAACCGCGGCCCGGGAGCGGAGAGCACGCTGTGTAGCGCGTGCCTCCCCCCGGTCAAGGGGACACGCTCCACCTCTAAAATGCGTGCGGTTTCAAGTGCTTGAAGACCACAGCGCGAAAACCGGAGCCAAGATGGGTTTTCGCGGGGCGGCTGCCAAGTGTCCGAAAGAACTTCATTCCGCGGGGGAGCGCGTTCCCTTGGTCGCTGCGCTATAGTGGTGGCGTGAGCGGAGGCGGCCCTGAGCGACGAATGGTGCTCGTGCTTTCCATCACGCTTGGCACGGCGCTCGTGGTTATCGGGTTCTTGCTGGGGCGTGAATCGGGCAAGACAGGAGCGCGCGTAGCGGTCTCGGCGGATGGCTCGCGACCGACTGGCGTGGAGACTGGCCAAGTCGAACGTTTGGCTGAAGAGGAGAGCAGCAGGCGCTGGCCGGCCTGGGCTGACCTGACGGACGAGGACCCTCCCGAAGCTCGATCGACCGACTCCGCCGGAGGGGTCGTCGAGCGGATCGAGGTGGAGCCCACGCACGGCTTCGCGACGACCCAGAATCAAAATCGGCCTGAGCCCCAGGCCAGGCCAGCTGCACCGGAAGAAGCACGAGTCGATCAGCGGGACGGCAGCGAGAAGGCCTACTTTCTACAGGTCGACCTCATCCAATCGGAGGGGGGCGCCGGAGATCCCAATGCGTTTGCCATGGGCCTGATCAAGGGCGGCCTTGGAGGCGCAACGTCCGGGTTCGACCAACTCATTTGGGATACCAAGCAGATGGAACGGGAGATGCAGAGGCTGACCCCGCCTGTGTCATGCGAGAGTTATCACAAAGCCAGCATCGAAGCGCTCGTCGAGAGCCGGGAAATGCTCGAACGCATGAAACACGCCATCGTGCGTCGCAACATCAAGCAACTCAATGCGATCGCGCTGCAGTCGAAAACGCTACAGCTCAAGGCGCAGGCGTTGAAGGAGATGCGAACACGGATCCTGGCGTCGTCGACGGGCAACTGAATTTCGGCGTCAGTGTCAGGCGTCGGGGGTCTTTCGCTCTGCTTCCGATCGGGCGGGTTGAGGCTTGGCGCGTGGAGCGAGAATGGCGGTCATGGTGCGGCCCTCGAGGCGAGCCGAAGTTTCGACCATCCCCAAGTCGTCCACGGCTTGGACGATCGCGTCGATCTGGCGTTGAGCCGTTTCGGGGTGGGTGATCTCCCGACCTCGGAATCGGACGGTGATCTTCACCTTGTTGCCCTCTTCGAGGAAGCGGCGAACGTGCTTCGTCTTGAACTCGAGGTCGTGATCGTCGGTCTTCGGGCGAAGCTTGATCTCCTTGAGCGCGATCTGTGTCTGCCTCTTGCGGGTCTCTGCCGCCTTCTTCTTCTCTTCGTATTTGAACTTGCCGAAGTCCATGATCTTGCACACGGGCGGGCTGGCCTTCGGGTTCACCTCGACCAAGTCGAGGTCGAGACCTCGTGCCATCCGACGTGCTTCGTCGGTGTTCAAGACGCCTAACATTTCACCCTCGGCTCCGATGACACGGATCTCGGGCACTCGAATGCGATCGTTGACGCGTGGACCGAAATCCCGCGGCCGATCGCGCGATCCAAAGCGCGGTCTAGCGATGACTATCTCCTATCGTTGATTTTGTAGCGGAAGGCGGCTTGTTCTCCTGCGCGAGGCGGTCGAACACGTCGGACAAGGGGATGAACCCGAGGTCTTTGTTTTCGTCTCGCGAACGGAGGGCCAAGCCCCGCCCCTCTACTTCTTTTTGACCAATCACGCCGAGATACGGAATCCGCATCAGGCGTGCTTGGCGAATCTTTGCGCCCAGCTTGTCGCTGCTCAAATCGGCGGTGACCCGGAAGCCTCGTTCCTCGAGCTCTTGCTGCACGTTCTCCGCATATTCGTTGAACTTCTCGCTCACCGTCAACAGCGCGATTTGCTCGGGTGCAAGCCAAACGGGGAACGAGCCGCCTACGTGCTCGGTGAGCACCGCGAAAAAGCGCTCGATGGACCCCAAAATCGCCCTGTGAAGCATCACCGGCCGGTGGGCCGTATTGTCCTCGCCGACGTAGCTGAGGTCGAAACGCTCCGGGAGGTTGAAGTCCGCCTGAATGGTGCCGAGCTGCCAGGGGCGACCAATTGCATCCTTGAGATGGAATTCGATCTTGGGTCCGTAGAAGGCGCCCTCGCCCTCGGCGATCTCGTAGGGGAGCTCTTTGGCTTTGACGGCTTCTTCCAACGCTTGCTCGGACTGGTCCCAAACCCCGTCGGCGCCAAGGCGCTTCTCCGGACGCGTCGCAATGACGATGCGCACGTCTGTGAAGCCGAAGTCCCGGTACGCGTCGTACACCAAGTCCAGGAAGCTCTTGATCTCGTCCTGCACCTGATCGAGCGTGCAGAAGATGTGCGCGTCGTCTTGCGCAAACGTGCGAACACGCGTCAGCCCTTGCACCACGCCGCTTCGCTCGAATCGATGGAGGCGACCGAAGTCGGCCATCCGCATCGGGAGGTCGCGGTAGCTACGCTTGGTCATGCCGTACATGAGGCAGTGACTCGGGCAGTTCATCGGCTTCACCCCGAAGCGCAGGGACTCGCCGAACGCCTGCGTCCACTCCTCCGCGTTCTTTGGCGGCCTCTCTTCGATTCGTTGCTGCAACTTTTCGAGATTCTCGGACGTCGCCGCCATGTACATATTCTCTGCGTACGACGGCAAGTGCCCCGAGGTGTGAAACAGCTCGTTGTCGAAAATCTGCGGCGTGATCACTTCTTCATAGCCGTAGCGCGCATAGAGAGAGCGGACATAGCCTTCGAGGAGATTGTAGATCGTGGAGCCACGCGGAAGGAAAAACGGCGATGCAGGCGCGTGAGGATGGAACGCGAAGAGCTGCAGCTCCTTGCCGAGCTTACGGTGGTCGCGCTTCTTGGCCTCTTCGAGCTGCTTGAGATGCGCGCGCAGGGCCTTGGGCGAAGCGAACGCCGTCCCATAGATGCGCTGGAGCATCGGGTTGCGCTCATCTCCGCGCCAGTAGGCGCCGGCCACGCTGGTGAGCTTCACCGCTTTGAGGAAACCGGTTGAAGGAACGTGCGGCCCTTCGCAAAGATCAACCCATTCGCCGTGACGGTAGAGCGAAATCGGATCGTCGAGCCGCTCGAGGTGCTCGAGCTTGAAGTCTTCGTCGAGCGACTGCAGTATCCGGCGCGCAGCGTCCCGGGTCACGACCTCGCGGCGAAACGGACTGTCGGCTTCGACAATCTCGACCATTTTCTCTTCGATGGCCCGTAGGTCTTCTTCGGAGAACGTGCCATCGGGCCTGGCGTAGTCGTAATAGAAACCATCCTGTGTGGCCGGCCCGAACGCGACCTTGGTTCCCGGGAACAGGCGTTGCACGGCGTCGGCCATGACGTGGGCACTCGAGTGTCGAATGATCGGAAGCGCTTCGGGGTCATGCGCGCCGATGGCAGCCACCTCAGATGCGCCCTCGGGCACCGGGCTGTGCAAATCGTAAACGCTGCCGTCAACCCGGGCGGCGACCGTGTCGTTTCGTAGCGCCCCGCGCTCTTCGAGCACCTCGCGCGCAGTATGCGCTTTCGCTTCGTTCGTCATCGGTCGCCGGACCGAAATATGTAGCTCGAGCTCAAGACCGGGTCATCTCCAGGTTGGTAGGCACGGGCAGGATTGAACTGCCGACCCCTACCGTGTCAAGGTAGTGCTCTCCCACTGAGCTACGTGCCTGTTCATCATGTCCACCTAAGGTGGAAGCGGCGTCTTAACCCTGACCCCAAGGGGTGTCAACCACGTAAAACCGACGCTTCGCGTCGCTCACGTGGCTTCGCCCCATCCCTGCCAGCGCATAGCCACCTTGCGGGTGGGGGCGAAGCCCCGTGGCGACGCAGTCGCTTTACGGGGCGGGCTTTGCCTATTGACTGGGGCGCTGATAAGCCGAGCGTTCGATGAGCGCCGATCCTTCGAGTCAAAAGGAGCCTAGCGGGCTGCGGCCGCTGCCATCGGTGAAGATGGCGCTGCTGCCCAACGAGCTTCGGGCGCGCCGCACCCGCCGACTGGTTCTCGGGGCTGTCATCGGGGCCATCGTCCTCGGCGCGCTGCTTTTCTGGATCGCGCGCAGCGTGATCCCAAACGCCTGGGCATGGATGGAAGAAGCCCTCGGGCGGCAGGATGCTCAGCTTGCGGCCGACCTCGGGGTCACCGACGGCCTCCTGCCCTCGGAGCTGGACGGCGGAGTCGAAGAAGCGCTAAGCGAAGAGGACGCCCTCGCTTTGGCCCGATCGCGGCCGAACGCGCGCTACGAGACGCCGTTCGGGGGCGTGCCGAGCTTTCGAGGCGCGCTTCTAAACGCTGGGCTCGAACCCGACGAGTGCACCGCGATCGAACGAGCGCTTCAGCACATCGTCGACTTTCGGCGCTGCCGCCCCGAGCACAGACTCATCGTCGAGCGAGACGAGAACGCAGACCTCGAACGTTTCGAGTACCATCCTTCGGCGACTGAGTTCGTCGAAGTCACACGCGGCGACGATGGCGTATTCCGCGCAGAACAAATCAGGGTCAAGGTCGAGCGAACGCCGATCGCGCGGGCTGGCTCGGTGGAAATTTCGATCGGCGATGGCCTGCTCGAGCTCGGTCTCCCGGCCGGGCTGGCGACGTTTTTCGTCGAGGCGTTCGAGGGTCAGATCAACTTTGCTTTGCAGGCGCGAAAAGGCGACGTTTTTCGAATCGTCGTCGACGAAGAACGCGTGGACGGCGAATTCCTTCGATACGGCCGCGTCCATGCGCTCGAATACGACGGGCAGCGCACCGGCAAGGTGCAAGCGTTCTACTATGAAGCAGGCGGCACGGTCGGCCAGTTCTACGATGAAAGCGGGCGCGCAATGCAAGGCGGCTGGCTGCGCACTCCGCTCCGATACGACCGACTCTCGTCTCGATACAACCCGCGACGTTTTCATCCGATTCTCAAACGCACGATTCCCCATCTCGGGGTCGACTACGCGGCCTCCACCGGCACGCCGGTCTGGGCCGCGGCGGACGGACGCGTGACGTTCGCCGGACGCAGGGGACCGAACGGAAACCTGGTGGTGATTCGTCACAGCGGCGGCTTTGAAACCGCCTATGCGCATTTGCACCGAATCAAAAGCGGCGTTCGCCCAGGCACTTACGTCAAGCAGCGCGAGCTCATCGGGTTCGTGGGATCGACCGGACGCTCCACCGGGCCGCACCTGCACTTCGGTCTCAAGAAGTACACGAGGTCGATCGACCCGCTCACCGAGCTCAACGGCCCGGGTCTACGTATGGCCTCTCGTGATTTGACTTCATACAAAAGCGCGCTGGCGGAATGGCAGGCGCTTCTGGGAGGCATCGAAAACGTGCCGGTGGTCGTTGCGGGTGCAGATGAGCCACTCGTCGAACAAGTCGACGAAATCATGGACTGAGGCCCGAGCCAAGGTTACGCTCGCCGCGGTGTTGGACCGGTCCGCCGCGCTCGATCGATTGGTGCTTGCGGTCGTCTTCCTGCTGACCGTTTGGGGAATCTGGTCGTTTGGAATCTGGGACCCCTGGGAACTGGACGCCGCCCACGCCGCGCGTGCGCTCTCCGAAACCGGTTACCCTCCTTCCCTTCGCACTCCCTTTTCGACCCGTCTGGTCGCCGTAGCGTTCGACATCTTCGGTATTCGCGAATGGTCGGGGCGGCTTCCCGGTGTGCTCGCCGCTCTGCTCAGCTGCGCATTGGCGTTCGTGCTAGTGCGCAGGGACTACGGACGGCGCGCCGGCGCGATAGGGGTCGCCGTAATCGCATCGACGCCGCTATTCTTGCTCAATGCGCGGCTGCTCATGGGAGCCGCAGTGGAGGTCTTCGCCCAGGCCTGGGTCGGGCTGGCCGCGCTCGCCGTTTGTTCTTCGCCACGGAGCAGCGGGCGAGCGCTCGGGAGCTACGTACTGCTCGCGCTTGGGCTTGCGCTGAGCACCGATGCGAGCGGGGTGCTCCTCGGCCCTCTGCCACCGATCCTCGCGGTCGCGGCCCTGGGTCTGCTCTCCGACGACACCGGTCGCGGAAATCGGCTGGCTCGCTGGCTCGTTCCGGCCATCGCGGCAGTCCTGCTGCTCGGCGTTGTGCACGCGGTTTCCCTGGACGACCCCGCGTTCAGCATCTGGCTCGGAGGAGGCGCCGTGGGGGGCAACCCACCGACCTTCGACAAGGCTCTCGAGCTGATCTTCCATGGATTCGCGCCCTGGAGCGCCGCCCTCCCCGTCGCCGCGATCTGGGTGCTCGCACCCCGGTCCGGCCGAAGCGAGAGCGCGCAGAACCTGGCCTGGGTGCTGCTGCTCTGGTCCGCGTTTGAGCTCGCGTCGTGGACCGTCGTCGCGTCACGGTACGGAACACCGCCTTACCTCGCGCTGGTTCCTCTTGCGGGACTGGTCGCAATCTGGCTTTTCGAGGTTAGCCGCGAGCCTGTCGCACGTTGGCCTTCCGCCGTTGTCGTTTCCCTCCTGCTCGGCCTCGTCATTCGCGACTATGCCTTGTATCCGAATAGCCCGCTTGCAGCACTCGCCGTCGACGGGCTCGAGATCCCGGAAGTGTACAATCCGATCGGGCAATGGGCGCTGCTGCTCGGAGTGAACGCGGCGCTCCTTTGCCTGATGTTGCTGAGCCATGAACGGATCGCTCGGCCAGACGGCCGCACGGCCATGCGGTGGATTCGGGCCAAGTGGAGCGTTGGCGGCGCGCAGCGCGCTTGGCTTCTCGTCGCCGCACTTCTGCTCGCCGCGTGCTTCGTGTTTGGCTCGATGTGCTTCCTGCTGGACCTTCGAATCGCGTCTCTTGCCCTGCGGGTGGGCCGGGTTCTGCTTTTTGCGCCTCTGATGCTGGCCGGCTTGGTACTGGGATTGCCATGGCTGCGATTCGCGTACGGGCGACTCGGGAATCGACGAGTGTACCCGGCGCTCGGAGGAGGCTTGCTGGTCGGCGGGTTCATCGCACTTTCATTTCAGCCTGCGCTCGGCCAGCACTTCTCTCCTAAACCGGTTTACGACGCGTACGCCGAGCTGAGCGGAGGGAATCCGGAGCCGCTCGCCTCGTACAAGCTCCCATCGACCGCAGCACGCTACTACACCAACGCGCCTGTCGAGGAGATCGGCAGCCAAACCGATCTCTTCAGCTTCCTGGGCGAAGGCGGGCAACGCTGGGCGGTGATCAAAGCGGGCAGCCTGCCACGTCTGAACCGTGCATACCGGCGTACGACAGGCGAGCACCTGTTCGTCGCCGACGCACGAAGCGCACGCTTGCTCTTGATCGCTGCCCAAGCCATCGACGGACGCATCAACCAGAACTTCATCGCCGCCGCCATTTTGGGTGCCGACCCCAAACCTCTATACGACGTTGGCGCCAACTACGATGGCCGGATCGAGCTCGTCGGATACGACCTCGAGCTTCCGAGCGACGGCTCGGTTGGCGCAGGCCAAGGATTCGAGATCATCTGGTATTGGCGAGTGATCGGTGAGGCCCCTGCGGGGTATCAGGTCTTCGTCCACATCGATGGCTTCGGCCTGCGGCTCAACGGCGATCACGTTCCCGTTGGCGGGCGGTACCCGACCAAGCTCTGGGACGAGGGAGACCTGATCGCGGATTCCCAAGAGCTCACCGTTCCGGCGAACTTTCGGGTCGGCGACTACGCGATTTACGTGGGCTTGTTCAGCGGCAGCAAGCGCCTCGAGCTGAAGTCGGGCGCGAACGACGGGGAGAATCGCCTGAACGTCGGCACGCTGCGAGTTCGCTAGGCCGCCGCTCAGTCCGCGAACACTGAAGCGGCCAAGTCTAGGCCGCCCGGGAATGCACGCTCGGCTCGATCTGCATCGGCTTCGCGCGCCGGCGCCTTCTCGATGGTCCGAGAAGGGGGGCCCTCGTACTCGACCGGGAGCGAGGGAGCTGCCCAGCCGACGACGGTCCGACCGGGATTGGGCGCCGGTTCGTAGGTTTCTGCCACGCCGACCGGAACACCCGTGAGCGTGCGTTGATCCAAGATGAAGGCCTCGTCCGCCCTAAGTCCACGCATACTCAGCGTCAGACGGCGGCGCTCGTCTCTTCGTAGCGCCTCGAATTCAACGCCCATGCCGACGGCGTTCCCGTCGCCGAGTCTTCGCTGGAGCTCGACTCGCTGGACGCGGCCCGCCACGTAGAGCGGATTCTCCCAATCGGGCGGATAGAACGTCAGGGTCACCTGGCTGCCAATTTCGAGAACGAGATCGGTTTGAATCCAAAGACCGTCTTCGCTCACATCGGTGACCCGATGCGTGATCGCCTCGCCCCAGAGCTCGGAGTAAACCTCGCACTCGAGGTCGACGAGCCGTCGAACCGCCCTGCGCGCCTCGCGTTTGGCCCCAAACTGGCGAGCTGCCATACGAAAGCTTGTATGCGAGCAGGCCCTCCCGCGCCAAATTACGGGTCGAGCTCGATGAGGTGATCGGGTTCCAGCACGTAGCGAGTTTGATCCCAGCTTCCCGGTGTCGCCGTCGCGCCGCCGTCGCCGATCTCGTACATCCAAAGCCCTTCCCGGCCCGCATGGGTCGTGCTGCCCGAGCAAAACAAGTCCAACGGGGTCTCCGGCACGCGAACGTGATAGCGCCAGTGGATGTGGCCGTGCAGGATCGCGCCGTTCCGCGCCGCAGCGCTAATCTCCAAGAGCTCGTCTGCGTTCTCGAGCCCGTGGGCTGGCCTGTCCGGCCGACCGTTGGCGAGCCGAGGCGCGTAGTGGGTGGCGATCATCACGAACGGCTCGAATAGGCGCGGATCGTCCAAGATCCTCGCCAGCGCATCGAGCTGATCGTCAGGGATGCGCCCGCTGGAATAGTGGGCCTTTGGGTTTGCCCGTGCGCTGTTGACGCCGATGAGCGCCAAGCCCTCCGCCGGAAACCAAACCTGCGGCCATACGCCATCGACAGAATACTCCGGAAGCTCGGTCTTCATGAGCGCGCCAAAGTGCTGGTCGAACCAGCCTGCTTCGACCGTGTCGCGCAAATAGAGATCGTGATTCCCGGGAACCGTGAAGAAGCCAAGCGGCGCATGGGTGAGCGGCTCGATGATCTTGCGTGCGTACGCGATCTCCGGTTCCGTACCGAGCGCGGTGTAGTCCCCGGTGCAGATCACCAGGTCCACCCCCTGCTCTTTCGAAAACGCCGCGAGCGCCTCGACCTTCATCTCCGCATCGGCGAAGACGCGCCGGCGCCGGAAGCGAAGATTTGCGAGGCCGACGATGCGCTTGTTTA
>RCNF010001942.1_pt1 | contig 11019 bp, 7 predicted proteins | sample 2041311 | NCBI WGS metagenome assembly RCNF01 (sample SAMN09708228, study PRJNA481090) | Marine sediment metagenome, whole genome shotgun sequencing project. | biome: marine sediment; feature: ocean; material: sediment; isolation source: Sewage treatment plant 2 marine sediment (STP2) ... | reverse complement strand
TTGAGCACCGGACCGCCGCTGGATCCCCGGGAGATCGGGGCGGTCAGTTGAAACACCGTTCCACCGGCCGGCATCTCGCGCACAGCCGAGATGATTCCTTCGGAAACGGTCTGTTCCAACCCCATGGGGCTGCCGACTACGAAAACACTGTCCGCAACGGCGGGTTGCTCCCTGGCAAGAACGACAGGCGTCGTCCGGCTGCCCGCGATATCCACGCGGACCTTGATCAGATCGACCAGTCGGTTCTTGGCCAGGACCGCTGCCACCGGGTATTGACTGCCGTCCACTGTTTTGATGCTTGCGCTGTAGGCACCTTCCAAAACGTGGAAATTGGTCACCAGTATACCGCTTTCTGTAATGAAGAATCCGCTGCCGATGGATGATATGTCCCCATCCACATCAAAATTAACGACCGTCACCACCGATTTTTGTATCGGCCCCACCAATTCCTTCAGGCTTCCCGGCGGTTTTCGAAAAAGTTCAGGCCCAGTGGAACAGGCACCGCCAACAAGCGCTGAGGCTGCAATCATTAACATGACGAACCGATTACGGATCATGAGTACACCTCACCTCGGCAAACTATAAACCGACGATTGCACAACATCATCATCTCCAACTATATGGATGTTTTCGGGCTTTTCAACCGGACCATAGCGGCGGTTGATTCGGCGATCCCTTATGGCCCGGCAGACTGCGGCAACGAAAAATATGCCGAAATGATAGTGTGGACATATGGTTTATATCTGGGATGGTTAAATTGAACCGCGATAGCGAGCGCATTCCCCGCGGCTTGTCGGAGCGAAGCAGAGATCCCGCTCATGGGGACCGCGGGGAGGGTTCAAAAAATAAACATCGAACGGCAAGCCAACGTCTGGTCTTTTGGGCCAAGATTCTTTATTCGGCGACCTTCTCACCTGGCGAAGAGAGATGGCCACCCAGCGCATTGAGGAGCAGGGTGATGGGGCGGTCTTCCTCGCTGTTGCCGGCAAAGCGGATGGGTCCCGGGTGACGGTAGTGGTCTTCCTCAGGTGTCGCTGCCAGCCATTTGTCGCGGAATGTTTTCACGACTCGGAATGCCGGTGAGTTGACGTCTACGATGCTTTTCTCAAGCACCAGTTCAAGCTTGCTTTTGCGCTCCTCCAAGTGCATGAGCGGGGCGATGGGAATACCGATGGGGATCCAACCGTTAAAATCCTGCTCCAGGTTCAAGATGGCGGCCATCTGGCCGGTGGCGCCGTTGGCGATCAGGCTGAACACGGTCTGACCCAGGTTGTAGGTATAGGTGCAGTCGAATCGGGTAGGGTCACTGCCCCGGCCGTCGTAGCCGTAAAAGTGGGTCTGGTTTTTGAATTTGGGGACAGACTGTTCGAAGATTTTCTCGATGGGCGGCGGAATGATGTCATCGTTGCCGAGGAAGCCGGCTTTGACCAGTACTGATTTTAGGGTTTTCTTGGAGATGATGGTCTTTTTGATCATCAGGTACCGGGCTTGCTTCCAGTTCTCGAAAAGAATGGGCCCGTATAGCTCCGGATCCAGGCCCCCCTTTTTCAGCGCCTTGACGAACTGTGCATCCCGGACGCCGATCTTGTAGTGGCCCTTTTCCTTTAAAATGCCCAGGTAGTCTTTCACCAGGTCAAGGAGGACCTTTTCCGTCTTGACCTGGGAGAATTGGAAATTGCCGTGGCTGTCCCGTTCGGTGAGCAGGCCTTCCTGAAAAAAGGCGGGAATGTCGTTGAACAGCTCGTCGTCCCGGGCATTCCACACATGGTAGGAAACGTCCTTGCGGATACCCCGCACCAGCCGGCGCAGGTACTCCAGTTTGTCGTCAAGGGTGGGAAAGGTGGTGTGGAAATCCCGATCGTGCACCTTGTTGTAATTGCCGATGATCGTGTTGAGTTTGATGATGAATACCTGGATTTCGTTGATGAATTCAAGCACACCCTCGGGGAGCACCAGCACGCCGAAGTTCTTGCCCACGGCGGCTCTTTCCATGATGACGTCACAGGTCACCCGTGAGAGGTGGCGAAGGGTCATGCCGTAGGCGGTGTAGTCTACCACCCCCTCTTTTTCGGCTTTCTCGAGCCGCGCGTAGTCCACGTAGTCGGCCAGGTCTTCTCCGATCAGGGTCATGTTGGCGTGGGTCTGAAGGGCCACTTCCAGGGCCAGGTGGCTGGCCACGCGGCCCATGACCTTGCACACGTGCCAGTACTTCACGTCCGAACTGGCGTCGGTGCACAGGTTGGCGATGGCCTGGGAGAAGGCGCGGGCGGCGGTGTGGAAACCGAAGGACATGGCGCACAGCACCTTGCCCTGGGCGTCTCGGACCTGGATGTCGCCGTCGATGGTTTTGGGGACGCCGATCACCTGGACGCCGTCTTCATACATGGCCTGGGCAAGAAAGGCGGCGTTGGTGTTGGAGTCGTCACCGCCGACCACCACCAGGGCGTCCAGCCCCAGCCGTTTGCAGGTTTCCCGGGACAGGTTCATTTTCTTTTGGTCATCGATCTTGGTTCGCCCGGTCTTGATCATGGTGAACCCGCCCACATTCCTGTACTGGTCAACCTGCTCGCGGGTCAGTTCCACGTAGTCACCGTCGATGATGCCGTCGGGGCCCATGAGAAATCCGAAGATCCGCGTCTGCGGGTTGACTTTCTTGGCGGCGTCGAACAGGCCGGCGATGACGTTGTGGCCTCCCGGTGATGGTCCGCCGGAGAAAACGATGCCGATGTTGCGCGCCTTTCGATAGTTCTCCTTGACCTCACCAGCGGCGTGGTCGCTACCCGCAACTCTCTGGACGGTGTTGGCGATGATGTGCGACAACTGTCGGTGGGCTTCCTTATCGATTTCGAATTGGTATTGTGGATCGGTCACCAGGGTGGTGAAATCGCTTTTGAACACATCGCACAAGGGGGGCTGGTAGGCGATTCTCTCCTTCAGCTCCAGATTTACATCGGCAACGGCGTCCATAACTGCGGGATGGTTGAGCAGTTTGTCGAGTCGGATGGTGGATGGTTCCGGCATTCAGCCCTCCTGATAAATGTCTGATAGGTGATTGATCGTGTTGGTTGATTGCGCTTCCCGCCGAGGGAACCGATTGGCTTACTGAGTCAATTCTATTATCCCCGGGGTGTGGTCCAAGTCAAGGCAATTGTCCCTTCCGGCGGGTATGCAGTCCGATATAACCCATTGAGAGCAAAGCGCAAGCCCGTGTCGTGGCTGTGAACAGGCAGGGACGGAAGGCCACCTTGACAACATCCTTGAGAGCCGATACTGAGAGTGCTTCCGCTTAACCTAGTTCCCAAAAGGATCCCCATTCACATGAAACCCATCTTAATCGTCAAAACAGGGGGCACCTACCCGGATCTGGCGGCCCGTTACGGTGACTTCGAAGACTGGTTCATCGCGCGCATGGACCTGTCGGCGGGTACCATCGAAACCGTCAACCCTTTTAAAAGAGAGCCTCTGCCGCCGGTGGCATCGTTCGGCGGCATTATCATCACCGGGTCCCACGATATGGTGACCGAAAAACAACCCTGGAGCGAGAAGACGGCCGACTGGGTCAAGCAGGTCGTTGAAGCAGAGATACCGCTATTGGGAGTCTGCTATGGCCATCAGCTTTTGGCGCACGCCATGGGCGGCGTGGTGGGTGACAATCCCAAGGGGAAAGAGTTCGGTACGGTGTCGATCCGGCTCAACCCGGATGGGTGTGAGGATCGGCTGTTTGACGGGACCCCGGAGACGTTTGTCGCCCAGGCCTGTCACAGCCAGAGTGTCCTGCAGTTGCCAGCCGGCGCGACCCTGCTCGCATCGTCGGAGATGGATCCGCACCACGCGTTTATCATCGGAAGGCGGGCCTGGGGCGTTCAGTTTCACCCCGAATTCGGTGGGCAGATGCTCCGGCTCTACATCCAACGATTTGCCGATGATCTCGTAGCCCAGGGCCTGGATGTGGACCGGCTGCTGGCCGACATCCGGGAAACCCCGCAAAGTGAAAGGCTGTTGCGCCGGTTCCAGCGATTGTGCACCTGAACCGTGCGGTGAATGCTTCATGGCTGCCAATCAGGGCTTTACTTTACTTGTATCTTATTATAAAAGTTAATTGTATTTTCGGTTCACCTTTTTTAATGAATGGCATTTATCCCGATACTGCATGACACTTCGGGGCACCCCTAAAGACACTTTTTCTTCAGCTAAACTGTGGATCCAGCCGCAGGTCGCGGCTTTGCTTTGTTCTAATCATCTAAGGAGGAGGAGCACGTATGAAAAGAGGTTTATTTACCACATTGGCGATTATTGCCGCAGTGACTTTTTGCATGGGAACGGCCTTCGGCGCGGACATCGACCTGGCTAAAAAATCCCACATCCAGAAAATCCTGGAGCGCGGTGAACTGCGCGTGGGTTTCGAGTCCGGCTACATGCCCTTTGAGATGACCAACAAAAAAGGCGATTTCATCGGTTTCGACATGGATTTCGGGCGGCAAATGGCCAAGGCCATGGGCGTCAAGTTCGTTCCCATCAACACCGCCTGGGACGGCATCATTCCCGCCCTGGTTACCAACAAGTTCGACATCATCATGGGCGGCATGACCATCACCCAGGAGAGAAACCTGAAAGTCGCTTTCGCAGATCCCTACATTGTCGTGGGCCAGGCCATTCTTCTCAACAATAAAAACGAGGCTGCGATCAAATCCTACAAGGATCTCAACGATCCTAAATACATCCTTACCTCGCGCATGGGCACCACCGGTGAGCAGGCCATCAAACGCATGATCCCCAAGGCCACCTACAAAGGGTTCGAGTCCGAAGCCGAAGCCGGCATGGAAGTGATCAACGGCAAGGCCGATGCGCTGGTTTACGATCTGCCCTTCATCGGCATTCTCTACTCCAGCCAGGGTAAGGGCAAAACCGTATTCCTGGATCAGCCGTTTACGTACGAACCCCTGGCCTGGGCCATCAACCAGGGTGACCCTGACTTTATGAATTTTCTGAATAATTTCCTCAGGCAGAGCAAGGGTGACGGGTTCTACGAAAAAACCTACAACAAATGGATCCTGAGCTCGGACTGGAAGAAAGAACTCGAGTAACCCTGTTAACTGTAACAGATTGGTGATCATGATCCACACACAGGCCGGCCGGACTATTTCCGGCCGGCCTGTGTCATCATGGTGCCGGTATTTCTGTATTATTTAGGACACTAAATAATAAAACCCATTGCCCTCACACTTTTTTACCCTAGCAGGAAGAAGATGCGATCATGAGCGATGAAAACAGTCAACGGATAACCGGACGACGTGCCGATTACAGCAAGTGGGTCATGATTTTCTGCCTCGGTGTACTGGTATTTCTGGGCTTGTTCTACTATGCGAGCCAGAAGATCAAATACAACTGGCGATGGAACCGGACACCGATCTATTTTGCCTATCAGGACGACATCGAAGTGATCTCCGCCATTGCCGGTGACGTGTCATCCATCCGCACGGAGGGCGGCAAGGCGACCATCACGGTGAAAGGTATCGATGAAGAGGAGAGCTACACCGTACCCGCCAAGAGCGTGCGGGTTGATGAAGGGGAGTACATATCGACCGATGATGTCCTGTCCAGCTATAAGAAGTGGAAACCAGGCCTGCTGGTCATCGGTTTGTGGGTCACCCTTAAGATCAGTGTGATGTCCACGATATTCGGTGTGATCATTGGTATCATCAGCGGATTGATGCGCATTTCGGACAACCCGGCCCTGCGTTGGACCTCCATCGTCTATGTAGAGCTGATCCGGGGCTCTCCCCTGATGGTCCAGATTTTGATCTGGTACTTCGTTCTGGGGACGCTGATCAATGACCTTTTATATACCTACGGCTTCGGTCAGATCCCGGCGTTCTGGTACGGCGTCGCTTCACTGGCCTGTTTTGCCGGTGCCTACGTGTCGGAAATCGTGCGGGCAGGCATCCAGTCCATCCATCGCGGGCAGACTGAAGCGGCCCGCTCTGTAGGCATGAGCTATGCCCAGTCCATGCGCTATATCATCCTTCCCCAGGCACTTCGCCGCATTCTTCCGCCCCTTGCCGGGCAGTTCATCAGCCTGATCAAGGATTCTTCCCTGCTGGGGATCATTGCCATCCGCGAGTTGACCAAAGCGGCCCGGGAAGCGGTTACGGCAACGCTTCAACCCTTCGAGGTGTACATTCTTCTGGGGCTGTTGTACCTGGTGCTTACCTTTACCCTTTCCATGTACGTGCAACACCTTGAGAGGAGGATGGCGACATCGTGATAAAGGCAAAAAATGTATACAAAACCTTCTATGCCCCCCATGAGATCCCTGCACTGGTGGATGTAACGGCCAACATCAAGGCTGGCGAGGTGGTCGTGGTGATCGGCCCCTCTGGTTCCGGCAAGAGTACTTTTTTAAGGTGCCTCAACCGCCTGGAACACGCCACCAGCGGGCATATCTTTATCGACGGCACCGACATCCTTGCCCAGAAGACCGACATCAACAAAATCCGGGCCGAGGTGGGGATGGTATTCCAGTCATTCAACCTGTTTCCCCACAAGACGGTGCTGGAAAACGTGACTCTGGCTCAGAAAGTGGTGCGCAAGCGTTCGGGTGACGAAAGCCTGAAGAGAGCCATGGTCCTTCTTGAAAAGGTGGGCATCGTCGACAAGAAAGATGTCTTTCCGGACCAGCTCTCCGGCGGCCAGCAGCAGCGGGTGGCCATCGCCCGGGCCCTGGCCATGGACCCCAAAATCATGTTGTTCGACGAGCCCACGTCGGCGCTGGATCCGGAGATGATCGGTGAAGTGCTCGACGTCATGAAGACCCTGGCTAAAGAGGGCATGACCATGGTGGTGGTCACCCACGAAATGGGCTTTGCCCGTGAAGTGGCCGACCGCGTGATATTCATGGATGCCGGCGCCATCGTGGAGGAGGGCACCCCGGAGCATTTCTTCGTCAGCCCCACCCACGATCGAACCAAACTGTTCCTCAGCCAGATTCTTTAGCCTGACCCCTTTTTAGCGAACCCATCGACAGGCAAGGGCCCGGTTGCACTGCAACCGGGCCCTTGCCTGTCATACGGCACGGTGCCGTTTTTTCATCGCGGTCAGGATTTGATCTTCTCCATCCCAGGATCGTAGAGCGGTGAGAGTGAAACGATTGCCGGATACATCTTGCCAGCGATGTCAATTTCCCATTTGCCCGCATCGATATACGCCTGATCGATCGGTTCTTCCGTTTCTATCATGAAGAGTCCAACGGCGCCACCCAGCGTGTACCCGTAAGAACCGGATCGGACATAGCCCACCGGCTTACCATTCCTGCTGACCACTTCGGCATGGAACAACAACGGGGCCGGGTCTTTGACCAATACCTGGGCCAGCCGTCGGATCGGATGACCGTGGGCCTTTTTTCGGGCACACGCCTCTTTTCCAATGAATCCGGCGGGTTTTTCCAGTTTAATCGTAAAACCCAGTCCAACTTCAAACGGATCGTCGGTGTTGTCCATGTCGTGGCCGTAATCACGATAGCCTTTTTCCAGTCTCAGGCTGGCCAATGCTTTCAACCCGGCATGACGAAGATTGAATCGCTGGCCCGCATCGACAATGGCATCGTAAACATGTGTGGCCTGTTCTGTCGGGATGTATAGCTCATAGCCGAGTTCACCCACATAGGTGAGGCGGACGCAGATCAACCGGGCGTAGCCAATGGCGATCTCGGCGACATGTCGATAGGGAAAGGCCGCATTGGATAGATCTGCCGATGTGATGGATTGCAATAATTCACGGGACTTTGGTCCCTGGATGTTGAGTTGGGCATAGGCAGCGGTCATATCGGTGACAAAGGCATGGGCATCGTCCGGAATATGGCTTTTCAACCAGTTCTCTGCATGACGATGCATGGTATCCGTTACCACCACCAGATACCGATCGCTTTTTAGCTTGGCTACCGTCAAATCGGCTTCGAGCCGCCCGTCTTCATTCAACCAGGGCGTGTAGGTGATCCGGTTGGCGCTGCCATCCACATGGTTGGCTGATATATAGTCGAGCACTTTACCGGCATCGCGACCCTGGACCATGAATTTTGACATGAAAGACATGTCCATGAGGACGACATTTTCGCGGGCCGCCTGATGCTCGGCTTCCCAATAGGCAAACCAATGGTCCTTGCCCCAGGAATGTCGGTCAATTTTGGCCTCGTGACCCTGAGGGGCATACCAGTCTGCGCCTTCCCAGCCGCTGACGTCCCTGAAATAGGCCCCCTGATCGGTTAGACGATCATAAAATGCCGATTTCTTGGCGCCTCTGGCTGTCTGCATCGATTGGTAGGGGTAGTGGCATTGGTAGACCTTTCCCAGCGATTCAACCGTCCGGTGTTTACGGTATTCCGGATTGTTCTGATAGGTGTGCAGACGGTCAATGTTAAACCCGGTGATGTCGACATCGGGCCTGCCGTTCATTATCCAATGCGCCATGACGCGACCCAGTCCCGGTCCGGCGATAATCCCGACTGAGTTGAGCCCAGCGGCGACAAAATAATTTTTCAGTTCAGGTGCCTCACCCACAATGGGTTGAAGGTCGGCGGTAAAACTTTCAGGCCCGCAGAAAAATGTTTTTATACCGAGCTTTTTAATCACAGGCACTCTTGATATGGCCTTTTCCACAAAAGGCCCCATGCGATCCCAATCCGGTTCGATCTCGCCGAAGGAAAAGTCTTCCGGAATCCGTTTGATGTTCCAGGGCGCGCAAACCGGCTCAAATAGGCCGACCATGAGCCCACCGACCTCTTCACGATAATAACCATAGTGAGACGGGTCTTCCAATACCGGCATGTTGGGAGGAATGCCGTCCATCTCTTCGGTGATCAGGTAATAGTGCTCGGCTGCCTGGTTGGGAATATTGACACCGGACAAATCGCCCAACTGGCGCGCCCACATGCCGGCACAATTGACGACGACCTCGGCCTGGATATCCCCATGACGGGTTTTAACGCCGGCGACTGCGCCATTTTTCTTTGTGATGCCGGTAACAGACACGCCCTGAATGATCTGAACGCCCTGGTTGCGGGCGCCTTTGGCCAGTGAAAGGGTCGCGTCCACAGGGTTCACGCGCCCATCGTCTTTTACGTAGAAGCCGGCAAGCAGATCATCCACTTTGGCCAGCGGAAACAGTTCCTGGATTTCTTTGGGCGATATTTCCTGTGCATCGACCCCGCAATATCGGTTAAACGCAGCCACACGGCGGTATTCTTCCAAACGATCGGTATTGCTGGCGACTTCAATAAATCCGATGGGGGTGAAGCCGGTGGACAGGCCGGTTTCCGCCTCGAGGCGGCCATAGAGGTCACGGCCGTATTTGCGCAGCTCTGTCGACGTCTCCGACAACGATCCAAAGGTCACCATCAGGCCTGCAGCATGCCATGTCGTTCCGGAGGTGAGTTCATCCCGTTCCAAAAGGACGACGTTTTGGCAACCCAGGTGGCCCAGGTGGTAGGCAATGGAACAACCGATAATTCCGCCGCCGATAATGACCACATTGGCCTGTTTGGGTAGCTTCACATTCTTTTTCATCGATCTTCTCCTGTTTCGATTCCAATCTCCGCTTCAGCCTGTTCGACGATGCTCCTGATTTTGGCAAGTACCTTGTCAGGCAGCGGCTCGGGGTGATGGTTGTCGAGGATCCACCGCGCTTTCGTCATGGCCCGTTCATAGGCGGTGGTGGCACCTGCGGCCTCCCACACGCCTCTCATCCTGCGCTCGATAATCTCAGGCTTGGATTGATTCCGCATGCCTTTGAAGGTTGTCGGGTGCATGAGAAAATCACGGCCCGGACCGATCTCCTTGATCGCGTCCACGGCGAGTGTTTCCGCATTCACCGGGATTCCCTGTACAGTAAATTTGATCATGCGGGCAAATTCGCAGTCTAACACCAGTTGGCCGTAGTCGAACGTGATGCCGCTTTCAAGCATTCCCAGACCGTAGATCATATTGGCACCTGCCAATGCGGGCAACAGTCCGGTGAGCGTCTTTTCGTGGCCTGCCTGGACGTCGGATATTTTTGAATCGCCCTAGCCACCGGCGACATAGCTCGGCAGGGCATAATAGCGCGCCAGTCGCGCCACAGCCCCGCTGATCAGCGCACATTCGGGCGTCCCCACGGTCGCCGCGGCCATTTTCAGGTCCATGGCGGTGGTCGAACTGCCGTAGACGACCGGCGCTCCCTTGCGGGTCAGCTGGCTCAAGGTGATCCCGCCCAAGAGTTCCGCATTGTGGGTCACCAGGGTGCCGGCCAGGGTCACCGGTGCGGTGCCGCCGGCCATGGCCATTGAGAGAATGTTGCACACCACATTGTTGCGGGCCGATTCCATGATGATTTCGCAGCAGTCCGTAATCAGTTTCAACGGGCTGACCGGGCAGGTGGTGAATGAAACGATGGGCCGTTCCTTCAGCCGCTTGACCCCGCCGACGATGGCTGCGGCCATTTCCAGGATCTTGTTCAGCAGCCGGCCGTTGCCCGGGCCGAAGGCGCAGTGTTTGGTCGTGTGAGTCAGGTAGGCTTCGGCGTTGTGCAGGGGGACCACCGCCTGGTTGACGTCGTGGGCACCCAGGGCCTTTTCACAGAAATCCACCTCGTCGAGGTAGTCAATCACCCGGGCGGTGTCGACCAGGTCCTGCTTTACCGGTGTCCGGTTCTCACCGGTGCGGGGGTCATTGATCTTTACCCCTTCGCTGAAATTGGTGAAGTGCACCCTGTTGCCTTCCAGTACCAGGTCGTGCCTGGGGTCCCGGCCGGCCAGGATCACTCTTGAAGGCGCCGAACGGATAGCCTCCTCAACGAGATGGGGAGGGATCCTAACGATCCGGCTGTCCCGATCCACCCGGGCGCCAGCGTTTTCGAAGCGGTCCCGGGCGGTCGCATCTTCTACATAGATGCCTGTTGTTTCAAGCAGATCAAGTGTTCCCAGATGGATCTCCTTGAGCTCCTCTTCGGTAAGGATGTCGAGGCTCAGGCCTCCGTTGCGCTGCTTGCCTG
>RCNF010001940.1_pt1 | contig 11024 bp, 11 predicted proteins | sample 2041311 | NCBI WGS metagenome assembly RCNF01 (sample SAMN09708228, study PRJNA481090) | Marine sediment metagenome, whole genome shotgun sequencing project. | biome: marine sediment; feature: ocean; material: sediment; isolation source: Sewage treatment plant 2 marine sediment (STP2) ... | reverse complement strand
TATCCTTCAGCGCGAAAACCGGCCAGATATTCGGGGCGGTAGGGCTCCAGCGCAGACAGGTCCCAGGGCTGCAGTGCATCGGTAAATCGTTTCGGCAGGCTGGTCGACGCGAGAACAAGAACATCATCAAACAATCGAGCCACCCGGCCGGATTTTGAACGCCAACGCACCTTAGCGACCTGCTGTTGTATTCTTTTTCCATTCCGCACGAGAGTTTTTGTCACGTAATAAACTGTTCCTTGTTCGCCCCGGTAGGAAGATTTGGTGCTGGCATCAAAGGTCCAGTACGGAACGTAGATGCCTTGCAATTTACGACCCTTTCGAGCGTAATCCTGCAATCCGTTTGGCGCGAACCACAATCGACCCAACCAGTCGGTCATGGCACCTCGGGCGGTACTTTCGTCAAAGCCAAAAGGCAGAACGCCACGCGGTTTTATATGGCGGTGGGTTCCCGTTCCCGTGACCACTGGTGTAGCGCAAAATGGGCATTCGGTTGCATGTATTCCTTCTTCAAATTCGACCTGTGCCGCACAATTTGGACACGAGACAACCCGGGTTTCTTCGATCTCGGCTTCAGGCAACTGGTCGTCCTGCGCCGCGCGAAATTCAAGCTCGCGGATGGCAGGGCTGCGAAACCCGGTTTCAGCGATGGTGGCCGTGTCGCCGCAATGGTCACACATCAGCGTGTCGGTGCCAGGCGCATAGCGATAGTCGGCTCCGCAGTTTTCGCAGGGAAACTGGTGTGGCGCTTCCGTCGACTGGCTGGGTTCTTCCAACTGATCAGGCATCTGGCAAACCCTGCGTCAAACATTTTTGGAGCATACTGAAGCCGGGGTCAGAATTGTGGCGCGGGCGGGGGAAGGATGGTGAAAAGCTGCGCGAGTTCTTGCACATCCTCGGCCCGCATCCAACCGTCCTGACCCGCAGTCCAAACCAGCGAGTCTCGCATAAATGTTCCGTCTTTTGACATACGCCCAAGGGCCGCCTTGGAAAACGGGCCGTTTGTCTGGCCCGCTTCGGCAATGTGCCACACGTGCTCAAGCGGCGGCGGCGGTGGTGGGGCAGCCACTGGGGTTTGCGCCCCCCAAGGGCCGGGATTGGCCATTTGCCCGGCCATCGCCATGCCCATTCCCATGCCCAATCCGGCCCCCATTCCGCCGCCGCCGTTTGGGTTGCTGGCCGCCGAAGTCATTGCTTCGGCGGCAGAATACTGAGTGAAACGGCCAAGATTGCCTGCCAGCCCCATTGAGGTGCGTTTGTCCAATGCCTCTTCTACTGCGGGAGGAAGCGAGATGTTTTCGATGTAAAGTTCTGGAATCGTAAGCCCGTAGGCCTCAAGTGTGGGAGCTATTTCGGAGGCGATCAGTTTTCCCAGATCAGCGGTGTTTGCGGCCATGTCCAACACCGGAATGCCCGAAGACGCGATCACCCGCGAGAATTCCTGCACGATGATGTTTCGGACCTGAAAACTGATCTCGTCCATTGTGAACTCACCGTCAGTACCGACAATCTCGCGTAAGAATTTGGCCGCATCAGTGACTCGCACCGAGTAAGTCCCAAACGCCCGCAGACGGATCGGACCGAATTCTGGGTCGCGTGCAATGATCGGGTTTTTGGTTCCCCATTTCAGATCATTGAAACGTGTGGTGTTGACGAAGTAAATTTCGGATTTGAACGGGCTCTTGAAGCCGTGATCCCAGTGCATCAGAGTTGTCAGCACCGGCATGTTGTTGGTTTCCAACATATAAAGCCCAGGTGTGAATACATCAGCCAGTTGCCCTTCGTGCACAAACACCGCTGCCTGACCTTCACGCACTGTTAATTTGGCACCGTATTTGATCTCATGCCCCTCGCGCTCGAACCGCCAGACCATTGTGTCACGAGTGTCGTCCACCCAATGGATCACGTCGATGAACTCTCCGGTCAGAAAATCGAATATACCCATAGCATTGGTCCTCTTGGTTCTAGGTTTGTTGGCGGGCGACGCTCAAAGGTCACCATCCACGAGTTCGCGGGCGATAATATGCGCAATCGGCGAGGCTTCTTCCAAGCTCATGCTTTGTTTGAGCCGTGGATCATAGAGCATCTGCAGTAACAATTCATCTTGGCTGGTGAGCAGCGCAAATTCATCATCATCGTTAAAGATTGACGGACGGGCGGCCGGACTATCATTGGCCAATCCCAGGCCCTGCGCCAATTCTTCGTGCACACAAGAACGCCGCAGCAGGGCCGGGTGTTCGGCGCGTATCACTGCAATTGCCGTTGTATAATTCTGTTCATGTCCATTTTCTGAAAACGCCGCTACAAGACAATGGATTGAGCGTGGGATGTTGCGGAAAATACCCATTGAGGTCTCTGACATCCCGGGAACAATTGCGCGGATGCGCGGGATGGCGGCGGGCCGGTCATCCTCACTCAGAAAAAAGACGTGAAAATTCGGGTTGCTCTCTGAATAGCTGATCGGGTGGCCGGTAATCCGGGCGAGCCTTGCAGCATAGCTGCGGACCTCAGCAGTGTCTTTTGCACGCTGATCGGCACCGACGCTGTTGCCAAACCGCGCAGTCATGCGCACCGGACCTCCCCAGCGGCGCAGGCCAGCTTGGACACCGCCTCCGCGACTTAATCCAGACCCACGGGCATATTCGTCATAAAATGCGATTCGCTCAAAATTGCGGGCCAGATCGTTGGCGGTAAATGGCGTATCTGGGCCGCCGCCATCTTGACGCAACAAGCCCCGCACCAGCATGTCGTTCTGAGCGCGTGCATAATAGCGGCTTAGTGCAATGCTGCTGTCCGAGGGTTCGGTGAGCTGTTGGGGCGCAGACCCTGTTGGTGCGACAGGCTTTGGTTGCTCAGGTGGCACCAGATCGCACGCCGCAACGACGGTCAGCGCGACCGCCACAATGGCGCGTCGCCACAGCTGGACCCAGCGTTCAAAGACGGCTGATGACCCCATCTCTTGGTTTACCCCGGAACTGCGGTGCCGGCGTTGTCGCCTGTTCCGTCTTTGCGGGCTTTGGCAGATGCCAGTGTATCGCGCAGCTCGGCCTCCATCTTTTTCAACTCCGCTTCAGCCGCGGCCCGTTTGGTTTTGCCTTCGTCCGCGATTGCAAGGCTTTCATTGATGGTGCCAATCAGATCGGCGTTGGCCTGTTTGACAGCTTCGATATCGAACACGCCACGTTCCATTTCCTCGCGGATAATCTTATTGCTGTCGCGCAGATTCTTGGCGTTTGCCGTCAGCAATTCGTTGGTCAGATCATTTGCATCGCGGACCGCGCCGGCGGCCTCTGCGCTGCGCTGGATCGTGACGGCTTGTGCCAGTTGCGTTTCCCAAAGCGGTACGGTGTTCACCAGAGTCGAATTGATTTTGGTGACCAGCGACTTGTCGTTTTCCTGTACCAACCGGATGGATGGCAGCGACTGCATCGTGACCTGACGTGTGAGTTTCAGATCGTGCACCCTGCGCTCCAGATCATCCCGCGCGGCGCGCAGATCGCGCAATTCCTGTGCCACCATCACCTGATCAGCCTCGGGTGCCTTGTCTACTTCTGCCGCTTTCAGCGGGATGACGGTGCCGTCCAGCTCTTCGAGCTTTTCGGTGCCCGCAGCAATGTAAAGTGCAAGTTCGTCATAAAACTGCAGCGTTTTGTCGTAGAGAATATCCAGCGATTTTATGTCCTTGAGCAGCGTGTGCTCATGACCCAGAAGGTCGTCTGTGATTTTATCAATCTGCCCCTGAATGGATTCGAATTTGGCAGTGAATTTGGCAAAAGGCGCGGCTTGCCCCAATAGTTTTTCCCACCACGTGCGTTTGCGGCGGACATCCAGTTCGCTGACTGAAAAGCCACGAATGGTCGTCACGATATTGCGCAAGCTATCGCCTGCTGGCCCGACATCTTTGTTGCGCACACCACCCAGCATTGCCTGCGAGATTTCCTGCAACTCAGCCTGCGCGCCAGACCCGAATGAGACAATCGAGTTGGTATCGCTCATGTCGATTTCGTCCATGCGCTTGCGGATTTCAGCACTCACCGGCGCATCAGCTTGCGCCAGAGGTACGATGTCGCCTGCAGGTTCCGGCAGAACGACGGCAGTGACTTCTTCGACCATGGCAAGCGTCTTTTCTGCTTTTTGGCGGACAGTGTCAGACATTGGTATTTTCCTTTACTAATTGGCAGGCGCGTCAGTCGACACGGACGCCTTCGCGTTGCAAACGATCCCGCAACACATCGATTTCAATGTTCAGGTCACTGCGATCGTCCAACAGCGACTTTCGGGTGCGGGCGGCAAAATTTTGGTCCAAATCATCCAGTAAAGCGGCATAATCACTGCGCGCCTGTGCATCGCGGGTTCGACTGTAGACATCAGAGAATTTCACTGTCGCATCACGCGCGCCCATCAAATAGACGCCGAGATATTTGCGGGCGGCGGTCAAGTCACGCGGATCTTCCTCGACTGTTCGGATCAGATCACGCGCTGTGTTTTGGAACGTTTCTACACGCGCTTCCAACTGACGGTCTCCGGCACGGGCAATAGCAACTGTCATGGACGCAAGGTGTTTTTCCGCCTCGTCCACGACGCGCGCCACCCGATCTTGCTGAAAAGTGTCTATGCCTTCCATGCCTTTGTCTTTCATCGGGTCAAACCCAAAGCTGACAGAGTGCAGGATCATCGCGACGATGCCATATAAGATTGGTGCAATAAGGCTCGGATCAGCCGCCGCTGACACAGAGTCGGATTTGTACGCCGCAAGTGCCACACCCATGCCGGTCAACAGGCTGGCGGCCATCTTGCGCGGAAATCCGGGCCTGCGGGCGACTTTGCGCGACATATACGCCGCCTCGGCGCGCAATCCCTCGCGCAGCAACCATGCGGCCAATGTCAGAAATGCGGCGGCGACCAGACCCAGCGTCAGTCCGATAGCGCCGTCGGTGAGCGACGTGAAGATAAGTATGGCTGCCGGAATGAACAGGATGTTTGAACGCGCACCTGCCGGATCGACCTGAGCGCGCTCAAAATTGCCGCGCGGTGTTTGGGCTTCTGCCTGCGCTTCGTCCGGGCTGAATTTTCCGCCATAGCGCTTGGCCATCCTTAAAGCCCCCCAAGCCAGCCGGTTGCCACACCAAAAAGGAGCACAATCAGTGCTGCATAGGCAACTTTTTGAATGCCGGATGGCGTCATTATTACCCCCTGAAACAGCCCGGAATATAGGCGGTCTCGTGTGTCCTTACCAGTGCAATTGCCAGCATGTTTCTACTTGTTGTCTTGATAGCTTATGTGACAACCAACCTAAGGTAAAAGGGGGAAAACTCTAGGTGTTGCGTCGCCTTTGGACACGTTTTACGGTTTTCTTAGGGGCCGTGCCAGTACTGGTTTCAGCCTCTTGCACGTCCATGCCCAGTTGGTCGCGCATGACTTTGCGGCGGATTTCTTCAACCTCACCGGGTTTGAGCTGTGCCAGCTGGAATGGGCCGTAAGAGATTCTGATCAATCGGTTCACACTTAGTCCGACATCTTCCAGTGCGCGACGGATCTCTCGGTTTTTGCCTTCGCGCAGCCCAATCGTAAGCCATGCATTGGCACCTTGCTGTCGGTCAACGGTCACAATCATTGGCAGGAATCGCTCTCCATCCACTACAAGCCCTTTGCGCAATGGCTCTAACATCTCGTCTTTGGGCCGGCCTTTGACCCGCACGCGGTATTTGCGCAACCAGCCAGTGCTGGGCAATTCCAGTTGCCGTTTCACACCGCCGTCATTGGTCAAAAGCAGCAGGCCTTCGGAATTGATGTCAAGCCGGCCGACGCTCATTACGCGTGGAAGGTCTTCGGGCAGATCATCATAAATCGTGCGCCGCCCCTGTTCGTCGCGGTTGGTGGTCACCAGACCTGTCGGTTTGTGGTAAAGCCACAGCCGCGCAGGTTCGGGCGCGTTGAGTGGTTTGCCGTCAACAGTGATCTTATCAGCGCTCGTCACATTCAGCGCCGGGCTGGTGATCTTGTCACCATTCACCGTGACTCGCCCCGCTGCAATGATCCGCTCGGCGTCACGACGTGATGCGATACCGGCGCGAGCCAATACTTTGGCGATCCGGTCACCGGGCGGCGAAGAAGTTGTTTTTGTCATAGGCGCGGGCTTAGCCCATCTGCCTTGCTTGCGAAAGCATCCATTGCGGGCCAGACTGGGCCATGGTGTTCAAATCCCATATGGCCCAAGCCCTTAGCGAGGCAAGATCAGCAGCTGTGCGCGGTGAAGTTCCCGTTGGCGCTGTGGTTGTCGACGCGTGTGGAATTGTGGTGGCGGCGGCAGGCAATAGGACCCGTGAATTGAATGATCCAACAGCCCATGCTGAGGTTCTGGCTATCCGGACGGCTTGCGCTGCGCTGGGCTCAGACCGGTTGCTCGGCCACGATCTCTATGTCACGCTTGAACCATGTCCGATGTGCGCCGCTGCAATCAGTGCCGCGCGGATCACTCGTTTGTATTATGGAGCTGCGGACCCGAAATCAGGTGGCGTCGCCCAAGGCGCGCGGGTGTTTTCCCATCCTCAGTGCCATCATGTTCCTGAGGTTTATGACGGCATAAGCGCCCCGGAGTCCGAGGCGCTGTTGCGTGATTTCTTTACTGCAAAGAGAGCGCGGACTTAGCGACCAGGCGACGAACGCCGGACGTTTCCGTGCCAGTCTTCGCCCGAAATTGTTCCGGCGTCATAGCTGATCGAAGCTTGCATCTTCTCCCACCCGTTTGGCGCGCCAAAAACCAGATAACCTATTGCAATTCCAAGCACAACCAGAGCGATCCAGTGCCACGCTTTTTGGGTCGTGTTTCTCTCTAAGTGTCGTGCGTTTCCCATATCTGTCGAGGTCATACCATTCTCCTAATCCGTTAAGTCATCTAGGGACTGAGGAGAGAATAAGTCGGCTTGATGTATTGGTAAAATGAATGTTTGATAGGTTTTCCATCACAATATTTGATGTTATTGACGTGCCCTATTCTTACCAGGCAAGTCGATAAATCTGGTGATCGCCTACTAACCCTTTTAGGGTGACATTTGCAGGATCTGAGAAATGGAACTCAGAAGCGCCGCCAACCATAATTCGGGTAGCGTCCGAGATTCGGATTTCGCCAGCACCCGCAATGCCTGCTATGCGCGCCGCTTTGTTGACAACAGTTCCAAAAAAATCATCTCCGGCCTGCACCACATCACCGGTGTTGATCCCAATGCGCACCTGTAATTTGGGCTCGTCTTGTTGCGACGCGATCTGTTTCTGTATTGAATTTGCCGCGGTCATAGCAGCACGGGCTGATGAAAATGTTGACATGGTGCCATCACCCAGTGACTTGACCAATGTGCCACTATGTTCTGCAATTATGGTTGTCAGAATTTCGAGATGCGAATGTATCGCCTTAATCCAGATAGTGTCGCCAACTGCGGCTGCAATCGCCGAAGAATCCGCGATATCGGTAAACATGACTGATGCCATCCCATTTCGCCCAATTTTAGGGTCGGCATCTTTGGCTGCGCTTAGCAATTTGTCCAATACAACGTGGCGGTGACCGAGGGTCTCCAGATTTGAAACAGGGTTTGAAACGTGCATCTGCACGATCCGCCAAGCCGTGTCTTCTAACGCAAACACAAAAGAGGCTCGATACGTAGCCGACTTCTGATTGGCCTCCGAGTGCAAGGTTCCAATCCAGAAGCCCCACCCTGTATCGCCATGACTGAAAGCTTCGATCGCAATCTCATTCGGCGTCAAATGGGGCATTTCATCCGTGTGTTTCCCATATCCTTGCCGAAAAGCAGATCCTGACCAAAACTCCCCATCCGCGCTGCCAATGTATGTTAGATGCTATGAAGAAGAGAAAAGGTTGTTGAAGGCCGCGCTGTGCTTCGCTGCCATAGCCGCGAACCAACGTTGAATGATGGATGTCAGTTCCGGCGAGGGTTCTATTCTTGACATGGCTGACCCTTTTTGCGGTTGGAATGCATCAAAGCGTGATGCTCTGCATTACTTGCGGCTCAATCACATCCACATTGGGTAATGCATCAATCAGCGCCTGCGCTGATTGCTCCAACAGCGGGAAGGTTCGATAGTGGCACGGGATCACCGTCTTGAAGTCAAAATAGCGTTTTGCCGCATAAGCTGCGCGCTTCATGTCCATCGTGAAATGGCCGCCCGCGCATAGAATTCCAATGTCCGGGGCATGCAAATCCCCCATCCACTCCATATCCGCCATTACATCTGTGTCACCAGAGATATAGAGCGTGCGGCCTTCGCCGCTGATCATGAAACCGGCCTCTGACCCAGCATAAATCGGGCCACTGTCACTGCCAATAGACGAAGAATGAACGGCGTTGACCATCGTAACGGCCACATCGCCAAGGTGGACGGTGCCGCCTTTGTTGAAGCCAACCGTCTGGACGGTCTCAGTTGCCTCCCAATGGCTCATTAGATCGTAGATACCAACTATCGGTATATCCAACTCGCGCGCGATGGCCAAACTGTCGCCCGAATGGTCGCCATGACCGTGGGTCAGCAAAATGTGCGTTGCCCCGCTGGTTGCCGCCGTCTTGTCATGGCCCTCAAACATCGGGTTGCCTGTTAGCCACGGATCGACCAACAGAATCTGATCGCCGATTTCGACGCGAAAGCTGCTATGTCCAAACCATGTTATTTGCATATCATTCTCCCTTGTTGCCCGACAGACTAATCGCGGTGCTGCGCCTTGCCAATGGATCAAAAGCCGTGGTGATTTACGCGCTCTACCCATCCTCTATTGCGAACATTGCACGTTGATCCGCGCCACAGGCTTGCAGGTGGCGGGGCAGGGCGGTAAACGGCCCTGAACACAGATTTAACAGGGGCGCTCCTATGTCCATCGACGAAAATACAGCTGCCCGGGTGGCAAAACTGGCCCGCATCAAGGTTGAGCCAGAGGCGTTGCCGGCTCTGGCCTCTGAATTCAATACGATTCTCGGCTTTATCGAGCAGCTGAACGAAGTTGATGTGGACGGGATTGAACCGATGGTTTCGGTCACACCGATGCACGCGCCTTTGCGGGATGATGTGATCACCGATGGCAATCAGCAAGCCGCCGTTCTGTCCAATGCGCCTGACGCTCGCGAAGGGTTTTTTGCTGTGCCCAAGGTGGTGGAATGATGTCGGAACTGAACAAATTTGGTCTGGCCGAGGCCCGTGATGCCTTGCGTGCTGGCGATGTGACATCTGTTGAATTGACCGAAGCCTGTCTGCGTGCCATCGACAGGGCGGATGCCCTGAACGCTTTTGTCCATAAGACACCTGAAATCGCCGTTGATCGTGCAAAAGCTGCGGACACCCGCATTGCGGCCGGGGATGCCCCGGCGATGTGTGGCCTTCCGGTTGGGATCAAAGACCTGTTCTGCACTAAAGGCGTCGCCTCTCAGGCGGGCAGCCGCATTCTGCAGGGCTTTGTGCCTGAATACGAATCCACTGTGTCCCAGAACCTCGCGGATGCCGGGGCGGTGATGCTGGGCAAGCTGAACATGGACGAATTTGCCATGGGCTCGTCCAACGAAACCAGCACCTATGGCGACGCTGTTAGCCCCTGGCGGCGGGGCAATGATGATGCGGCACTGACGCCGGGCGGTTCGTCGGGCGGATCAGCCTCGGCGGTTGCGGCAGACCTTTGCTTGGCGGCGACCGGTACAGATACCGGGGGATCAATCCGTCAACCCGCAGCTTTCACCGGGATCGTTGGTATCAAACCCACTTATGGACGCTGCTCTCGTTGGGGTGTTGTGGCTTTTGCCTCCTCGCTTGATCAGGCCGGTCCGATGACCAAATCTGTGCGCGACGCGGCAATCATGCTCGGCGCGATGTGTAGTCATGATCCCAAAGACAGCACCTCGGCCAACTTGGCGGTGCCTGATTTCGAGGCCGCGCTGACGGGCGACATCAAAGGCAAGAAGATCGGAATTCCGAAAGAATATCGGATGGAGGGAATGCCGGACGAGATTGAAACGCTCTGGGCCGAGGGCATCGCGATGATGCGGGACGCTGGCGCAGAGATCGTTGATATCTCGCTGCCCCACACAAAATACGCGCTGCCAGCTTATTACGTTATTGCCCCGGCCGAGGCGTCCAGCAATCTCGCACGTTATGACGGCGTGCGTTATGGCCACCGGGCAACGCTGGCGCAGGGCGACGGCATTACAGAGATGTATGAAAAGACCCGCGCCGAAGGATTTGGCCCCGAGGTACAACGGCGTGTCATGATCGGAACTTATGTGCTGTCAGCCGGATTTTATGACGCCTATTACAACCGGGCGCGGCGGGTGCGGGCGCTGATAAAGCGTGATTTTGATCAGGTCTTTAGCGATGGGATTGATGCAATCCTGACACCTGCAACACCTTCTGCGGCGTTCGGGCTGGGCGAGATGGCAGATGCTGACCCGGTGAAAATGTACCTCAACGACGTGTTCACTGTGACTGTTAATCTGGCGGGCTTGCCCGGGATCGCCGTGCCCACTGGGGTGAACGCACACGGCCTTCCCTTGGGCTTGCAGTTGATTGGCCGCCCGTGGGAAGAAGCTGACTTGCTCAATTCCGCATATGTTCTGGAACGCGCCGCCGGATTTGTGGCCAAACCAGACAAATGGTGGTAAGTTTCTGCAACTAAAAAATGAAACGACTGGCATGAGTGGGATCTACAGGATGCACAGAGTTTTTGCGGTGCTTGCACTGGGATTAGTGACGGCCTGCGCGCCGGCTGTTCCAGACAGTGGGCCTAAATCGCAGGGCGTCAACTCTCCGGAGCAGCAGCGCGCACGGGATGCAGCGCTCGCCAATCCCGGACTACCGTCTCCCTACGCCATATCCGGCGAACCTTCCGGTGCACTGGTGACACCTGTCGTGGTCACGCCACCACCACCTGTGACGCCCACTACAACGCCCGCCGCCTCGACCGGCGGCAACGGTGCGGACATCGCGGCGGAAACCACAGCAGCTTTGGCGGCTACTTCTGCCAACTCCGGTGTTGC
>RCNF010001938.1_pt1 | contig 11025 bp, 13 predicted proteins | sample 2041311 | NCBI WGS metagenome assembly RCNF01 (sample SAMN09708228, study PRJNA481090) | Marine sediment metagenome, whole genome shotgun sequencing project. | biome: marine sediment; feature: ocean; material: sediment; isolation source: Sewage treatment plant 2 marine sediment (STP2) ... | reverse complement strand
GATTATCTGTTTCTGGGGTTATCGCCTCTTCAAGGTGGTCCTCGGTATAGCGGGATTCATCGCCGGCGCGGCGCTCTTCTATCATTTCGGCGCGCAATATACGGCGAAAATGATAGTCCTCGTGATCCTGGCGATATTCGGCGGGTTGATCGGTGCCTCGCTCTCGATGGCGTTTTACTATGTCGGGCTTTTCCTGCTCGGCGCGCTTGCCGGCTGGCAGCTCGGATTCCTCATCGCTACAGCGGTAAACATCGAATTCGTCATCATCATCCCGATCATCGCAGCGGTGATCGTCGGTATCCTCGCGTGCTTCTTCCAGAAACCGATAATCATTGTGGCGACCGCTCTGATCGGAGCATGGAGCGTCGTGACAGGCGGATTCTATTTTTTCGGCACGGGGATAATTCCGACCGACCTTTTCCGGGACCCTTTCATGCTCGTCGAGAGCCTCCGCGATACGAATCCTGTCGTCATACTGGCCTGGATCGTCCTGAGTATCGCCGGTATTATCTTCCAGTTCAGCTGCCGTACGCCGGGGATGGCCGGTGAGAAGAAGGAGTAATGGATAAGACGAAGCTAGAACTGAGACCTGCCGCGGACAGCGATCTGCCCGTGATCACCGAGATATACAACGATGCAATCCTCAATACAGTCGCGACTTTCGACCTCGAGACGAAAAGTGCGGAGGAGATGAGTGTCTGGCTCGAAAAACACAGCGGTGATTTTCCCGCTGTAGTCTGCGTCGCGGAGGGTGAAGTAGTCGGGTATGCCTCGCTCAACGAGTATTCGCCGAAGAAGGCGTACGCGGCGACCGCCGAGGTGTCGGTCTATATCGCTCCCGGCAGCAGGGGGAAAGGATACGGTCGCACCCTGCTCGGAGCTATCATCGAGGCAGGCGTGCGGAAGGGTATCCACGCGATGATCGCGAGAATAACGCAGGGAAACGATATCAGCGTGCACCTCTTCGAGCAGTTTGATTTCACATATGTCGGGAAGCTGAAGGAGGTAGGCACGAAGTTCGGACGGCTTCTCGACGTCGACCTGTACCAGAGGACACTGAACGATCCGGGTAGGAAAGCTCGCCGAGGCTGTTCACGGCATCGAACGTGATCCACTGGAGAAATACGGGGATCTCGATGATGGATCCGAAACGGCCGGCAGCCAGTGGAGCGACAACATCACAAAATCGATCGGAAGAAGCTCCGATACAAGAAGCAGGGTATTCGCCCTGGCCGGGATCCTGTCGGCCGCGTTCTACTCACTTGTCATATCGCTTCAGATAAGATACGGGGGACGGAGCGGACCGAAGTCACCCGGTAATTTCATAGTGCCCGCAGCGGTTATAATCATCTTTCTGATCATCATCTCCGTCGTTGTTGCCGGCAGGGCCGGCCTGTGCAGACCGTCTTTCGTCGAAGCGGTCCCATCGATCTACGCGAGGGGAATAGTAGACGTTCTGCCTTTCTCGACACCGGTCCTGTGGACAGTGTTCGCTGTAGTCTGCGTGACAGGGTACTTTTTGCTTCAGTCGGCATTCCGCCGCTTCGAGGCACCCCTGGCCCAGCAGGCCCGTAAAAAGGCATTCTGAGCACACGTCGAATCGGCGCCCGGTATTCACTTATGATTGCCCGGGCGCCTTTCTATATGCTATACGGGATATGACAAGAGGCATCTGAGAGAGGTCGTACCCGGTGAGTGAAGAGTATACAGTCGGTGTTCAGGGATGGTTCTCCTGCGCATGGCACGCGATGATGGCGCGTCCCAACATAGTCATGAGGGGGCTTGCCGTCATCCTCTTTTTCGCCCTCATCAGTCTCGGACTCGGCATGCTGCCGTACGGGACCTACCTGGGATACATACTGCAGTTTACGGTCGGCCAGGTGATACAGGCCGGATGGTACCTCTTCTGCCTCAGACTTGTAAGGGACGAGGAAGTCTCTCCGGCGGTGATATTCGAGCCGTTCAACAGATTCTGGCAGGTATGGCTCGTCGCCATAGTCGTTCCTATCGTTACAGCCCTGGGATTGCTAATGTTTGTGATACCGGGACTCTATTTCTGGTCGCGGTTCGGCCTGGCGGTATTTGCCGCTGTCGACAGAAGACTCGATCTTAACGAGGCGCTCGAGTTCAGCTCGAGGATAACGGAAGGCAACAGGCTGCAGATCCTTCTGCTCCACCTGATGCTTGCCGCGATAGGTGTCCTGCTCGTTCTGCCGAGCGTCCTCGAGATGAATAATCTTGGAATGATCACTCTGCTCGCCTACGTGTTTATCATGACCCCGCTCTCTGGGACCGCCTACGCCGCCGCGTACGACAGTCTCGTCGAGACGAAGGCAGGGGTTGAAGTACAGCCAGGGGATGAGACATGAACCAGGACGTAGCGTTCGCCTTTCTCCTTACGGCGCTGGCCGGACTCTCCACCGGTGTCGGGAGCGCGATCGCATTTCTCGCTCGCCACACGAACAAGAAGCTTCTCTGCCTCGCTCTCGGTTTTTCGGCCGGAGTCATGATATACGTATCGATGATCGAGCTGCTCGGAGCGGCGAGGGATTCGCTCACCGCCGAGCTCGGCATATCGGCAGGGGGCTGGTGGACGATAATCGCATTCTTCGGAGGGATGCTGGTCGTCGCGATGATCGACTGGCTCGTCCCGTCGTACGAAAACCCGCACGAGCTTCACATGCTCGAGGAGATGTCGGACGAGGCGAGGGAGAGCGATCCGAGACTTCTGCGTATGGGGGTCCTGTCGGCGATTGCTATCGCCGTGCACAACTTCCCCGAAGGTATGGTGACATTCGCCGCAGCACTCAAGGATCCCAAGCTCGGCGTCTCGATCGCCGTGGCCATCGCGGTCCACAACATACCTGAGGGTATCGCCGTATCTGTTCCGATATTCTATGCCACGGGGAACAGGAAGAAGGCCTTCACCTGGTCCTTCCTCTCAGGGCTCGCAGAGCCGGCAGGGGCCGTGATCGGTTACGTGCTGCTTGCGCCCTATCTCAGTGAGACCGTGTTCGGGGTGCTCTTCGCGTCGGTGGCGGGCATAATGGTCTTCATCTCGTTTGACGAGCTTCTCCCCGCGGCGGAGGAGTACGGGGAGCATCACATCGCCCTGTACGGCCTCCTGGCCGGAATGGCGATAATGGCGATCAGCCTCGTCGTCATCCAGTAGGATCGAGGCGTCAGCGCTCGACACCTGTGAGCTCGTTGTACACAGCCTCGACACCTGCATCGAGCATATAGGCCCACGGCATCTCGGCGTACTTTTCCATCTTGACCGATTCTTTCGTCTCCTCCAGCGACTTCCCGTCTTTCACCGCTTCGCCGACTTCTGCCCGCAGGTCGCTGAGGTACCCGATCTTCCAGGCGAGGCCGCTCTTGTCGGTCAGTTCGCCATGTCCGGGGATAACGACTTCGATGTCCCAGTCGGATACCCGCTCGAGGGAGGCGATCCAGTTCTCAGTATTGCTCCCGGCTTTCCAGTCGATATAGGGATGGCGCTTGTAGAAGAGCATGTCGCCCATGTGGACCGCCTTGAGGTCGACGAAATGGACGAGGGTGTTGCCGCTTGTGTGGGAGGCTCCCGGGTAGATCAGCCTGATCTCATGGCCGCCCAGGGTTATCGTCATTGCGTCATCGTATGTCTTGTCGGGGTATACTAGGACTATCTCCTTCGCCTCGGCGAGGCCGGTCTTTGCCTTTTCGACCGCTTCGGCTGCCGCGGCAAGTTCCTCTTCGCCCGCGCCATCGAGAGCTTCGAGTTTTGCCTCGGCCTCGCTGATACGTTTCGGGTATGTCTCTTCGATCATCTTTTCAAGATTGGGTCCGTTGAATTCCTTCTGATTGTGCGAGAAGTTCTTGTGCGCTATTACAATCGTCTCTTCGGGGAACTGCTGGGCTCCTATCACGTGATCCATGTGATAGTGCGTAAATATGAGGTACCTGACCGGTTTGTCGGTGAGTTTCGCTATCTCCTCCAGTATCGCGTCGCCGTGCGACGGCTTCGTGCCGGAATCGACGACGAGTACCCCTTCATCCGTTATGAGGAAGGCGACGTTACCGACTACGCCAGTGAGGAAGTAAAGGTCCTCGGCGGCCCTGGTCACGACGATCTCGTCGGCGCCGCGGGCCGGGCCGACGGCGGTGACGGCCAGTAAGATAACGGCCAGAAGAACGGTGATACGGATGGGGTATCTCATCTGGGACTCCTTCGCGACAGTGTTAACGATTGAATTGTACCTTCGCCGATTGTAACATCGACAGGTATCGAAATCCAGAATTCTGATCAGGGAGCAAATTCATGGCAGACGAAAAAAAGGGCCTCGACCCCGGTATTGCCCGGAATGCCGCCGCGCTGGCGGAGTACCAGGAGGGTTCGGTGGTCAGCAGGACGGTCATCGACAAGAAGATCGGGACAGTCTCGGTTTTCGCCTTTGACGCAGGCGAGGGTCTCAGCGAGCACACCGCTCCGTTTGACGCGCTTGTGCACATCATCGACGGAAAGGCCGAGATCAACATCTCGGGAGAGGCGATAGAGGTCGGCACCGGAGAGATGATCATCATGCCCGCCGGCAAGCCTCACTCGCTCAGAGCCGTGGAGAGGTTCAAGATGGTGCTGATAATGATAAGGCAGAAGGTCGAGGCGTAAGCTGCCGGGATACAACGAAAGGATCGACTGTGACACCAGATCCCTCTGAGTTCCTCAGGATAGCCGGAATAGAACTGCCACTGATAGGGATGTACGACGCGCCCGACAAGTCCCAGTTCGAGCCTGTCGTCGAAGTTAAACCGGGAAAACATGTCTGCGTGTTCGCCTTCTTCAAGAGCTGGCTTGCGGGGAAGACCGCCGCCTTCACGAAGAGTTCCTTCGGATGCGGCGGCTTCGCGACACACATATTCGGTGTGCGAACAATGCCGAAAGATACATTCATAGATTTTCTCTATGGGCGGGAGGGTCTGAAAGCCTCCCGTGAGCTGATGGAGGAATGGATAGACTCGATGGAGTGGTACGAGCCGAAAAACGAATTCGTGCTCGTCGGGTCCTTGAAGGATGAACATTATGACGACCTGAAGACTGTGACGTTTTTTGTCAATCCCGACCAGCTTTCGCTGCTCGTCTACGCAGTGCACTACCACGCCGCGTCGGGAGATCCGGTGCCCCTTAAAGCGGCGTTTGATTCTGGTTGTGGTCAGCTTCTTTCAGGATTTACCGACTTGTCCATCCCGCAGGCGATGCTCGGAGCGACAGATGTGGCGATGCGGCAGTTCCTGCCGGCCGATATTCTCGCGCTCACGATGACGAAGCCGATGTTCGAGAGGATATGTTTAATCGGTGAGGACAGCTTCCTCCACAAGCCGTTCTGGCAGGACCTGGTAAAGGCCAGGGGAGGAAGGTAGGACCGCGGCACCCTTCCGCTGGACAAGAAGGGTTATTACTGAGATACTGAAATCCCTTCGCGGAGGCGGAGACATCGGTATCAGCTCCCATATATTCTGACGGAGGCAGGCAGATGGAAGAGATCAGAAACAAGATCCTCGGCGTCATCGGAAAACCGTTTCTTGCGGGGTTCGCCACAATGACCGAAGAAGGCAAACCCTGGGTGCGCTACGTCTATGCGGTCGGCTCCGACGACATGACGATACGCTTCTCAACATTCCTCAACGCCAGGAAAGCGGCGCAGATAGCCGCGAATCCCGAGGTACATCTGACAGGCGGGGTACTCGACCCGCAGAACTGGACGCACTATCTGCAGATACAGGGAAGGGCCGAACTGTCGACCGACCCGGCCGAGAAGGAAGGGTTCTGGAACGATGAGATCGCGCAGATATTCAAGGGTCCCGATGATCCGGACTATGCCGTTGTCATAGTCAGGCCGTACAGGATAGAGATCAACTCTCATGGCAGCTATATCCCCGAGATATGGGAACCGTGACAGGAGGGAAGATGAAGAGTATCGCGGCTATCGCAGCGGCGGTCATCCTGCTGTCGCCCGCAACGCTGGTCCAGGCAGAAGAGGCGCCTGTCGCCTGTCTAGAGAAGTTCGCACTGACAGAGGAGACCGCGTCGGGATTCGCCCGCATAGCGCTCCACTGCGTTCACAGGGAGTTTCCCAACAAGACGGGGCATGTGATGAATGACAGCAGTGAAGTCGACCCTCCTTCGGTACTTCATCCTGCCTTCTACGGCTGTTTCGACTGGCACTCATCGGTACACGGGCACTGGATGCTCGTCAGGCTTCTGGGACTCTTCCCGGATATGCCGGAGGCGCCCGAGATACGGAAGGCGCTCAATGAGAATCTATCGGCGGAGAACATCCTTGCCGAGGCGGAATATTTCAGGCAGAAGAGCAGGGCCTCGTTCGAGAGGACATACGGATGGGCCTGGCTGCTCAAGTTGGCCGAGGAGACGGGCCGCTGCCCCGACCCGGCAGCGAAAGAGTGGGAGAAAAATCTGCAGCCCCTGGTGAACGTGATCATCGAGAACTACTTCGACTTCCTGCCCAGACAGGAATATCCGATAAAGAGGGGAGTGCACCCCAACACGGCGTTCGGGCTCTCGTTCGCACTCGACTATGCCTGGTCGGTCGGTAACACGAAACTGATAAAGCTGATCGTCGATACGGCAAAAGGATATTATTTCGGCTGTGCCGCCGTCGAGTGTCCCGCCTACTGGGAGCCGGATGGCGATGATTTTTTCTCTCCATGCCTCATGGTCGCAGATCTCATGCGAAGGATACTGCCTCAGGATAAATATCTGAAATGGCTCAGCAAATTCCTGCCGGAGCTCGGATACGGCATTCCCGAATCGCTTCTTGTACCGGTCGAGGTATCCGACCGGAGCGACCCAAAGATAGTGCATCTCGACGGTCTTAATCTGACCAGGGCCTGGTGCATGAAAGGAATCGCGGCCGCTCTTCCGGAGGATGATCCCCGGCGCGGGATTCTTGGAAATTCAGCCTGTCTCCATGCGGAGGCGACCCTGCCGCATATAGCGAGCGGTAATTACGAGGGAGAACACTGGCTAGCTTCGTTCGCCGTATTCCTGCTCGCCGGAGGTGAAGAGTAATGAGCTGGACAGAGCCTGTCAGCCACGCGGTCTGCACGAAGGATGAAGCGAGGGAGATCGTTGACTCACTGGACAGATTCTGGGTATCGACCTGCTGGTGCAGGGAGGAGAAGGGCAAGTGCGCGAGGTCGCCTATGGAGGTCTGTCTCAGTTTCCGCGAGGATGCCCCTGTCAACCCCGCCGGCAGGAAGGAGCTCTCGAAGGATGAGGCGTTGAGCCTGATCGAGGAAGCCCGCGACAGAGGGCTTGTCTCGCGGACATTCGCGAGGAAAGATAAAGGCGGCCAGCTCGACGGGATCTGCCTCTGCTGCGATGACTGCTGCGATTTCTTCACCGGGCGCACAGAGGTAAAGCCGGCACGCGGGCGGCTTATCGAGAAGACTATAGAGGGCTGCTGCTCGTCGTGTGGTATGTGCGAGAGGGCGTGCAGGTTCGACGCCCGCCAGATGGATGAGGGTGAGCTCGTCGTCATCAGGTACCGGTGCTACGGCTGCGGCGTCTGCGCCGATACCTGCGCAACGAACTGCATTGAGATGGTGCCGAGGGGACCGCAGCCATCGAGCGCCCCCCACGATGCCTGAGCTTTCGTCCGATCAGGAACCTTACGGTTCAGGAACAGTCGAAGTCTCCGTGTAGGTCACGCCGCGTTCCTTCAAGCCAGCAAGAAGGTATTCCACACACTCCGCATTCTCACCGATGAACTCGGGAGCGACGATCCCTTTCCTGTCATAAAGTCCTCCGGCGAGCATTCGCAGCGCCACAGTCGCCGTGTACCCGGTGGTCCGGGCCATAGAATGCACGCCGGAGGTTTCGTCATGCCTGTCAAAGAGGTCGTATTCGTACCCGGCAGGTGAGCCGTTCTTCGTTCCCTCGACGATAACCTTCATCACTGTCAGGTCGCGGTCGTCTTCCACAAGCTCCCATAACGGGAAGAGGAGTTTAGCCGTGAAATCGAGGGGCCTCATCTTTGTGCCGTTGATCTCGATCTCGTCGGTAGAGAAGAATCCCGATTCCCTCAGGACCGCAATTTTATCGATGTGGCCGGGGTAGCGGAGGGTCTTTTCCTTCATGTCGGGGATATCCATCGTATCGGCCAGCGACCTCAGCCCGTCACTGTTGAAGGACTGGAGAGTTCCGATACCGGGGAAATTGTGGTACTCGGGATCGGAGAGGGCCGGGCGGATAACGAGCCGGCCGTTCTCGACATATCTCGCCGGTCTCACGTATTCTTCCAGGACATCGATAGGAGAGAAGCCCGCCTTGTATTCCCATGGCCAGGTTCGCCGCATCGGGAGCCCGCCGACATAGATCAGAGCTTTTTCAGCCTTGTCGAGCATGCCTGCCGCGTATGAGACGAGTACGTTACTCATGCCGGGAGCCACGCCGCAGTCGACGATAGCTGTAACGCCGTGCTCACGGGCGAGTCCGTCGAGGTCGAACGAATCCTCGGGGAAGAATGCTATGTCGACGACGTCAACGCCTGACTCGATTATCGACTTCAGGACCGAGTGGCCCATGAAACCGGGTGTGGCGTTGATCACGTAGTCCGCGCTCGCGACGAGTTCCTTTACCTTTTCACTGCTCGAGAGATCCGCCTGCACCTTGCCGATCTCAGGGGAATCGTCGAGTTTTGAGAGATTTTCAGCGCTTATATCGACAATGGTGACCTCGAATTCTCCGTTCTTCGCAAGATCCCTTGCCATCGGGCCCCCGACCAGACCTGCTCCAAGTATTGTCACCTTCATAATATTCTCCTGTAAAATGTGATCCCTGCCGGCACAGGCCAGACAGGCGTAAGTTTAATAATAATTGTGAGTTAAAAAACAGTCAGAAGAGGATCAAAGTCCGCTGAAGCGGTTCAGATAGCCGAGCAGGAAGCGCCAGGTATCCGAGACCGAACCGTGAGGTATGCGGGAGTTATTGTTCATATATTGATATGAACCATCGAATAGGTCCATGTCAACTCGATTCGGGGAGTTACCTGGTACATGAGGGTGATAATTCTCTTGTAAAGGATCCGGATAGTAATTATTATTGTCTCTCAATTTTCATAAATTAAGTGCAGGTTATTCTACCTTTTTAACTCTGGAGGAGTGAAATGGAGAACTGGACCGAGTTTCTGATGGAGTTCGGCCGCAACTACGGCATCAAGGTCATCGCTGCCATAGCGATCCTGATCATAGGCCGTATCGTTGCCGGCATCCTCAAGCGCGTAGTGATGAAAGTGCTGAAGAGATCGAAGTCCGACCCGGCTATCATTACTTTCGTCGGGAGCCTTGTTTACGCAGGCATCATGATCTTCACGGTCCTTGCTGCCCTTTCGAAGTTCGGAATCCAGACCGCCTCGTTCGTCGCCATCCTCGGCGCGGCAGGATTCGCTATCGGTTTCGCTATGCAGGGTTCGCTTTCGAGCTTTGCGGCCGGCGTACTGCTTCTCGTTTTCCGTCCTATCAAGGTCGGGGATTTTGTAGAGGTAGCCGGTGTAGCGGGCTCTGTAAAGGAGATCAAGCTCTTCAGTACGATCATCGCCACACCTGACAACGTCAAGATCTTCGTTCCGAACAACAAGATCAACGGCGACATCATCAAGAACTACGCAGGATTCGACGAGAGAAGAGTGGACCTCGTGGTCGGGATCGGTTACGGCTCGCCTATCGACAAGGCGTACGAGATCATGAAGCAGCTCGTCGCCGCCGACAGCCGTATCCTCCCCGAGCCCGCCGTCCAGATCGCGGTCGCCGAGCTCGCCGATTCGAGCGTAAACTTCGTTCTTCGTCCATGGGTGAAGAAAGAGGATTACTGGGGCGTCAAGTTCGATCTGACCGAGAAGATCAAGAAGGAATTCGACGCGGCAGGTATCGAGATACCGTTTCCGCAGACAGACGTCCACCTTCACAGGGTAGAGACTGCCTGATCCGCGGTTGAAAAGGAGAATACATGAGATTCAGGACTACTCTGGTCCTGGCCGTCCTGCTGATCAGCTTCACGGCGTCCAACAGCGCGGCTGAGCCATGGAAATACATATTAGAGACCGATCTGACCCTGACGCAGACTTATTACAGCGATAACTGGGCCGGGGGAGAGGTCGGTAATATAACCTGGGTAGGTAACCTCAACTTCATCGCGTCGAAGCAATTCGCCGAGCACTGGAACAACAGGAACCTGTTCAGGCTCAAATACGGGATGACCCACAGCCAGGATTCGGAGACGGGCGACTGGCGCCATCCGGAGAAATCGGACGACCAGATCGATCTCGAGACGATATTCCGGTACACGAAATGGAGCTCGGTCGATCCTTACGGCTCGGTCCGGTTCGAGAGCCAGTTTCAGGACAAGAGGGACCCGGTCGAGTACATGTATGTCAACCCGATGAGATTCACCGAATCGCTCGGTATAGCCAAGGTCCTCACGAAGACAGAGGAGAGGTACTGGCTGGTCAGATTCGGTCTTGGGGCGCGGCAGGTCGTAGACAGGAACGTCCTCGATATCGATACGGGTGAGTACGGCACCGAGACCCAGTACGATGAGGGCCTCATGTTCGATACGGACTACCGTATCCCGTTCGCCAGTGGCAAGCTCGTCTACTCGGGCAAGATGAACATCTACCAGGCGCTGGCCAACTCCGAGTCGGAGAGCCTCGTGGGCACCGAAAACGCCGAATATTGGAAGACTCCCGACATAAGGTGGGAGCAGAACCTGACTGTCGGCATCACCGGATACCTCGCGATGAATCTCTATGTCGACTGGCGGTACGACAAGGATGTCGACCTCGCCGGCCGATTCAAGCAGACCCTCGGCCTCGCTCTCATATACAAGTTCGGGAACATCGAGGAAGAGGAGGGCTAGGGAAGACCTTATTCCTGAAACGTCCTTATGACAGATATGGGGCGCGGACATTGTGTCCGTGCCCTTTTTTTATGCCCGCCCCTTCAAAGCGGCGGGCTTTTTATCTTCCTTGA
>RCNF010001937.1_pt1 | contig 11028 bp, 10 predicted proteins | sample 2041311 | NCBI WGS metagenome assembly RCNF01 (sample SAMN09708228, study PRJNA481090) | Marine sediment metagenome, whole genome shotgun sequencing project. | biome: marine sediment; feature: ocean; material: sediment; isolation source: Sewage treatment plant 2 marine sediment (STP2) ... | reverse complement strand
TATTGGGTATGTGCTAATGGACCGTGCGGGCCTTGCTGCCTTTCACCAACGGTTGACGGGGGCGATCCCGTTTTCTTCGCCTGACCTGTTGTCGCGCATGGTGCGTGGGATGCATCCCGTTGCGCGTGCCGCCTTAACGGACGCGCGAAAACTATCTATAGCGCGCTGTATGCCGAGCTGGTTGGCTGGGATGTTGCGCAAGATGCTGCCTGATGGAACGGCTTACCTCAATACGGGACATAGCAACCTGTCGGTGCGTGTGTTGGAGGCGGTGCGGGCGATGCCGCAGTCGCGGATTTCGGTGTTTGTCCATGATGTGATCCCAATGGAATATCCGCAATATCAGCGCGCAGGCACAGTAGAGGTATTTGAGCAAAAGATGCGCCGCGTCTGCGCATATGCTGATCTGATTATCTATAATTCGGCTGATACTCAGATGCGGACGGAGCGGGCGATGGCCGAATGGGGGCCTGTACCGCGTGGGATTGTTGCGCTTTTGGGTGCAATTCGTCCCTATCCTGACGATGCGGGGTTGCCGCTAGGGCTGCCACCTCAGGGAGCCTATTTCATCACGGTCGGTACGATTGAGCCCCGCAAGAACCATGCACTGCTGTTGGATGTGTGGGAACGGTTGGGGCCTAATGCGCCTGTGTTGCTGATCTGTGGTGGGCGTGGCTGGAACAATTCGGAGGTGTTTGCGCGGCTTGACGGGTTGGGGTCAAAGGCGCGTGTGCGCGAGGTGTCTGGCCTGAGTGACGGTGCGCTTGCGGCGCTGGTTGAGGGTGCAGAGGCGCTGCTGTTTCCGAGCCATGCTGAGGGGTTTGGTCTGCCTGCGGTCGAGGCGCTTTTGCTGGGAACGCCAGTGGTGTGCGCAGATATTGCTACATTCCGTGAAATACTGGGAAAAAACGCTGTTTATGTTGATGATTCCTCTTGGAAGCTGTGGCATGATGTAATCGTGAACTGGTCTCAACAGGCTCAGGATGCGCTTGGTACCGATGATTTTGAAGCGCCTTCATGGGAGGCACATTTCAAGGTTGCGTTAAGGTTAACCTGATAAGCGTGCATGAAGGCTGACGGGCTATCAGTAACGAGGGCATTGTTTGGGCGCGATCCGATCATATCGTCTAAGGCTCCAGCGGAAGCGTTGGCGCATAAGGGCATTCAGGAAGCGGCGCGAGTTGAAGTGCGTTGTGGACCGGACCGAGCAGATTCGGTCTGGTGATATTCTGTTGTTCTGCACCCAGAGGAACGAGAGGATCCGCCTCTCCTACTTTCTTGAGTACTACCGTAAGCAAGGCGTTAACCATTTCTTTTTCGTAGACAATGACAGTGACGATGGCGCGACGGAGTATTTGCGCAATCAGCCTGATGTGTCGTTGTGGTTCACGCGGGCCAGTTATCGTCGCTCGCGCTTTGGGGTGGATTGGCTGAACTGGCTCCAACGGAAGTATGCGCATGGGCATTGGACACTCACCGTCGATCCCGACGAATTCTTGGTCTATCCATTTTGTGACACGCGGCCCTTGCGGGCACTGACCGATTGGCTGGATGCGTCGTCGATTAAATCTTTCTCTGCGATGCTCTTGGACATGTATCCAAAGGGGAGGCTGGAGGCTCAGCCGTATCACTCAGGCGAGGACCCGATGGCGATTGCGTCATGGTTCGACAGTGGCAATTATACGATGGCGCGGAACAAGGCGTTTGCGAACCTGTGGATACAGGGCGGCCCGCGCGCGCGTGTATTTTTCGCTGAAGAGCCTGAGAAGGCGCCTGCGCTAAATAAGGTGCCTCTGGTCAAATGGGACCGGAAATACGTCTACGTCAGCTCGACCCATATGTTGCTCCCGCGTGGCTTGAACCAAGTTTATGACGAGTGGGGCGGCGAAAAGGCCAGTGGCGTGCTGCTGCATGCAAAGTTCATTGACACTTTCGGGGCGAAGGCCGCTGAGGAATTGGAGCGCGCGCAGCATTATGCGGGGTCAGTCGAGTACAAGGCCTATGCCTCACGCGTGGAGGATAATCCGCAGCTGTGGTGCAAGTGGAGTGAGAAATACATCAACTGGCGGCAGCTCGAAATTCTGGGCCTGATGTCAAAGGGGAACTGGGCGTGACCGCCACTTTGGGTGTTGCCATGCTGGTGCACACAGCGTTGGGCCGTGCGGAGCAGGTTGCGCGCCATTGGGCTGCCGCCAATGTGCCTGTGGTCATCCATGTCGACCGTAAAGTTCCGCAAAAAACCTATGATAATTTTGTAGCCACCCTTGGGGATGTGCCGAATGTATTGTTCAGTAAGCGCTTCCGCTGTGAGTGGGGGACCTGGGGGATTGTGGCGGCATCGCAGGCCACTTCCGAGCTGTTGCTGGCGAGCTTTCCCGATGTAAGGCATGTGTATCTCGCCTCTGGCTCATGCCTGCCCTTGCGCCCTGTACATGAATTGATTGACTACCTCTCTGATCGCCCGCGCACCGATTTTATCGAGAGCGCGACGACGGCGGATGTGCCGTGGACGGTGGGCGGTCTGGATGAGGAACGGTTCACCATGCGGTTTCCGTTCTCGTGGAAACGCAACCGGTATATGTTTGACAAAGCGGTGGCGATCCAACGCAGATTGAACATCAAGCGGCGGATGCCATACGGGTTGGTTCCGCATATGGGATCACAGTGGTGGTGCCTGACGCGGCAGACCCTATCGGCAATCCTGCAAGATCCCGAGCGTCCAAAATATGACACCTATTTCCGCCATGTGTGGATTCCTGACGAAAGCTATTTTCAAACCTTGGCGCGTCTCTATTCCACCAATATCGAGAGCCGCTCACTGACCCTGTCCAAGTTTGATTTTCAGGGAAAGCCGCATATCTTCTATGACGACCACCTACAGCTTTTGCGGCGGTCAGATTGCTTTGTTGCGCGCAAGATCTGGCCCTATGCGGACCGTCTGTATGAGGCGTTCCTGACGGACGCCGAGGGTGCGATGAAAAAGACAGAGCCGAACCCCGGCAAGATTGATCGCATTTTTGCCAAAGCTGTAGAGCGACGGACGAGGGGCCGCTCAGGTCTTTATATGCAGTCACGGTTTCCCAACGAGGATTGGGAGAATGGTGTCACGGCTGCCGAATATTCGATGTTCCAAGGGTTCTCCGAGCTGTTCGAGAATTTCGAAGCGTGGCTGAGTAATGCGACGGGCGCGCGGGTGCATGGTCATATCTTTGCGCCGGAGCGTGCGTATTTCGCCGAAGGGCAAACCACGCTGAATGGTGCGCTGAGCGATCATGCGGTGCAAAGGGACTATAATGCCAAGGCATTTTTGACAAATTTGATCTGGAACACGCGCGGTGAGCGGCAGTGTTTCCAATTTGGACCGCAGGATAATCAGGATGTAATCTGGCGCATTGCGAAGGACCCGAATGCGCAGGTGTCGGTGATCACTGGTGCGTGGTCAGTGCCGCTGTTCAGGTCAAACATGGATTTTGCGGATATCCGGCGTATTGCTGCGACTCTGCAAAAAATCGAAAGCGAACATATGGATGTTCTGCGCTCTCCCTATACCAAGGCGCGGGTGCGGATCTGGACCATGGCAGAATTTATCGAGGCCCCTATGGAACCGTTGCAGGGTATTTTGGACGAGATCGGTCAGGCGCGGATAAGACGACTGTCCGAGGCGCCCAAGATGGTTGATTTGCACGGTTTTGGCCAATTCCTTCAGAACCTCAAGAATCAGGGCATGCATCCGTATTTGATGGGTGATTTTCCGGTTGAGCGCGGGCCTACTTCTAGTACGGAAGTTCCGCGCAAACCTTATTTGGTGAAATAGATGACAACACGTTTTAACAGCTTTGTCGTGTTTGCAGAGATGCGGACGGGGTCAAATTTCCTTGAGGCGAACCTGAACGCGTTTGCGGGCATCAAGTGTCATGGCGAGGCGTTTAATCCTCATTTCATTGGCTATCCGAATACCACCCATATTTTGGGCGTAGATCAGGCGACGCGGGATGCGGACCCGACTGCCTTGCTGCGCCAGATCAAGCATGACCCCGAGGCGATTGGCGGGTTTCGCTACTTCCACGATCATGACCCGCGCATCATTGACCTCGTGCTCGACGATCCTGCTGTGGCCAAGATTATCCTGACGCGGAATCCTGTGGAGAGCTATATCAGCTGGAAGATCGCGCAGACGACGGGACAGTGGAAGCTGACAGATGTGAAGGCGCATAAAACGGCGCAGGCGGTGTTTGACCCGGCCGAGTTTCAGGCACATCTTGAGGCGTTACAGGCGTTCCAGTTGATGTTGATGAACCGACTGCAAACCAGCGGGCAGACTGCGTTTTATGTGGCCTATGAAGATCTTCAAAGTCTCGAGGTAATGAACGGCATCGCCGCTTATCTGGGTGTGCCAGAGTTACTGGAAGAGTTGGACAAGAACCTAAAAAAGCAAAACCCCAGCCCGCTGTCGCAGAAGGTCAGTAACTATGATGCGATGGAGCAAGCGCTGGCGCGGATGGACCGCTTTGACCTGACACGTACGCCGAATTTTGAGCCACGTCGTGGGCCAAATGTTCCGGGATATGTGACGGGGATCAAAGCGCCGCTATTGTTTATGCCGATTGCCGGTGGGCCTCAGCAAGAAGTGAGGCGTTGGCTTGCAGCACTTGATGATGAAAAGCAGAATGCGTTGGGCATGAAGATGACCCAAAAAGACCTGCGTCAGTGGAAGCGGAAGAATACAGGGCACCGCAGTTTTGCCGTGCTACGCCATCCGATTCTGCGTGCGCATGAGGTGTTTTGTCACCGCATTTTGAACTCTGGTCAGGGCAGCTATTTGCAGCTGCGCCGGACGCTGGTGCGCCGCTATAAATTGCCACTGCCCGAAGAGGGGGAGGAAGATACCATTGACGTCGCCACGCATCGTGCGGCGTTTATGGCGTTTATGAATTTCCTCAAAGGGAACCTTGCGGGGCAGACGGCGGTGCGCGTTGATCCCGCATGGGCCACGCAGGCAGAGGTTGTGCAGGGTTTCGGCGAATTCACGTTACCTGACGTTATCTTGCGTGAGGATACCTTGGCGCATGATCTAACGGCATTGGCGGCAAGTGTTGGATATAGCGATGCGCCAAGGGTAGAGCCTGCGGCATTCCACGGCGCGCATACGCTTCAAGATGTCTATGATGATGAAATCGAAGCCATGGGCGCGGATGTATATCAGCGCGATTATATGATGTTTGGATTTGATCGTTGGCAGTGAGTGTGCTCAGGCCGCTTTGACGGCTTCGGCTTCTGTCAGAATGGTATAGAGGGTGTCAGCACTGAGATTGGCGCGCAACTTGGCACAGATGCTGGCGTCGCGCAGGGTGCGGGAGACGAGGGCCAACGCCTTAAGGTGCTCAACGCCGGCGTTGACTGGGGCGAACAGCGCAAACGTGATATCCACAGGTAAACGGTCGACTGAACCGAAATCAATCGGCTTTTCCAGTAGAACGAACAGGCCTGTTACTTTTTCAACACCCTCAATACGGGCATGAGGCAAAGCCACGCCGCGGCCCACACCTGTGGGCCCCAGCGCTTCGCGGGCGAGCAGAGCTTCGAAAACTTTGGCAGCATCCAGACCATATGTGCTTTGCGCCAGATCACCCAACTCTGTGATGAGCCGTTTTTTGCTGGTGGTTGATGACAGCACTTTTACCGCCTTAGGCGTCAGTAGCTTTGCAATGTTCATCGTCTGCTTTTCCTCGTACGCACGCGCCTAAAGGCGCGCAGTAGACCAGTATTTATGCAGGGTCAATCCAGCCGATGTTTCCGTCATCTCTGCGGTAAACAACGTTGACCCCATCCTTACCTTGTTTTTTGAACACCAGCACTGGTGCGCCTGAAAGCTCCATTTGCATGACCGCTTCACCTACAGACAATGTCGCAATTTTTGTCTGCATCTCGGCGATAATCATGGGTTGGAGTGTTTCGGGCTCGTCCGCTTCGGTGTCCTGCTCTGATGCCAAGATATACGAGGATGCGCCCAAAAGTTCAACCGGATCTGTGCGGTCGCGGTGATGATCTTTCAACCTACGCTTGTAGCGACGCAGTTGCTTTTCCATCTTCTCGCTGCACCCGTCAAATGCGGCGTAAATCTCTGTTGCGTGGGCTTTCGCCGATGCCGTGAGGCCGGTGGAGAGGTGCACGGTGCTTTCGCAAACAAATTCATGCGCGGACTTGGAGAAGACAACAAGCGCATCGGTCGGTCGTTCAGCGTATTTTTGGACGACTCCGTCCAGCTCGGTTTTGACGTGCACTTGTAATGCTTCGCCGATGTCGATCTGTTTTCCGCTGATTTGGTAACGCATAGTTTCTCCTTCATTGATGTAATCCGACCCTTACTTATGCTCGGGTTTTAGAGGGTCAGATGCAGGGGAATGGCGGCTTGCACGAGGTTGAAGAGAGCCGTCCCACCCAAAGGTGGCGCGGCCGTATAATTCGTGCATAGCAATTTCGCCATACCTGATTAGACGGCGAGATCCGTTTAAGAGTCAATCATTTAAGAAAAAAATTGCTGCTGTGATTGCGGGAAATAGCTCAGGATATCTTAAAGTTGTCACCAAGATACACGCGGCGGACGTCACCGTTGTTCACGACTTCTTCGGGGGTGCCAGACATGAGCACGCGCCCTTCGTGCAGGATATAGGCACGGTCCACAATTTCGAGCGTTTCGCGTACGTTGTGGTCAGTGATGAGCACGCCGATGCCGCGTTTTTTTAGGTCGGCGACAAGGTGGCGTATATCTCCAACAGAGATTGGATCGACGCCCGCAAAGGGCTCATCGAGCAGCAGATATTTGGGATTTGCGGCGAGGCAGCGGGCGATCTCGACGCGGCGGCGCTCACCGCCGGAAAGCGCTAGGGCAGGCGCACGGCGCAGGTGCTCAATGGAAAATTCGCTCAGCAATTCGTCAAGACGTATCAGTTTTTTGCGGCGATCCCGCTCGACGATGTCGAGGATGGCAAGAATATTATCCTGCACGGACAGCCCGCGAAAAATGCTCATTTCCTGCGGCAGATACCCGATACCCAGCTGGGCGCGGCGGTACATAGGCAAAGTTGTGACGTCCTTTCCATCGATGGTCACGGTGCCGCCTTCGGGGGTCACAAGGCCCGCAACGGAATAGAATGTAGTGGTTTTTCCCGAGCCGTTGGGGCCAAGCAGGGCAACAACCTCACCGCGCATCAGATCCATCGAAAAGTCGCGGATCACGACCTTTTTGCGGTAAGACTTGCGCAGGTGGGAAATACGCAGACCAGCGCTTCCTTCAGAGACGGTCAGATCGGGAGTCGGCATCAGTTTTCGCCACCTGTTGAAAGACGCGAGCGAACGTTGCCAGACATGCGGGCCGTGCCATCGCGCAGATGAATGGTCATTGTGTCCGCGCTGAGTGCGCTGGCTCCTTGAGCGAGCAGGACATTGCCGCTCATCACGATGGTCCCTTCATCAATGCTGTAATCGGCACGTTGCGCTTCGGCAGCATCTTTCCCCGAGACAAGTGTCACGCCGCCCGTTGCTTCCATCTTTGCGATCCCGTCAGCGGTGGCGCGGTAGACGACCGCGACGCGCGCGGCGGACAGGCGCATATTGCCCTGACCAATCACGACATTTCCAGTAAAGATTGCGGTGCCGGTTTGCTGGTCGACCGAGAGCTCGTCTGAGCTGACCTCAACGGGCAGGCTTGTATCCTGGGCAATTGTGCCAAAGGCAACGCTGGCCCCTTGGGCCAAGGCGCCGGTCGAAATGAGCGCTGCAAAGAGCGCTGTCAGCAACAAACGTAAGCCCATAATCGTCACAACTTTCTTAATTAGTTAGGGGTGTATACCAGTTTCACACCGCCACTGAACAGCATTTGAGTGTTTTCACCGTCGTTTGGCGAGAAGATTCGCATATTCCCCGCTGTGAAGGTGCCTAAAGGGCCTGTCGCTTCGACGAATTGGGGGGCGGTGACATCCAGCGTGGATATTAGTGAGGTGAGTTGATCGGTGTTTACGAGGTAACCTGTGGAGGTGGCCATGGACACCCCGCCAATGAGCACCGCTGTGTTGCCGGCGATATCTAGCTCGGCCACATCCGCCTTAAGCTGGAATGTGGCGCCTTGGGCGGTTTCAAGTTTGGCCAGCACATCCTCGGCGCGGTTGGTGCCTACAGAGTTCTGAAGCGTGATGAGTTTTTGTGCGGAGAACGACATCTGATCGCCTGTCTGCGTGGTGCCGGAAAAGAACGGACCGGTGATCTGTTGGTCGCGCAGGCGCTCCTCGATCTCGACGTCAGCAAATGGAATTGCGGTGTCCGTTTCCATCGCGCGGGCGAGCAGAAACAGCGTGGACAGCAGCGCAAGGGCTGCCAGTGGGAGCGCTACTTTAAGCAGCGATACCATCCGCGAATAGCGGTCGCGCGCGATCATGGGCGAGGGCCGATCATGAGTGAGCAAAGATATCGGTATCGGGCCAACCATCGAGGTCGAGCTTGGCGCGCATGGGCAGAAAGTCATAACAGGCCTGGGCGGTTTCCATCCGACCCTCACGCACGAGCATAACGTTCAGTGCATCGCGCAATTTGTGCAGGTAGAGGACATCGGAGGCGGCATAATCGATCTGGGCTTTGGTCAGCTTTGGCGCACCCCAATCGCTGGATTGTTGTTGCTTGGAGATATCAACGCTCAGAAGTTCCTGAAGCAGTTTGGCCAGCCCGTGACGGTCCGTGTAGGTGCGGATCAGGCGGCTGGCGATTTTGGTACAGTAGACTGGTGCGGTTAACACACCAAAGGCATTCAACATCGCGGCAATGTCAAAGCGCCCATAGTGGAACAGTTTGAGCACATCGGGATCAGCGAGCAGGCGGCACAGGTTGGGCGCTTCTGTCTGGCCGCGTTCGATCTGGACAAGATGTGCGTGACCATCGCCAGAGGACAGCTGCACCAGACACAAGCGGTCGCGGTGCGGATGCAGGCCCATCGTCTCGCAATCGATGGCGACCTCGGCCCCAAGATCGAGGCCGTCGGGGAGGTCATTGAGGTAAACTTTGTTTGTCATGGCTCACTCTATACAGGGAGGGCGAAAGAGGGGGAAGTGTGGCCCCGTCAGACAGGCAGGATCATGTTAATGGCGGGTCGGGGGAAGCGGTTCAGCAGAGTATCGATAAGTCTATGGCAGGCGTGACCTGACCAGTTGTCTGGGAGCAGTGCGGAAGGCAATGCGGGGTGACGCAACACAATACGCCGCCAATTGTGCACCAGCAAGCAGCGTAGAACGGCAGTTTGGAGCGGGGTTAGCGTTCCCTCCTCCATCGTGTGCTCAACCTGTTGTACCAAAGAAAGAAGAGCGGCGTACTCGGGTTCAAGCATCAAAGGTGCGATTTCTGAGCGAAGCCAATCGGGTACAGAACCGCCGTCAAGTACAAGGGCCTCACGCGGTGCGTTGGCCTGTGCGCTGCCTAGATAGACGCGGGGCGCGAGCGTCAGAAACCCGTGTGACGCCATATGGGTCGGGGTAATGGCATCTTGGGTCAAGGCGAGTTGCCAGTTTTCATCAGTTGCGTCGGGGCTGGCGTAAATGCGTGCGCTGGCCTGTGCCGTCTCTGAGCGACTTGTAGCGGTGAGGGCGTGCAGGCGCGTGCGACCGCGTTTCTCCGATCCGATCCAGCCGTCATTGCGCAGGCGATGTAGGGCCACGCGGACTGCTTCGGTTCTGACGTCCATTTCGGCCATGATCGCCGAGAGGGTCGGGCCGTCGATCGTGCTACCCTCCGCCTGTACGAGATCGCCAAACAGCGTCACCATCAGCGACCAAACGCGGTGGCCGCCCAGCGCAAGCAGCGCAGTTTTAGTCTGGGTGAAGGGATCAGAAGGCATTGCGGGTCCGTCGTGGTTTTCTCCGCTCTATATAGGAAGATTAAGGGAAAGCGCCAATCTTATGCGAGGGCTCACGCACACGGTCCGAATTTTCGTCATCCGAAACAGTTTTGCGGATAGCATCTATTGCGGCACTTCGGTTGCGATGAGGCTTATGAAATCGCCGACTTTGATCAGGCCGGGGACATGACGCGCGGTGAGGATACCGCTGCGCAGAGAACAGCACTCAACGGGGGCAATGCCGGTACGATCTGCGGGCCAGATGCGGGCGACGGGTTCACCCTTTGGCACTGCATCGCCTAAATCAAAGAGGTATTCGATAAGGCCTGAATTTTGGGAAAACAGGAAGCAGGTGTCGTCAGGCATGTCGAGCTGGATGGTGGGAGTAATGTCTGGCTCACCAGCCAGCAGCCCTGCGTGGACAAGTAGATTGCGGATGCCTTTGCGCGCAATAGAGACTGTTTTTACGCTGGCTGTCCCTGCGCCACCCAACTCGGTTGTGACAAAAACCTTGCCTTGGTTCTCGACCTCGGTGTCGAACATGCCGACATTGTCGATCTCTAGCATGCGTGCGGAATAGGGCGCGTTGAACGCCTGCATCGCAGCCATACAGGCGGCTTCCTGCGTTTTATCCTCGAGGATATGCGCGGCGGCAAAGGGGAGGAAATCAAGGGTGCTTCCGCCGGAATGGAAGTCGAGGACGATGTCTGCTTGGGGGACCAGCGTGGTGGCGATGAAGTGGCACAGCTTTTGTGTAATAGTGCCGTCCACCTTGCCCGGAAAGCTGCGGTTCATGTTTGCACCGTCGATGGGAGAGCAGCGGGTGCCAGCGGCGAAGGCGGGCATGTTCATCATTGGCAGGATGATCACGCGGCCGGTGATATCTTCGGGTCTGAGCGTGAGTGCGAGGTTTTGCAGCGCAATCGGCCCTTCGTATTCATCGCCGTGATTGGCACCGGTGAGTAGGGCGGTGGGGCCGTCACCGTTCTTGATGACAGTGATTGGCACCATGACGGAGCCCCACGCGCTGTCATCGCGGCTGTGGGGGAGTTTGAGAAAGCCATGGTGTGTGCCGTCCGTGTTCAGCGGAATCGTGGGTGTGATACTCATGCTTTCACCGACAATGCGCGAGGGGTGTTGCAGAGACATTC
>RCNF010005351.1_pt1 | contig 11035 bp, 9 predicted proteins | sample 2041311 | NCBI WGS metagenome assembly RCNF01 (sample SAMN09708228, study PRJNA481090) | Marine sediment metagenome, whole genome shotgun sequencing project. | biome: marine sediment; feature: ocean; material: sediment; isolation source: Sewage treatment plant 2 marine sediment (STP2) ... | reverse complement strand
TTCAGCGATCCCGAGATCGAGGCCGTCGTCATTACCGCCCCGTCCGGTCTCCACAGCGAGCTGATCCAACAGGCTGCGATGGCAGGCAAGCACGTCTTCTGCGAAAAACCGGTGGGGTTCGAAGATGGACCGATCGAGGAGGCAATTGCAGCGGCCCAAGCCGCCGGGATTCAGCTCCAGGTCGGCTTCAACCGCCGCTCCGACCCGAGTCTGCTCGATCTCGTCGAAGCGGTACGCGATGGACAAATTGGAGACGTCCACACCGTCCGCGTCACCAATCGTGACCCCAAGGCGCCGCCGATCGACTTCGTCAAGCGGTCGGGCGGCATCTTTCTCGACTTCCTCATCCATGATTTCGACACCCTCCGATATCTCTCCGGCTCCGAAATCGTCGAGGTCTATGCGACTGGCGGCGTGCTGATCGATCCCGAGATCGGCGCTGCCGGTGACATCGACACCGCAATGGTGACTGCGCGGCTCGCCAACGGCGCCCTGGCCGTGATCGACGCCAGCCGCCAGGCGGTCTACGGCTACGACCAACGATTCGAGGTTTTTGGCTCCAGCGGTAGCGTCGCGGTCGACAACACGACCCCCAGCAGGCGCGTCGTCAGCACCACCGGCGGAGTCGTCGGCTGCACCCCGCACGACGGCTTTGTCTCCCGTTACCATGAGGCCTTCATCGGCGAGCTCCGCGGGTTTCTTGCCGCGGTGCGCGGGGATTCTCCGGTCGTGGCCGGCGCCGACGACGCTCTCGCAGCCGTCCGTGCTGCGGTTGCCGCCCGCGAATCATTCAATCAGAACAGACCCATTCGATTGGCGGACGCCACCGAAGTCGCCGGCGGAGGGACAAGAGCATGAAAACCGTCACCGTAGGCGTGCTGGGGGCCGGCAGGATCGGCCGGCTTCACACTGAAAACCTTTTCAGGATGCCCGGCGTGCGGGTGAAATCGATCGCTGATCCCTACGCCGATTTCGACGCCTGGCCGCCGGAAGGCATTGAAACCGGGGTCGATCCGTCGTTGGTGCTCGATGACCCGGAGATCGAGGCCGTTCTGATCTGCTCACCGACACCGACCCACGCGGATTTCACAGAAGCTTCCGCCACGGCCGGAAAACATATCTTCTGCGAGAAACCGATCGATCTCGACCCGCAGCGCATCCGGCGCACCCTCGGGGTGGTCGAAGCCGCCGGCGTCAAACTGCAGGTAGGCTTTAACCGCCGATTCGATCCGACATTTTCACGGGTCCGACAGGCGGTGATCGACGGCGACGTGGGTGATGTCCACATTGTCAAGATCACCTCGCGCGACCCGGAGGCGCCCCCGGTTGAGTATGTACAGAGCTCGGGCGGCATCTTCCTCGATATGACAATCCATGACTTCGACATGGTCCGTTTCCTGACCGGCTCCGAGGTCGAAGAAGTACACGCCATGGGAGCGGTCCTCATCGACCCTGCCATCGGCGACGCGGGTGACGTGGACACAGCCGTGACGACCCTCAAGATGGCCAACGGCGCGCTGGCTGTCATCGAGAACAGCCGCCAGGCGGTCTACGGCTACGACCAACGGGTCGAGGTCTTCGGTTCCAGGGGCAGTGCGGAGGCGGGTAACGAAACCGCCAATCGGGTCACCCTGAGTGGCGGCGACGGCGTTCGTTCCGACACTCCGCTCTACTTCTTCCTCGAGCGCTATCAAGCGTCGTTCGTGGCCGAGCTCGAGGACTTTTTCGCCAGCGTTCGCGAAGATCGCGAGCCGCCGGTTGGCGGGCGCGACGGTTTGATGTCGGTCCTGATCGGTCTCGCCGCCGCGCAGTCGATGGCCGAGAACAGGCCGGTGAAGGTCGAGGCGTCATGAGCCTCTTCCGAGCCTTTTCCACCGGCGAAGATCGCCCTCCGATCGAAGATCAGAGTGTGGTCGATCGTTTGTACAAGCGGCATCGGATGCGCATCATGTTCGCGATCACCATCGGCTACGGCCTCGTCTATACGTGCCGTCTGGCTCTATCGATGGTCAAAAAACCGCTGATCGACGGCGGCATCTTCACACCCGTAGAGCTCGGGATCATCGGTTCGGCACTGTTTTACACCTATGCCTTCGGCAAGCTGACCAACGGTTTCCTCGCCGACCACATGAACCTCAAGATCTTCTTCGCTTTCGGTGTGTTGATTTCGGCGCTGATCAACATCGGCATGGGATTCTCCACCATTCTCTGGGTGTCGGTCCTCCTCTGGGGTCTCAACGGCTGGTTCCAGGGGTTTGGCGCCCCGACTGGGGCGGTCGCCCTGGCGACCTGGTTCTCCAACCGTGAGCGTGGCCGGATGTACGGCATATGGAGCACCGCCCACGCGATCGGTGAAGGCCTCACCTTTGTGGGCGTCGCCGGTCTCGTGACCCTGTGGGGATGGCGGGCCGGTTTCTGGGGCCCGGGTCTGATGTGCATCGTGGTGGCCGCAGGGCTCTATTGGCTGATGCAGGATCGGCCGGAGACTCTCGGTCTGCCGAGGGTCGCGGTATGGAAAAACGACTATGTCAGTTCGGATGAAGGCAGTAAGGACAAGAAAGAGAGCACCTGGGCCGTTCAGCGGACGATCCTCAAGATCCCCGCGATCTGGGTGTTGGCTCTGGCGAGTGCCTCGATCTATGTGACCCGCTACGCCATCAACAGCTGGGGCGTGCTCTACCTGCAGGAGGCCAAGGGCTACACGCTGATGCAGGCCGGTAGCGTGATCTCGGTGAACACCATCGCCGGGATCCTTGGCGCCCTCACATTCGGTTTCGCATCCGACAAGCTCTTCAATGCACGGCGACCACCAACCAATGTGATTTTTGCGGCCATGGAGATCATCGGTCTTCTGATGGTCTTCTTCGGACCAAGCGACAACCTGGCCTTCATGACTGTGGCCTTCTTTATCTATGGCTTCGGTCTGACCGGTCTCGTGACCTCGCTCGGTGGCCTCTTCGCCCTCGACATCGCCCCTAAAAGGGCGGCCGGGGCGGCAATGGGATTCATCGGCGTCTTTTCGTATATCGGGGCCGCGATGCAAGACCAGATCAGCGGTCATTTGATCGAGCGCGGGATCACCATGATCGACGGCGTCCGGCACTACGATTTTTCAACCGTTATCTGGTTCTGGATTGGATCATCGGTGCTTTCGTTCATCCTCGCCACCTCCCTGTGGCGGGTTCGCATGAGGGACTGAGGGAACTATGACTGAAGAAAAACAGACTTTTGACGTCGCGACGGTCGGTAACTACACCAAAGACACGATCATCACCGCATCCGGAACGCTGCATGCCGACGGCGGCGGGGTGACCTATTCGGCCCATGCAGCGCACGCCCTCGGCCGCAAGGTGGCAGCCATTACGAGGTTGGCGAAAGAGGATTTCCACGTTGTCCGTTCACTCGAAGAGGCCGGGATCACCGTCTTCGCGACAGCGACCCCGAGCTCGACGCTGATGCGTCTCGAGTACCCGACCGACAACCCCGACGAGCGCATCCTCACGGTTGCAGGCACCGCCGGATCATTCACACCCGACCAGGTGCGGGCAATCGATGCGAAAGCTTTCGTCATCAGCCCTTCGATCCGGGGCGAGATGCCGATCGAGACCATTCAGGAGCTCCGTTCGAAGGACACGATGATCAGCGCCGACGCGCAGGGCTTTATCCGGGTCCGCAGACCTGACCACCGGCTCGAACACGTCTCATGGCCCGAGCAGCATGAGGTCTTGGCATTGGTGGACATCCTCAAGGCCGACGTTGTCGAAGCCGAGGCCCTGACCGGAGAAGCGGATATGAAGCGCGCAGCCAAAGCTCTGGCTGACCAGGGGCCTCGAGAAATCGTCATCACCCACCGAGACGGGATCGTGGTTCTCGCCGATGGCCACTTCTTTGAGGCGGATTTCCACGCGCTCTCGATGGAAGGGCGAAGCGGTCGCGGCGACACATGTGTCGGCTCATACGTTGCAGCCAGGCTCGAATGCCCACCAGAGGAAGCTCTCCAATGGTCAGCCGCGACCACGAGTCTGAAGATCGCGACTCCGGGACCCATACGAAGACCATACGAGGACATCGTTGACCTCATTCAAGAAAAATACAAAGGAGCCTATTCACCGTCATAGGGACCTTACCGGCGTCGATGGAAATATCGGTGTCGTGAAAAAACAAGGAGGCAGAGATCATGAAAGGCATGGTTTTGGATGCGAAGTGGGAGCCGAAAGCGGACTACACAGTTACGGACTGGGAGAAGAAGACCGGGAAAGCGATCACCGGCAACGCCATCTGGCACAACCCAACACTCGAGGTGAAGGAATGGCCGGACCCGCAACCGGGACCAAAGGAGGTCCTCCTCGAGATCCAAGCGTGCGGCGTCTGCGGTTCCGACATGCATTTCTACGAGACCGACGATGACAACTACATCCTCTACCCCGGTCTGACCAAGTTCCCGACCATCCTTGGCCACGAGTTCTCGGGCAAGGTGGCGGAGGTCGGCAAGGAGGTCACTCTCCTCCAACCCGGCGACATGGTGACGGTCGAGGAGATGATCTGGTGCGGCCGCTGTATCCCCTGCCGCAACGGCTACCCCAACCACTGCACCAATCTCGAGGAGATCGGCTTCACGATTCCAGGCGCCTTCGCCAACTACATCGCGGTCGACGAGAAGTTCTGCTGGAAGATCGACGCCATCGCCGAGAGGGTTGGCAGCGAAGAAATGGCCTACGAGTTGGCCGCCCTCACTGAACCGACCTGTGTCGCCTACAACGCGATGTTCGAGCGGGCCGGCGGGTTCAAGCCCGGGCACTTCGTCAATGTCGTTGGCGCCGGACCGATCGGGCTCGCCGCCATTGCGCTCGCCAAGGCAGGTGGAGCAAGCACGATCGCCGCCTTCGAGGTGTCGCCACAGCGGCGTGAGCTGGCCAAGGCGGTCGGGGCGGACTACGTCTATGACCCGATGGAGGTCTCCGCGGGTGAAGTCCTCATGGAGCTCAGCAAGGGCCAGGGTTTCGACTTCCACGTCGAGGCGGCCGGCGTTCCCCATCTGGTGATTCCAGAGATGGAGAAGGGGCTCGCCATCAACAGCAAGATTGTACAGATCGGTCGCGCGGCCAAACGTGTGCCGATGTATTTGGAGGCCTTCCAGGTCCGTCGTGCCCAGGCCTATGGTGCACAGGGACACTCGGGTCACGAGACCTTCCCGAACGTGATTCGCATGGTGGCATCGGGCCGCATCGATCTGAGCCCGATCATCACATCGAAATACGGCCTCGATGACACGGTGGCGGCGATCGCCAAGTCCATCGATCGGACCGACGGAAAGATCCTGGTCAAGCCCAACTGAGGCCGGATCAGGAGCTAAGAGGAGCGCAATGAGCGAACTGCGTGTAGCGGTTGTGGGCGTGGGCCGGATGGGTTTGACCCATGCGGAGAACATCGTCCACCGCACTCGCGGTGCGCAGCTTGTTGCCGTGACGACGTCCAGCGCCGAGCGGGCCGAAGCCGTCCGCCGGTGCTGCGGCGCCGTGCCGGTATACGACAACCTCGATCGACTGATCGAATCGAAATCGCTGGACGCTGTGATCATATCCAGCAGTACTTCAGCTCACGTGGAGAATGTGGAGCGATGCGCCGCAGCAGGGCTCCACATTCTGTGTGAGAAGCCTCTCGGTCTCAGTCTCGAGGATTGTGACCGTGCGGTAAATGTGGTGGACACGGCAGGCGTGAAGCTCATGATAGGGCATACGCGCCGCTTCGATGCGGGCTATGAAGAGGCGAAAAGGCTCATCGAGTCCGGCGCCATCGGCCGACCCGTCCTCTATCGCTCGATCAGCGGCGACGTCAACCCTCCCCCACTCGCGTTCGCAGATCTCGGAGTGAGTGGTGGTCTCATCCTCGACTCCATGTACCACGATATCTACCTCGGGCGATGGTTGATGGACGACGAGATCATCCGGGTGTATGGCGAGGGCGGTGCTCTGATCGACGCCGACGTGGGTTCGGTTGGTGATGTCGACAACGCAGTTGTGAGCGCCCGATTCGCGGGCGGCGCGATGGCCACCCTCACCGCCAGCCGAACCACCCGCTACGGTCACGACCTGCGCGGCGAGGTGATCGGTGACGAGGGCGCAGTCCAGATCGGACGCCTTCAAAAGACACCGGTCCGGTGGTTGGATAAGGCGGGTGCGCACCACGACGCCGTGTTCACGACGCCGGAACGTATGGGGGACGCCTTTGTAACGATGCTGCAGTCCTTTGTGGACTGTATCTTGGATGACACCGAACCACCGGTCTCGAGCCAAGATGGGGTGGCGACCCTGAGCGTCGCCATCGCTGCGCGGCATTCGATCCAAACCGGAGAACCGGTGACTCTCGACGAACAACCAATTCCGCCCGTCCTCGGGCGAGATCTCATGAAGAAAATTCAGTAAATCAAGGAGTAAGAAATGGCAGACTCTCCGGAAGATCCAAGACTGTTGGCAACCGACCAACCGGACCTGTTCTTCGAGGACAACACGGTGGGGCGGTGCAAGAAAGAAGTGTGGGACGCGAGCGACGAGGAGATCGACGCGATCCTCGCCGAGTACGGAGTTCCCTCACCCTGTGAGTGGGGCAAGTCGGGCTCGTATATCCAGACGACGGTCCGCCACCAGGTCGAGGCCGAACGGCGCAAAAACGATATCGTCTTCATCCCGATCGGTTGCACCGAACTCCACGGCCGTCACCTGCCGAGCGCTTCGGACACTCTCTATGTGAGCCAGAAGGTGTCAGACGTTATACCGCAAAGCGTGGCGCGGCGTGCAGCCTCGCGCTGCCACCGCTCAACTATGGCTCGCACCCCTACCATCACGTGGGCATGCCGGGCACCGTGATCATCCGCGAAAATGTGGCCCGCGAGTTCCTCATGGACGTCATGCTGGGTCTGTGGAACGACGGCTTTCGCAAGCAGGTACTGATCAACAACCACGGCCATCTGTGGATGCTCGAGTCCGTCATTCAGCAGTTCCAGAAGCGATACCAGTTGCCCGGCGTCTTCCGGGTCATCGATTGGCACCGCGCGGTCCGCGAGTTCTTCCGCACCGGCCCCAAGGGCGGAAAGATGGACACCAATTTTGTCCACGCCGACGAGTCGGAGACCTCGCTCGGTCTGTTGCTCCACCCCGACATGGTGGATATGAAATACGCTGTGGACACCGAGGGTATCGGCTATCTCCCGGACGGCCATTTTGATAAATCGGTGGATCCCTTCAGCCGGCCCAGCCGCTGGTCGGAGGGTGAAGGCCACTTCGCTATCGAGCTTCCCTCCACTCCCGAAGGCGTAGTCGGTAAGGCGACCCGTGGAACAGCCGAAAAGGCGAAACGTCCTGTGGCGGCCATCCTCAAGTATCTGACCCTGCTCAACGATCAGACCCTCGAGGCTTTCCCGGCGGGAACAGTTCCTCCGGTTGAAATGGTGACTCTGAGAACCGAGGCGGAGATGGAGCCGTATCTGCGCGAGCCTCTGAGCGAGGGCTGGAAGCCTGTCTACCAACTGCCGAAAATCGGTCAACAGTAGTAAATAATGAAACTCAGCGTAGTGCTGTCAACCCACGCCGCCGCCTTCCAGGCGGTGGCCTTCAAGGGCGACTTCGAGGCGAATGTAGCCAAGATCGCATCCTGGGGTTACGACGGTGTCGAACTGGCCGTGCGGGATCCAAAACTGGTGAACGCCGGCCAGCTCGAGCGCGTCGTCGCCGAATGCGGTCTGATGGTGCCGGCCATCGGCACCGGCCAGGCCTGGGGCGAGGAGGGGCTGTCGTTCACCAGCAGCGACCCCTCGGTGCGGGCAGCTGCGATTGAGCGCATCTCGAGCCACGTACCGTTGGCTGCGCACCTCGATGCCATCGTCATTCTCGGTCTGATCCGGGGCATCACCCCTGAAGGCCAGACCCACGAGCAATCGATGGAATATCTGGTCGAGGCCATCCAGCAGTGTGCGACGGCGGCCGATGGCACCAACGTGCGTTTCGCCCTCGAGCCGATGAACCGCTATGAGACCGACCTCATCCACACCGCCGCCGACGGCCTGGAACTCATCGAGCGGGTCGGTAAGGAGAACTTCGGCCTGCTTCTCGACACCTTTCACATGAACATCGAGGACGCCGACATTCGCGACAGCATCCGCACGTGTGGTGATCGCATTTTCCACTTCCACGTCGCCGATTCCAACCGGTGGTACCCGGGTGCGGGTCACCTGGATTTCGGGGGTATTCTTGAGGAGCTCGAGAAAACCGGATATCAGGGTTTCGTATCGGGCGAGTTCATGCCACTGCCCGACGCCGACACGGCTGCCGAGCATGGCATCGCTCACCTCAGAAACCTCTGACGGAGAGTTCTGGCGGGTGATATCAAAGTGGGCACAAACTGATGAGTGGAGCTCGCGGGCCGCGTAAGCAGGCCAGCGCGAAGGCGACTATGGTCGCAGTATCGGCGACCGTTTTCCTGGCCGCGGTTGTGAATGCTGCGGAGCGTCGCATCGATGCTCCCGTGTTCATCGACAAGCCAGTCATCGACGGAGTTCTCGATGATGCAGCATGGGAGACGGCGGAGGCGGTCAGCAATTTCGTGCAGTTCGAACCCGAGTTCGGAGTGGCCTCGCCCTTTGAAACGGTCGTCCTGGTCGGCTATGACTCGGAGACCCTGTACGTGGCCTTTCAGAGCCACGATCCAGACCTCAGCAGAATCGCCGCGGCCGTCACCTCCCGCGACGGTGACCTCAAAAGTGATGATTCGGTGACGCTGCTCGTCGACACCAACCACGATCGGCGAACCGGATACTACTTCGCCACCAACCTCCTCGGCGTGCAAACAGACGGCAAGATCGCCGACAACGGCAGGGTCGTCGACGACCGGTGGGATGCGGCGTGGGAATGCGCATCGAGTCGAACCGACGATGGATGGACCACCGAGTTCGCGATCCCCCTCAAAATGCTCCGTTTCGCAGGCGGAGAAGACGCAAGTTGGGGGATCAACTTCATTCGACGGGTGCCGCGACGTCTTGAGACCTCGTTGTGGTCCGGTCCCGGGGAATCCGAGTGGCGGGGTGCCGATTTTGGAGTCCTCGCGGGCCTCAACGTCGGCCAACAGGGACTCAAGAAATTCGCGGTCATACCCTACGGTCTGGTCTCGGCGGAGAGGGACGGAGAGGTCGAAACCAAGTTCGGCGGAGACATCAGGTTCCGGATCAAAAGCGATCTCAGTGCCGACGTCACGATCAACCCGGACTTCGCCCTGATCGAGGCCGACGTGGAAAAAATAAACCTGTCGCGCTTCGAGCTCTCCCTGCCCGAGAAAAGACCGTTCTTTCTCGAAGGCATCGAGGTGTACGACCAGCGGATCCGTCAGTTCTATAGCCGTCGCATCGGCGATATCTCCGTCGGAGGCAAGGTCGTCGGTGGTCTGGGAGGGTTCGATATCTCCGCCATCGCCACCCGTGCCGACCTCGAGTTGGAGGAGAACGACACGCCATCGACCACCGAAGCTGATTACACGGTACTTCGGGTACAGCGTGGGGTCTTTGGTCCTTCCACGATTGGATTGCTCGCGGCCAACCGCCGTGCTGACGGACAGGACCAGGGCTCGATCGGTGCGGACATGACCCTCTTTTTCAGCGAGACCCTCGGCATGACCGGCCAGTTTCTCAGATCTCACGGTCCCACGAACGACGGCACTATTGGTTGGTTTCTGCGGCCTGCCTACGATTCTGCGACAACTCACTTTCACGTCAGATTCACCTCGCTCGACGAGGGCCTGCGCGACAACGTCAATGCCATCGGATTCCTCAAAGACGATGACCGGCGGGAGGTCGATGCCGAGGTCAAGCATCAGCTCTGGTTTCAGAACAGCGCATTTGAAAACCTGGAGGGCAAGGTCAACTACAACCGGTACTGGAGCCAGGAGGGTGTTCTGAGAAGCTGGGAGTTGGACGCCGACATCGAGCTGGTCATGACCAGCGGGTGGCAATTCGAGCTCTCATACCTGGACGAATTCGAGCTCTTCGAAAAAGAGTACCGCAACTCGCTGACCAGCTTCGAGTTCGGGTACGACAATCGTCAGGGACGGTCCGTCTTCCTCGAGGTAGGTTCGGGCACCAACTTTGACAGCGATCTCCAGCTGGCCACCCTCCGGGCGGAGTTCCGGATTTCGAGCGCCTGGGGATTCCAGTACGATGTGACCTGGCTCGAGCTCGACCCCGACCCGGAGCTCGAGAGCACCTGGATCCACGTCCTCCGTTCCAGCTACTACTTCACAAACGATCTCTTCGTCTCACTTTTCGTACAAACCAACTCGGTGATCAGCAAGGAAAACGTTCAACTCCTGGGAGTGTGGCGATTCAAGCCACCGTTCGGTTCGCTTCAGGTCGCCTACCAGCGGGGGACCTCGGAGTTCGGAGAGCCATCCGAGCAGGGGGACACCCTCTTCACCAAACTTTCCTGGGTTTTCTAAGACAAGGAGAAACCATGAAATCAAGAAAGAAACCGGCTCGCGTCGCGATCACAGGATTATTCGTCTTCCTCCTGCTTCCAGCTTTGGCCGCCGCCGACCGCGACGACGACGGTTACCCGCGGCTCATGCAGGGACCGATGGTAGGCGCGGTCTCACCGAATGAAGCGATGATCTGGCTTCGAACCACCGGCGAGTTTGAAATTTCCCTCCAATACGCAACCGATTTCCAGATGAGTTCGCCGACAACCACGGAACCGGTTGTGGCTAGAAAAGCGAACGACTACACGTTGGTGATCACCATCGATGGGCTTGAACCGGGAACCGAGTATTTCTACCGGGTTCTGGTCAACGGCGAGGGCGACAAATACCTCAAGGAGTATCCGGCCTTTCGCTTCACCACTGCCCCACCAAAGGGGACTGCGGCGACCTTCCGCGTCGCCTTCGGCTCCTGCCCCAAGTTCCAGGACGATCGGGTGCAGCCGATCTGGCCGGTGATCTCGGAGTTCGACCCAGACCTCTTCTTCTGGATCGGGGACAACATCTACGGTGACACCCTTGA
>RCNF010002891.1_pt1 | contig 11037 bp, 7 predicted proteins | sample 2041311 | NCBI WGS metagenome assembly RCNF01 (sample SAMN09708228, study PRJNA481090) | Marine sediment metagenome, whole genome shotgun sequencing project. | biome: marine sediment; feature: ocean; material: sediment; isolation source: Sewage treatment plant 2 marine sediment (STP2) ... | reverse complement strand
GGATGTTGTTCTTGCTCTTGTCCACCTTGATGCGGCCTTCCTTGATGAAGCGCAGCATGGTGGTGACCGAGCTTTCCATCTCGAAGTCAACATCCATGCCGGCCCAGTTCTGGCCTTCGCAGCGGGTGGAACGGTAGCCGTGTCCGCATTCGGAGATGACGAGGGTTTTACCCTTCAGCTCGGTTACCTTTTCGAACAGCTTGCGCGACACCGAGCCGCCGAGATCGTCGTCGCCGGAGAAGAGCCCGAAATTGGTCATGTCCCAGCCTTCGCTGGGCATGGTCCAGTCGGCGCCGGCCTGGTAGAAGATCATCGCCGCGTCAGATATGGTGCGCGGATCGTATTTGACCTCCCGTGGATTGATGGAATAGACGTACTGGGCCTCTTCCTTGTCGATGGGGATGCCGGCCGTCTCATCGTCCAGCTCGTCCTGCATCTCCTCCGAAAGCCAGTCCAGGGTTTCCAGGTAGTCTTCCTTGAGCACCCCCATCTGGTTGCCGATTTCCCACTGGTCCTTGCTGACCACGGACACACCCTCGGGCATGACGCCCACCGAAACCAGCATGCCTCGGGCCATGCGGTTGAAGGTGGCGTAATCGACGCCCATGGGGCAGTTGATGGTGCAGCGCCGGCAGTTGGTGCACTTGCCGAAGACGGTGTCCATGAGATTCTCAAGGTCCTCGTCGGTGTAGACACTCTTGGCCTTGACCCACCAGGGGATCACCCGTCCGGTCCAGTCGAAATGGCGCTTGAAAAGTTTACGGATCTGATCAGCCTTGTAGGCGGGCGCATAGGTCGGGTCGCCGGGGTTGGCCAGCACGTAGTGGCACGAGTCGGTGCACATGCCGCAGTGCACGCAGCCGGCCAGGGAACCGACCATCTGGCGGTTCAGTTTCATTCCCATCCGCTCGATGACTTTCTGCGCCTTGTGGGAACGTTTCTTGTTGTTGCTCATCTTGTTCTCCATTTAGCCAACTATTTGGCTTGCTGGCGGTTAAGTGCGACCTAGGACGGACGTCTGATGGGGAATACACCCCGGTGGCCCATCGTTTTCCCCAGGTAGTAGCGAGTGAACGGGTAGTACAGGTAGTGCGAGATCTTGCTGAACGGAACGTAGATCAGGAAAAACGCCGTCATCATGAAGTAGACCAGCAGATGCCATTCCCCGTGCGCGGTGGAATTGGGAACCGCGAAAAAGGCGAAGGCGAACCAGGTGGTCAGCAGGATGAGGGAAAAGAAGTCATCCGGCGTGCTGATGGCCCGCAGGTAAACGCTGCCCGCTCGGCGGATAAATCTCATCACGCCCACCAGGAAGGCTCCGGCGATGATCACCTGCAGGATGATCACCAAGGCCTGGGAGTTCAGCCAATGGGGGGCGTAGGGGATGATGAAGGAAAGGCCGATTGCCGCCACGACCCCCAGGTGAAAGACCACGAATTGCATATAGAGGAATATCTTGGTGCGGGAACTTTCCATGGCCCAGGGCATGGCCACGTTGGCCCAGGAGTAGATGAATCCCTTGCGGGGATTTGTGTCACCCAGACCCGTAGCGGCCTGTCGTTCCTTACCGGCCTTGAATCGCAGCAGCCAGCGGACACGCAGGGTGTAGACGATGGCCATGAACAGCAGGGCCCCTTCCTGCAGCTGGTGTTCGGAGAAGTGCAATAACTCGCTCATGATTCCTCCCCAGACGGATAGTGGATACCGGATGCGACCTAGGCTTTCACCTTGGTCGCGGCCATGGCCGACAGGTATTCGGCGAAGGCCTTGTATTCCGGGGAATCCAGCACACAGACGACGATTTCCTTGATTGAAGTTTCCTGACTCAGGTAATCCCTTATCGCGCGCAGGGTTACCTCGGCGCAGACCGGTAGTTTAATTCCGTAGAACCCGGCTCCCATGGCCGGAAAAGCGAGGTTGGAGATGCCCTTGGCGTCAGCCTCGCGAAGACAGTTCAGGACCGTGGACCTCAGTTTGCCCTCGATGTCCTCCTCTTGAAAGCGGGGTCCCACCGCGTGCAGGATGAAATCGCACCCCAGCTTGCCGGCCTCGGTGATGACCACGTCAGTGGTCTCGATGGGGGCCAGGGGGGTGAGTTCTTCCTGGATGGAAGGGCCGCCGCGCAACGTGATGGCGGTCCCGAAACCGGAGCCCAGCTGCAGATCGTGCTGGGCATAGAAAACGAAGGCTTGGACCTCCAGCAGGGTGATGTCCCCCTTGACCAGGCTCACGGTGCTGTTGTGGATCTTCATGCTATCAGACATGCGGGCTTCTCCTTTTCAGGCAACGGGATCGCCATGGATTTCCAGACGGGTGGCCCCTTCGATGAATTCATCAAGCTGCCCAATGGTGAACGGTTTTTCTATCCAACCGCAGACCTCTTGCCGGCAATCGTCGGCCCAGCGGGCAAAGCGGGAAGTCAATATGATCCGGGTGAATGGGATACGCTCATCCTCTTTCAGGTGGCGACAGATGTTCCGGGTCTGGTTGGCGCCAAAGGAACGATCCAGCACGATGAAATCCGGCCGGAACTTCTCGATGATGGCACTGCACTCGTACTCGCTTTCGGCGCAGTCGAGTTTCAGCTGGGAGGATTCGGCCTGCTGGAGAAGCTCCTCCAGCCAGCGGTGGTGGCGGCTGACGACCAGGACACTGCGGCGCTGCAGATGGGTCAGCTGATAAAAGTCGCATTCCTCGCAACTGGTTTGGCAGAAGAGTCGGAGATGTCCGAATTCTTCGGGGATGCCGCGCATCTCGTAACACCGGCGTGCCTTGCTGCGGTAAGCCACACAATCGGTGCATTCGGCCCGGACGCCTTCATTACCGGCGTAGAAGTTCCAGCAGAAATCGTAGCCCTTGTCCGTGTTTTCCAGGACGGGATCCAACCGTTTGGCGGGCAGCAGGGTTTCCACGGCGTGGGAGGGAATGCGGTAGTGTCCGCCGGGAGTCCTGTAGGAGTCGATCTTACCGGCTTTGACCCATTTAAGGACCGTGTCGGCGGAGACTGATAAAAGTCTGGCAGCTTGCGAGGTTGTGAAATGGTTCTTGTTCAAGACCGATCACTCAAACTTTCAGTTACTTTCTGAATTTTCTGAGTTTTATGGATTATCGGCAGATCGCCTATTAATGTCAAGTGGTTTTCAGTTTGCAAATTAAAAAAATAACAGGGGATTTTCGTTGGTCTTGGGTAAACCCTTGGAAAATCAAGAAAACCGCGAGGATGTCTCCAAATTCAACAAAGACCCACTCAGGTCCCAAATGGAGGGGAAACCGGGGCCCGGAACAGGTGGTAGGGAGATCCCGGACCTGAGTCCGGGATCAGGGAAGGGTGATTGGCATGCCCATCAGAGGCCAGATGAAGTAGACAAAGATCCCCAGCACCACCAGTAAGATGATACTGGCAGGGATGCCAACCTTGAGGAATTCACCCGAAGTGAATTGTCGGCTTTCGTAGGCGATGGCGTTGGGCGCCGCCCCCACCAGGAGCAGGAAGGGCATGCCCGCGCAGACCAGGCTCGAAAACAGGATGACGGTTGGGGCCACACCCATGTACGGCGCCAGGACCAGAGCCACCGGTAACGAAATAGCGATTGCGGCCACGTTCATGATGACGTTGGTCATCACCAGAACGAACAGGGCGATGGCCATGACGAACACAAACCAGGAGGCGTCCTGGAACATCACGAGCCAGGTTACCGCGAGCCAGTTGGCCGCCCCTGTCTGCCACAGACAGAAGCCGATGCTCATGGCCCCTCCGAACAGGAGGATGATGTTCCAGGGGACTTGTTCCAGATCCTTGACCGTCAGGATCCGGAAAAGGAAAAACAGCACCGTGGTGGTCAGCAGGACGGCGGCCTTGTCCAGCTGGGCCAGAGCCGGTACGAACGACCGCAATCCCAGCACCGCGATGGAGGAAAAGACGATGACAAGGGTGGCCACCTCCGCCGGAGTGATCGGGCCCAGTTTCCGGTAGAGGTCCTTGGCCTTTTCCGTGAGCCCTGGAATGGTGTCCTTTTCAGGCTTGTAGACGACCATGAAATAGCCCCAGAGCAAAAAGGTCATCACCACTCCGACGGGCAGCATGTAGTAGGTCAACCCGAAGAAGGAGATGCTCTCTCCGGTGATCTTCTTGAAAAAGCCGAGGGCCACGGCGCCACGGGCGGCACCCAGGAGGGTGATGATGCTGCCGGCTCCGGCCACGTAGGCCATACCCATGAACAGCCCTTTGCCGAATTTGGTTTTGTTACTGGGGTTGTCGTACATGGCGTAGATGGTCATCAACAGTGGGAAGATGGTGGCTGCAACCGCGGTATGGGCCATGATCAGGGTCAGGGCGCTGGTCAGGGTAAAACAGCCCAGATAGATCATGGAGGTGCGTTCGCCCACCAGAGACAGGGTTTTATAGGCCATGCGCCTGGTCAAACCTGTCTTGGTGAAGACCATGCCGATCACCAAAGACCCGAAGATGAACCAAACCGAGGGGTCCATGAAATCGGTGAAGGCGACCCTGGGCTCCCGGATCAGGAACAGGGCCTGGATCACACCGATCAGGATACTGGTTATGCCGATGGGAATGACCTCGCAGACCCACCAGGTGGCCGCAAGGAAAAACAGGGCCAGGGCGGCCTGGCCTTCGTAAGTCAGGGGAAAGGATTTACCCTGGGGATCGATCGCGGCATCGGGAGTGGGCATCAGCATGACGCCGGTAAACAAGGAAAGCCCGATACAGGTGCACAGCAGGTTGCGCTTATTCAATTTTGCCAGGCCTGATTTTATCTGGGAAGAATGAACCGACTGCTGCGAGAGTTTGCGGCCCAGCTTGGCACATGGTTTGGCTTTCACCTGGCGTTCGGCAGGTTCGGGGGAAGTCAATCCAGCACCGTCCTTCCATCTTGCTGACCCTCCCAGGCAGGCCCGGGAGGGTCAAAAGGTGGTCGTCGTTTTCCGGACCAGCGAACAGCCTGCTAGACCATGTCCAGGAACCCGCAGGGGCACTCTTCAGCGCACTTCTTGCACCCGTTGCAGGTTTCCAGTTTGATGGTCAGGTACTCGCCAGGATGCGGTTCGGCGATCTTGCCGAAACACCCTGGTGTGCAGTACATCCAACAGCGTTCGCACCCGAAGCAGGAACCGCAGGAGAAACACCGGGCGACCTCATCCAGAGCGGCCTCGTCGGTGATTCCCTTGTCGATTTCCTCTAGCGGATTGGCCAGGCGCGCCTCCGGAGCCAGGATATCGCGTTCGGCCCTGGGTTTGGCCTCATAAACGTCCACGTCCATCAGGATGCGGTCGGGGCCGATATCCGGTCCGTGCGATTCGGCCCGAGGCTCTTCGCCACGCAAGGCAGCGTGCATGCTCACCGCGGCCAGACGACCCTGTCCGATGGAAATGGTCGCCAAACCCAGGTTCACATTATCACCGCCTGACCAGACCTTGTCGATGTTGGTTTTGCCCCACTCATCGACTTCCATCCAGCCGGTGTCGTTGAAGGCACCCAGGCTGCCGGTATCGGGGGATTGGCTCACAGCCGTGATCACCGTGTCGCAATTGATCTCGGTGATCTTTCCCTCAATGGGCACGGGGCGGCGGCGTCCCGATGAATCGGGTTCGCCCAGCTCCATGTGCTGGATGGCCATCTGGACGACCTTGCCGCTCTCGTCCCGGATGATCTTGGCCGGAGCGGCCAGGTACTCGATCCGGATGTTTTCCTCGAGAGCCTCCTCGATCTCGCGTTCGATGGCAGGCATCTCGTCGCGGGTCCTGCGGTACAAGATGGTCACGGCGGCGCCCTCACGACGGGCCATTCCCGCCGCGTCGTGGCCCAGACGCAGCGTCACGCGGGCCGCGTCGATGGCGGTGTCGCCACCGCCGATCACGACCACATGACCGCCTACATCCGGGCTGTTGCCGGCGTTGGCCTCGCGCAGGAACTCGGTGCCGGTGTAGACTCCGGGACCGTCTTCGCCGGGGCAACCCAGCTTGCGGCCCTGGTGCGCACCGATACCCACGAACACCGCGTCGAAGTCCTTGGTCAGGTCCTCGAAGGTGGTGTCCTTGCCGATGGTCGTGCCGGGCTTGAAATCGACACCCATGTCAAAAACGCGCTGATACTCGGCGTCGATGATGTCGCGGGGCAGCCGGTATTCCGGAATGCCGTAGCGCAACATGCCGCCGGGTTTGGGCAGGCTTTCGAACATGGTGACCTTGTAGCCGCGCCTGACCATCTGGTAGGCGCACGACAGTCCGGAAGGACCGGACCCGACCACGGCGACCTTTTCCTCGAAGGGGCCGCTGCCGTCGACGACAGGAGCCTTCAGGCCGCGCTTGATGGCATAGTCACCGAAGAACCTCTCGACCGCATTGATGGCCACCGCTCCGTCCTTTTCCTTGCGGTTGCATTCGCCCTCGCAAGGATGGGGGCAGACCCGGCCCATGACCGAAGGCATGGGGTTGGTTTCCATCTCCAGCAACCAGGCCTGGTCGCAGGCATCCTCGAGGCTCAGACCCGTCTTCTCGCGCTGGGCGATGACGGTGAGCCATCCGCGGATGTCGTTCCCGCTGGGGCAGGCCTTGATGCAGGGCGGAAACTTTTCCACCGCTTGCGGCCGGTAGGGAGACTGCTCCGCACCGGCGCTACCGCGGATGGTCAACGCCTTCTTTTTCTTGTTCTTCTTGATGAGACCCATGACTTGACCGATTCCTTTCTCGGTGAACGAACCGGACGCTACTTGGCCGCTTCACTCTGATAGTACTTCATCAGGATCTCGGCGACCTCGGGGCGCGCGAACTCCGGGGGCAGCGCGGTGCCGGCGGCCAGCATTTCGCGAACCTTGGTGCCGCTCAGGAAGACGAAGTCCTCCTTCTTGTGACCTTCAGGGGCCTCGCGCATCATGATCACTTCACCCACGACGTTGGACCAGGCTGTGTGGTCGGCCTCGAAGATGTCGATCTCCAGCTGACCCTTGACCATGTCCGTGTGGAAGATCTCCTGGGCCTCGAAGGCGCCGTAGTAGTCGCCCACGCCGGCATGGTCGCGGCCGACGATCAGATGCGTGCAACCCATGTTCTGGCGGAACAGGGCGTGCAAAACGGCCTCGCGGGGGCCGCTGTAGAGCATGTCGAAACCATAACCGGTGATCTCGCAAGTGTTGGCCGGGAAGTACAGCTCGACCATCTTGCGGATGGCGGCGTCACGCACGTCGGCGGGGATGTCGCCCTTCTTCAGCTTGCCCAGCAGCATGTGGATCACGGCGCCGTCGCAGCTTTCGCGGTCCATGCAGATACGCACGAGTTCTTCGTGGGCCCGGTGCATGGGGTTACGGGTCTGGAAGGCGGCGATCTTGTTCCAGCCGTTCTTCTGGATCATCTCGCGGATTTCCATGGCGGTCTTGAAGGTGCCGGGGAAATCGGTGGCGAAGTAGGAGTAGTTCAGGACCTGGATATCGCCGGCGATGAAGAATTTGCCGACCGAGTTGAAGGCGGCGACGCCGGGATGGGCCGGATCGTCGGTGCCGTAGGCCTGCTTGGTCATGGTGGCCATCTGGGCGTCGGTGGCCTCGTCAATGGAGGTCACGTCCTGGATGGCGACGATGGGGTTGCCCTCGACGTTGGGATCGAGCAGGGCGATGCGCTTGGCGTTGCCGATGCTCGACACGTCGGGCACCACGTTGACGATGGGGGTGGGGAAGAACAGGCCGCCCGCGGTCTTCATGTTCTCGCAGACCGACAGGGCGTCGGCCAGGCTCATGAAACCGGTCAGCGGGTTGAAGTAGCCGCTGCCCATCATGACCGCGTTGGCGGCCGCCTGGGAACACACCAGCAGCTTGGGCAGGTCGGTGGCTTCCTTCTGCAACTGGGCGCGTTTGGCGTCATCCGCAACGTACAGAGGATTCAGCGTTTTCGAACCATGCGGATTAATCATGAATCTCAACCTCCAAAAGGTAGTGACTGCATTGCCTCGGCCGCAGAGGGTTGCCCCGGCTGCGAACCGACCGTGTGTTTAATGCCCCCTGGGGGCGCTTCAACTCAATTCTCAACCTTACCGGGCTCGGCCATGCGCTCGTGCACCATGGCCAAGGTGCGGTACACCATGTGGGCGAACTTCGAGAAGGGGACGGTCAGAAACAGGGTCAGAATCGTCCCCAGGTGCACGATGTAGACCACCGAGGCCACGATGGGCGGGAACACGAAGGCGCCCAGCTCCGTCAGGGCGCCGGTCAACACGACCAGCGCGACCACGGTCAGGAAGAAGTTGTCGTAGGCCTTCGAGGCGCCCGCTTTGCCCGGGTCGGCAATGCGGTTGACGAACAACCAGACCGACCCGACCACCAGCAGTACCATCGAGATGTTGCCGATAACCTTGTAGGGATGGGTCTGCGCCAGCGGCAACGGATCCTTGGTCACGTATAGCGAGATGACTAGCAGGAAGGACGCGAAGGCCGCTCCGACGAAGCCCCAGAGCAGACAGAAATGGGCCCAGCGGCGGGACTTCGAGGCACCGCAGCTGCCAAAGCGCTTGTGGGTTGCGATCTCCCCCACCACGGGTAGAATCGCTCCGACGAAAGAACCCCGGCGTTCCCCGTGAAGCCCTAGCAATTTCCAGAACTTGGCGCCGCCCGCGACCGCGCCGATCAGGGCGAGGAAGAAGGCCGTCGTGTACACGATGTAGATGTACTTGTGGGGAACCAGCTCCTCGTAGATCAGCCGGGTCTCCTTGCCTGGTACGTGTTGGACGCCGTGATGACCCTCCGCGGGTGCTTCTTGCGCGTAAGCCGCGTCCACGAAGCTGAGATCGGCGCCGGTGTGAAGGATTTGGTAGTCTACCCGTTCCGGGACGGCGAAACCGTTCACCAGGAAGATGAGAACGAACCAGAATAGGATCGGCAGGCCGATGAGCAAAGGCCAGCTCCGGCCGGAGTTGCCCACAAGGCGCCCCATGATCCTCGGTACTGACAGCTCCTCGATCGCCAGCGACCGTACGGACTGCATCACGTCGCCTGGTTTGGCATCGCGAGGACAGCTCACGCTGCAGTCGTTGCACTGATGGCACAGCCACACTCCGGGGTCCCCGACCAGCTGATCGGCCAGACCCCACTGGGAGGCCAGCATCTGGCGGCGGGGGAACAGCGACCCGTTTTTGGTCAGGTCGCAAACACTGGTGCAGGTTGCGCACTGGAAACAGCGGGCGGCGGTGCCGCCGCCGCGCTTGGCGAGCTGTTCGCGAAACGCGGCCGAGGGGATCAGTTCATTTTTTCCCACCGTGATCACCTTACTTCTAGAAGCCCTTGTAAGGATTGGGTCCCACGTCGTCGATGGTCTCGAGGAACTCATCGAAGATTTCAGGGATCCTGGCGAATTCATTTCGAGCCAAGTCGACGATCTTGACCCTCTCCGACTCCAGGGACAACCGGTCCAGGGTTTCCTGGACGTTGTTCATCCTGTACTCGGCGAGCTCGGAACCGCGGATGTAGTGGCACTGGTAGTCGTCGCCCTTCTTGCAGCCGATCAGTATGATGCCGTCGATGCCGTTGGACAGCGAATCGGCAATCCAGACCACGTTGATCGCGCCCAGGCACCGGACCGGGATCACCCGGACCCAGGGATTCCACTTGAGTCCCCGCTTGGCCGCCTCGTCGAGGGCGGGAATGGCGTCGTTCTCACACATGAAGGCCAGGACGCGCGGTTTTTCCTCGTCCTCGTCCGGCACTTCCATGGCCTTGATCATCTGGGCGACCGCTCCCACCGAATAGTCGGGGAAGTTGATGATCCGCTCGGGGCAGGAGCCCAGGCAGATCCCACAGCGCCGGCAGCGCAGCTGGTTGTATTCCGGCGTTCCCTTTTCGTCCTCGTTAAGAGCGCCGAAGGGGCACTCCTCGGTGCAGCGCTTGCACTGGGTGCACCGCTGCAGGGCGAAATCAGGAACCGAGATGTCGCCAGCACGCGGGTGAACGGCCTCGCCCCGGGATGTCATTTCAATACACTGCACGGCCTTCATGGCCGCGCCGAGCCCGTCTTCGCCGGCCTGGGCCGGTTCCATCGGGGCCCGCACGGAGCCGGCGGTGTAGATGCCGGTCCGGCGCGTCTCGTAGGGGAAGCAGATGAAGTGTGAGTCGTTGAACTGGTACCGCAGGGTCGGCAGGTCCGGTCCCTGGCGGTAGGACAGGTTCAGGATTTGCGTCCCGTCGTGTTCGGCGAGATTCGACTCGATTTCCTGGGCCGCCTTGACCTGGGATGCGGACTCGTTCTTGGTGATCCGCATCCGGGCGTCGGTCAGTTCACGGATGGCCTCGCCATCGGCCGAGTTGGGCACCATGCCCGTGGCCAGGACCACCAGGTCGGCATCGAGGTTGGCCTCGTCGCCAAGCAGGCTGGCGGTTATCTGGACCGAAAGGCGTCCGCCGGTTCCCTTCGATACGCCCGCGATCTCGCCGCGGGTAAACAGGCTGTTGGGCATTTCCTGAACACCCTGGTAGAAGTGCTCCAGCTGGCCCGGCGTGCGCAGATCCTTGTACACGACGGCGGTTTCGATATCCGCATGATCGCGATGGATCGCCGCCACCTGCTTGAGGGAAGCGGCGCAGCACTCGCTTGAGCAATAGGGCAGGTGATCCGGATCACGGGATCCGGCGCACTGCACGAAGACGATGCGCTGGGGCGTCCGCCCGTCGGAGGGGCAGTGCAGTTCGTTGGTGACGAGCATCTTCTCGAGTTCCTGGGTGGTCACCACGTCCGGCGATGCGCCATAACCGAGATGGGACAGTCTGGCGGCGTCGTAGGGCCGGGCCCCGGTCGCCTGAACGATGGCGCCCACGCGCATGGACTCAACCCCACCGGGACCTTCCAGTTCGACGTCGAACTGTCCCGGCTGACCGTCGATCTTTTTCGTCATGGTGGACTTGAAGACCTTGATCTGGGGATTGGCTTCCACGGCCTCGATCAGGTTGCCGATCGGGTTGGCATGAATGGTGTCGTAAGGAGGAATCTCCGGCACGGTGTCCTTCATGCTGGCCATGTAGCCGCCCAGCTTCTCATCGGCCT
>RCNF010001935.1_pt1 | contig 11039 bp, 5 predicted proteins | sample 2041311 | NCBI WGS metagenome assembly RCNF01 (sample SAMN09708228, study PRJNA481090) | Marine sediment metagenome, whole genome shotgun sequencing project. | biome: marine sediment; feature: ocean; material: sediment; isolation source: Sewage treatment plant 2 marine sediment (STP2) ... | reverse complement strand
CCGATGAGCTCGAGCTGCATGCTCTTGCCGAGGTTGGCGGTCCAGCTCAGGCGCAGATCGAAGGTGGTGAAGGCATCCTGGCGCTCGGTGTTGCGATCAAACTGCTCAAAGATACCGGGCGAAACCTCGACCTGGGCGGTCTCGTTGCGGTAGCCGTCGCCGTTGTTGTCGTTCCTGTCCTGGGCCGAGTAGGGGAAGCCGCTCCGCCAGGTGAAGATGCCCGAGACCATGAAGTTGGCGGGCAGCTGCCAGCCGAAGTTGGTGATGAACTTGTGCGTCGCGTCGAAGTTCGAGTAACCCCAGCTGTAGTCGAGGTTGAACTGATCCTGGGGGAAGTCGCCCGAGGACGAGACCGAACGTTCGTTGGAGTCGTGATCCTTGGAGGAAGACCAGGTGTAGGAGAAGTCGAGGAACCAGCGGTCGGAGAAGCGCTTCTGACCGTGGAGGATGACCGAGCGGTACTCCTGCTCGGCATCGGAGAAGAACTGGATGATCTGGTCGAAGTCGTCATATACCTCGCCGTCCACATAGGTCGGGCGACCGGCGGGGGTGGTGCCGCCGTCGGGGGCGATGTTCTGGTCCCATTTGCGCTGGAGCTTCTTGGTGTCCTGCCAGATCACGCTGATCCCGAGGGAGAAGTTGCGCACCAGTTCACGCTCATAGCCGAGGGAAAAGCGCAGGGTCTCGGGATTCTCAAAGGACTTGTCGTAGACAAAGATGTCGGGGCGGACTGCGTCGCCGGCATCCTCAGGTGAGCTCCAGGTTCCGGGCCAGACCGGGCAGACGTCGGGATTGTACTGGCAGCGCACCGAGTAGCGGACCACCCGGATGCCGTTGGTGAGCAGGGCGTTGGCGTCGAGCAGGGTCGGGGTGTTGTCGTAGAAGAGGCCGATGCCGCCGCGCAGCACCGATTTGCCGTCACTATTGATGTCCCAGGCGAATCCGACGCGCGGTGCGAAGTTGTTCTTGTCCTGGGGGATCTGGCCGGTGAGCGGATAGAGAGGGTTGGTCTCTTTGGGCTGGTCGTGCTGCTGGAACTCATACCGCAGACCATAGGTCAGGGTGAAGCTGGGGGTCGCCCGCCACTCATCCTGGAAGTAGACCGCGTAGTATTTGTTGTCGAACTTCACCGCTCCGTCGTAGTCCGAGAAGCTCTGGGTGTAGGAGTACGGGATCCCGCCGTCGAGGAAACCCTCTTCTTCGCCCTCCCACTCGTTGTAGGAGTAGGAGCCACCGCCATAGCGGAAGAAACCGTCGTCAAAGCTGACGAAATCGAGATTGACGCCGACCTTGAAGCTGTGGCTCCCGGAGTAGAAGGTCATGTTGTCGATGAGCTGGATCCGGTTCTCGTCCAAGAAGTTGGGCAGGAACTGATTCTGGCCCCAGGCCGCGAGGTAGGGATAGATCCCGGCTTCGGGGATCTCGGTGTTGTTGGCGCCACGCGGCCGCTCTTCCACCGACCACTGGAAATAGGCTTCGTTGAAGATGGTCTCCGAGATCACCGAGTTGAGCGACAGGACCAGCGAGTTGAAGCTGTTCTCTTCGAGACCGTTGTTGGACAGGCCGGTGTTGTCATAGCCCGAGGTCAGGTTCTTGCCTTCCTGGGTGGAATAGTTGTCGCGGATGGTCAGGAGGTTGTCGGTGCCGAGCTGCCAGTCGAGCTTGACGAGGAAGACCAACGCATCGTTGGTAGTCGGGATCTCGCCGAAGTCGGTGGGCGTCGTCTGCCCGCCGGTCTCTGTCGCGAAGTCGAGGCCGGTGAGGGCTTCCCAGTCGGCCATGCGGTCGAATGGAAACTCATCGAAGTTGACAAACATCGGGATCTTGTAGTCCTGTGCGTCCACGGAAGCGAAGAAATGCAGCTTGTCGCGGGCGATGGGGCCGCCGATGGCGAAACCGTACTGGAGCTGTGTCTGGTCGGTCGGTTCGCGGGAATCGACCTGATCATTCCCTGCGGTTGCGCTGACCATGCTGTCACCGGTGTAGTAGGTCCAGAGCTCGCCGCGGAAGGAGTTGGTTCCGGATTTGGTAATGGCGTTGATCACCGCGCCCGATGAGCTGAACTGGGTTCCGTAGTCGGATTTGACGACCTGGAGCTCTTTGATCGCGGCCTGGGAGAAGGTGAAGGGCGGGCGGGTGCCGCCGCGTTCCTCACCAAAGAAGCTCGACTGGTTGTTGGCGCCGTCGATGTTGAACGAGTTCTGGATCGCACGGGCGCCGACGTTGAGGCCCCCGCGGGCGCCCTGGACGGCATTGGTGTCGCCATAGGTGGCACCCGGGGTCAGGAGCGCGAAATCGGTGAAGTCGCGGCCGTTGAGCGGCAGATTGGCGATCTGCTGGTCACTGACCGAGGCGGACGCGTTGGGGTTGGTGGTTTCCACCACCGGTGCTTCGGCCGTGACCACGATCTCTTCCTCGATGGCGGAGAGGGCCATGGCGAAGTCCATCCGCAACGATGATCCGAGACCGACATAGGCATCGCGGAAAATCTGGGTCTGGAAGCCGGAGAGAGTGGCCCTGATCTCGTAGTTGCCCACCGGCATCTGGTCCATGCGGTAGAAACCGCTCCCATCAGAGACCGCACTACGCGAAAAACCGCTGTCGGAATTCTTCGCCACGATGGTCACACCGGGCATCACCGAACCTTCAGGGTCGGTGGCGGTGCCGAAAATCTGCCCCTTCGACGCGCTTGATTGCGCCAGGAGTGTTTGTGGCGCCGCCACGAGGAGTGCCAACACCACGCATCCAACAATAAATCGATGACCTTTCATACCACTCTCCTTCCTTCCTACCTCACATAAAAAAAACAAATATCGTCGGCTCCCCGTCATGGGGTCGCCGCTTGAGCTCGTTCCGCCGTCAAGGCGGGTCCAATCCACCAATTGTTATCAACCTCCGGTTGCCAGGTGCCGGACCGTTCGATGAAATCACCGATGAGGTCGGTCATTTCATCCGAAGACCGCCAGACGGGGTCGGCTTCCGCGAGATGCGGGTAACCGCCACCACCGGCGGCGCGGTAGTTATTGCAGACAAGTGTGAATCTCTGATGAAGATCGATGACGCGACCACGGATGCGCAGATTGCGCACCCGGTGGCCCACCGGTTGGGTGGGATCCACGCGATAAGATACCCCCGCCATCGTGTCCACGTTGTAGTGCGGAACAGAGGCATCTGTCAATAGCGTGCAACCGCCGGTCGCGTCGCATTCGAGACCGCTGTAGTACCGGGCGGCGTGTTCCAGGATGTCCTTGATTTCGGCGCCCGTGACCGCAACCTTCACCAGGGTATTGGGATAGACGTAGAAGGAGTAGATCCAACGCCAGGTCACGGCTCCTGCGGGGAGGGCCGGTGTGCGATCGGTGAGCAACGAAGCCAGAGACACATCCGCACCCGAAGCCTCGAGTTGGACCTGATGGATGAGATCGAGGGCGGCGCAGTCCCCGAGCCGGCATCCCACCACACTGATGGGGTCGCTGACCGTGCCGACCGGCCCTTCGAGCGCCGCCACCACTCGGTGGTGCAGCTCGGCCATCGGCTGCTGGATCTCCGGGTCGGGCGGGATCGATTTCAGTGGCAGGTTGAGGCCTTCCCAGGAGGCAATGCGCCACGTGTCGTCTTCCTGCTCGAGCGTGAGGTCGATCCGGGTGAGCAGTCGGGCCCGGGCCCGGGGCTGCGACACGATGGCGCCGTTGAGCAGGCGGGGCGGGATGTCTTTGTGGGTGTGACCGGTGAGGATGAGGTCGACGCCCGGGACCTCGGACAACCGGGAGGCAAAATTCTCGACCTCGGTGCCGCTGGAAGCACCGCCATCGAAACCCCTTTCGAAACCGGTGTGGGCGAGGAGGATCACGAGATCGCAGCCCTGGTCTTCGCGGAGCAACCGCACCTGTTCGCGGGCGGATTCGTCCATTGGTTCAAAGACAAGGCCCCGATAGTGTTCCGGTCGTTCCCAGCCGGGGATGTTCGGGGTCACGAGTCCGATGACCCCGACCTTAAGATCGCCGGCTTCGATCACCATGTTCGCCGGAAACGCCGGCTGACCGTCGGCCTTGTTGATGGTGTTGGCGGAGAGGAAGGGAAAATCGGCCTGGTGTTCGGCCCGGCGCAGGACTTCAAGCCCGAAATTGAATTCGTGGTTTCCCACCGCCATGGCGTCGTAGCCGATGCGATTCATTGCCGTGATGGTCGGACTCGGTTCGGACCAGCGCACGTGGGGGAACTGTTCGAAAGGTGTCCCCTGGATGGTGTCGCCGGAATCGAAGACGAGAACGGGGTGGTCGACCTCGTCGCGAATCTGAGCTACGAGGGTTGAAACCTGCGCCAGCGAACCGTCGGAAGGTTGATTTTGGAAGTCATCCCAGGGAAGCACGCTGCCGTGGAGATCGGATGTGTGAAGGAGAGTGAGTCTCTGATGCTGCGCCGCGGCATGGGGTGAGGCGAGGGTGATCGCCGATGCGCACCCCACAATCAGAATTGTGAAAAACCGAAATCGTTCAGCCATGGCGCGAAGCGATCATAGCAGAGATCAACCACGCCCGATCTTGGCGGTTTGGTCGGGACCGCGTATAACTGATCCATGGTTTCATTTGACCTGGTTTTCCGGGATGGTCAGCTATGAGGCGGCTTCGTTTTCTCACCGGCGGGGAGTCCCACGGGCCTCGGCTGACGGCGGTCCTCGAAGGACTGCCGGCGGGTCTGGAGCTCGATGAGGCATTCGTCAACTCGTGGCTCAAACGTCGGCAACACGGCTTCGGCCGCGGCGGCCGCCAACGCATCGAGAAAGACGAGGTCGTGGTCACCGGTGGCCTGCGGAACGGCCGGACCATGGGCGGCCCGCTCGTGCTCGAGCTTGAAAACCGCGATTGGAAGAACTGGTCCGAGGTCATGGCCCCCTGGGCGATTGATCAAGAGCAGGCCCAGAGCCGCGCCGTGACCCGGCCGCGTCCCGGGCACGCCGACTACTCCGGTGGCGCGGCGACGGACCAGCTCGATGACATGCGCAATGTGCTCGAGCGCGCTTCGGCGCGGGAGACCGGTGCGCGGGTCATGGCCGGCGCGGTCTGCGCCCAGCTGCTCGCGCGATATGGGATCGCCCAGCGGTCGGCGGTGCTCCAACTCGGGCCGCACGTGGTGACCGAGGGTCCGCCGACCTGGGACGGACTCGCCGGGGTCGACTTCGACTCGCCCCTGGTCACACCGGTTCCGGACCGCGAAGAGGCGCTGGTCGAGGCGGTCCGAGCTGCCCGCCAGGATGGCGACACCATGGGTGGCGTGGTCGGTGGGGTGGTTCGCGGGCTGCCCCCGGGGCTCGGTTCGCACACCCACTGGGATCGCAAGCTCGACGGACAGATCGTTCACGCGCTGGTCAGTATTCACTCTGTCAAGGCCGCCGCCATCGGCGCCGGGATCGAGGTCGCAGGGTGCTTCGGCTCCGAGGCCCACGATGCGATCCATGTCGAGGCTGGTGAACTGCGTCGGGACAGCAACCGTGCCGGTGGGCTCGAGGGCGGTGTGACCAACGGCGAGGACGTGGTTGCCAGGGCCTATTTCAAACCCATTTCAACCCTGCGCAAGGGCCTGCCGTCGGTCGATCTGACAACGGGGGAAGCGGGGGCGACGGTGTGGGAGCGCTCCGACGTCACCGCCATCGGCGCCGCGCCGGTCATCGTCGAGTCCATGCTGGCGCTGATCCTCGCCGACGAGATGCTGGTCAAACTCGGCGGCGATGCCATCGTCGATACCGATGTCGCATGGGCCGCTTTGTGCAAACGCCTCGAACCCTGGTGGCGGCCGTTGTCGTAGGAGACCCACCGCCGCCGGTCGAACCGGCGGCTGTTCGAATTCAATCCTCGGCGTCGACGAAAGCGAGCTTTCGCCGACACCTCAGCTCGAATCCGAGTCGTACCTCCGGCACGACAGTGGGTCAGATGCGGTGGGAAGGTCCCCTCCCATCGCGTTGAAGGGTACGCGCGGTCACTTCCCCAGCCGAAGCTTATCGAGCCGCTGCCGCAGTCTTTTCCGAACCCGCATGAGCCTCATCTTGAGCGCGCCTTCGCTGAGTTCGAGCCGGCCGGCCATGCTCTCGATGCTCTCACCGTCGGCCTTGGCCATGAGGAGTTCCACGACTTCGGGGTCTTCGCTGTCGAGGACGGTCATCATGAGCCGCACCTCGGCGACGCGTTCGGCAGCATTGTGAGGATCGTCATCGGACTCCACGTGCAGTGCGGCGTCGAGTTCATCTTCCTTGCGGACCGCCATCCGCCTGAGGTGATCGCGAGCGGCGTTGGCTGCAATCCGCCGCACCCACGCTTTGAACGTTCGAGGATCATTGAGGCTCGACAGGCGGGCCCACGCCTTGAGGGCGACATCCTGGGCAAGGTCCTGGGCAGTCTCGGGTTGGCGCACTCCGCATGCCACCAGGGTCGAGGTGATGGCGGCGCGGTGGGTCTGGAGCAGTTCAGAAAATGCCTGTTCATCCCCCGATCGCGCCCGGCGAACCAGGACGGCCGTGGCCTCCCAGGCGGATGCGTCGGTGGAAGCGCTCATGTGGTTCAAGGATACGCGAGCCCGCTCCTGGAGGGTGGTCCCGTCCGTATCGGGTGAGCGGAAATCCACACCAAGGCGTGCTAAGCTCCGCCCTCAGAATGGTGACAAACTCTTCCCTTCCCCGATTGCTCGACAGCCCACGGCCTGCCCACCTCGTTCTCGCGGATGGGACTGTCTTCTCCGGCTTTTCCGCCGGGGCGTCGTCGATCATCGACGGCGAGGTCGTTTTCAATACCGCGATGACCGGCTACCAGGAGATGCTCACCGATCCCTCGTACCACGGTCAGATCCTCGCCCTGACGACATCCCATGTTGGGCAGGTCGGGATCAACGCCATCGATGCCGAGTCCGACCGGGTTTGGGCGCGGGCGCTCATCGTCCAGGACCTCGATACCGAGCCGTCCTCGTGGCGATCCGAAGAAGACACTTCGGATTGGCTCGCGCGGCTCGGCGTTGCCGTCGGTTGGGGCTTTGATGTCCGGGCCATCGTCCGCCACATCCGCACCGCCGGCGCCGTGCCCGGCGTGCTTGCCACCGACGGCACCGCGGTGGATGCTCTCGTCGAGCGAGCCCGCAAGGCGCGGGGCACCGACGGTTGCGATCTTGCCCGCGAGGTCGCGTGCGGCGAGGCCTATGCCTGGGACCGCGGGCCGTGGCGGTCTCCATCCGAATCCGAACCTGCGATGGACCCAGGCGATCGTCCGCCTGTGGCGGTCATCGACTTCGGTGTCAAGCGTTCAATTCTCCGACGTCTGGTCGCCGAGGATCTGCGGGTTCGGGTCCTGCCGCCGTCGGTGTCCGCCCACGAGGTTCTCACCGGCGGCCACGCCGGAGTTGTGCTGTCCAACGGTCCCGGCGATCCGGCGGCGGTGGTCGGCGCCCGCGAGCTCATTGATGGTCTCGTCGGTAAGATACCGATCTTCGGCATCTGTCTGGGTTGTCAGCTCCTCGGGCTGACCCTGGGCGGGCGCACGGTCAAACTGCCGTACGGCCATCACGGTGGCAACCACCCGGTGCGTGAACTCGCCACCGGCCGGGTCCTGGTGACCTCGCAGAATCACAATTATGCCGTGGAGGAGTCGTCGCTGCCGCGCGAGGTCGAGGTGACCCACATCAATCTCACCGATGGCACCCTCGAGGGCCTCGCCCTGCCGCGGGTCGGGGTCGAGGCGGTCCAGTTCCATCCGGAGGCGGCCCCGGGGCCCAACGACGCCGTCGGGCTTTTTACGCGGTTCGCCGAACGGTGTCGGGAGACAGAATCATGAGCCGGCCCGCCATCCCCGAGTCGGTCTGTATCCTCGGCGCCGGGCCGATCCGGATCGGTCAGGCCTGCGAGTTCGATTACTCGGGCGTCCAGGGCGTCAAGGCCCTGCGCGAGGAGGGCTGCCGGGTCGTGCTGGTGAACTCCAACCCAGCCACGGTCATGACCGACGCCCGTCTCGCCCACCGGAGCTATGTCGAACCACTGACCCTGCAATCGGTCACCGCGGTGCTCGAACGCGAGCGGCCCGACGCGCTGATCCCGACCCTCGGCGGCCAAACCGCTCTCAATCTGGCGGTCGAACTCGAAGAGGAGGGCGTTCTCGAGCGGCTCGGCATCCAGCTTCTCGGCGCCTCGGTCCGGTCGATCAGGCTCGCCGAGGATCGCGAAGAATTTCGTCAAGCCATGACCGAGGCGGGCCTGCCGGTACTCCCGGCGGTTACCGTGACCTCGATCGAAGAAGGGCTGGCGGCGCTCGAAACCATCGGCCTGCCTGCCATTCTGCGGCCGTCCTTCACCCTGGGCGGATGGGGCGGAGGCATCGCTCACGATCGGGATTCTTTTGTCGAGCTGCTCCAGCACGGCCTCGACGCCTCACCGACCACACAGGTCCTGGTGGAGACCTCGGTGATCGGATGGAAGGAATTCGAGCTCGAGGTCATGCGCGACTCGGCGGGGACGTTTGTCGTCGTTTGCTCCATCGAGAACATCGACCCCATGGGGGTTCATACCGGCGATTCCATCACCGTCGCCCCAGCCCAGACCCTCACCGATCGGGAATACCAGGTGTTGCGCGACGCCGCCCGCTGTGTCCTCGACGCTGTCGGTGTCGCCACCGGCGGGGCCAATGTCCAGTTCGCGGTCAATCCTGAAGACGGCCGTTACGCCATCATCGAGATGAACCCGCGGGTCTCACGGTCATCGGCGCTGGCCTCCAAGGCGACGGGTTTCCCCATCGCCAGGATCGCGGCCAAGGTCGCCCTCGGCCGCCGTCTCGACGAGATCTCGAACGACATCACGGGCACGACGCCCGCCAGTTTCGAACCCGCGCTCGACTATGTGGTCGTCAAGATCCCTCGTTTTGCGTTCGAGAAGTTCCCCGGCGCCGAGTCCGTTCTCGGCACCGCCATGAAGGCGGTCGGCGAGGTCGCCGCCATGGGGCGGTCCTTCGAGGAGGCCCTGCTCAAGGCGATCCGCTCGCTCGAGATCGACCGGGACTCCCTCGACGCACCGGACGATCTCGGAGCGGTGGACGACGACGGTCTTGCGGCAAGACTCGCCATTCCCTCACCCGAGCGCCTGTGGGAGCTCGCCGAGGGTCTGCGCCGCGGCTGGACCAAAGAACGGCTCTTCGAGATCACCGCCGTCGACCCCTGGTTCCTGCGCCGGGTCGGTGGATTGGTGGCGGCCGAGACCGTGTTGCGGGACCCGGAACTCGATAAGCCGACCCGCCTCGCAGCCAAACGTCTCGGCTTTGCCGACAGTCAACTGGCGCGGCTTCAGAAAACCGATCAGGAGACCGAGAGACAACGCCGACTCGATCTCGGGCTGCACCGGATTCGGCGTCGGGTCGATACTTGCGCCGCCGAGTTCGAGGCCCGGACGCCCTATCTCTACGGCAGCTTCGGCGATCGCGACGAGCAGCCCGCGGCCCGCCGTTCGGTGGTGATCCTCGGTGGGGGACCGGTGCGGATCGGCCAGGGGATCGAGTTCGATGCCTGCTGTGTCGAGGCGGTGGCCGGGATCCGCTCCGAGGGCTTCGAGGCGGTGATGGTCAACTGCAATCCCGAGACCGTGTCCACCGACTACGACGCCGTCGACCGACTCCACTTCGATCCGCTTCACATCGAGGACGTGCTCGACATCTGCGCCGCCGAACGCCCCGTTGGTGTCATCGTTCAGCTCGGAGGCCAAACCCCGCTCAAGCTCGCGGAGGATCTCGAGAACTACGATGTGCCGATTTGGGGGACGCCCCGTGACGCCATCGATCGGGCCGAGGATCGTGGTCGTTTCTCGGAGCTGCTGCGCGATCTCGGGCTGCGCCAGCCGCCGGGCAGGATGATCTCGTCAGCCGACCAGGCCGAGGCTGCCGGTGAAGAGCTCGGGTACCCGCTTCTGGTGAGGCCGTCCTATGTTCTCGGCGGTCGCGCGATGGAGATCGTCTACGGTCCCGACGAGCTCGCCGAGTATCTCGAACGTGCGGCCGCCGTCGATCCCGACCGACCGGTTCTTCTCGACCACTTCCTCGAACAGGCCTGGGAAGTCGATGTCGACGCCGTGGCCGATGGCGAGCGGGTCGTTATCTGCGGCATCATGGAGCACATTGAAGAGGCCGGAGTCCACTCGGGTGATTCGGGCGCCGTGACCCCGCCGGTGAGCCTGCCCCTCGAACTCCAGGCCGAGCTCAGGCGCCAGGTCAGGCTCCTCGCCCTCGCCCTCGGAGTGCGTGGTCTGATGAATGTCCAGTTCGCCATTCAGGAGGGTGTGGTCTACCTCATCGAGGTCAACCCCCGTGCCTCGCGGACGGTGCCGTTCCTCGCACGCGCCACCGGGGTGCCCTGGGCCGAGCTCGCCGCGAGGGTCTGTGCCGGCGCCAGCCTCGCCGAACTCGGGGTCCAGGATGGTGTGCCGTCCGAGGTGGCGGTCAAGCTCCCGGTCTTTCCCTTCGAACGATTCCCGGGGGTCGACCCCCTGCCCGGTCCCGAGATGCGTTCCACCGGCGAGGTCATGGGTCGCGGCCGTACCTTTGGCGAGGCCTTTGCCAAGGCCGCTCTCGCCGCCGGCTGGCGGCTGCCCGAGCAGGGCAAGGTGCTGCTCTCCTTTGCCGATCGTGACAAGACCCGTCTGCCGGCTCTAGCTGCGCGCTTCGAGGAACTCGGATTCGAGCTCCTCGCCACCGAGGGAACCGCGAAAATGCTCCACGAGACTGGCTTCCCCGAGGTCAGGACGGTATTCAAGGTTGGTCAGGGTGATCCCGACATTCCCCACCTGTTGTCCGAGGGCGGGATCGACCTCGTGGTCAATACCGCTGCCGGCCGCAAGGCGGCCCGCGACGCACCGTCGATCCGTCGGGCGGCGCTGGACGCCAACGTGCCCTACTTCACGACCATCCCCGGCGCCTACGCCGCCGCCGAGGCGGTGGCCACCCTGCGTCGAGGACCGCTGACGGTCAGGGCGCTGCAGGACGATCTCGCGGCCAAACCGCCATGGGCGGCGAATCTCGGGTAGGTAT
>RCNF010002912.1_pt1 | contig 11044 bp, 11 predicted proteins | sample 2041311 | NCBI WGS metagenome assembly RCNF01 (sample SAMN09708228, study PRJNA481090) | Marine sediment metagenome, whole genome shotgun sequencing project. | biome: marine sediment; feature: ocean; material: sediment; isolation source: Sewage treatment plant 2 marine sediment (STP2) ... | reverse complement strand
ACCGGAACCCTGGGATGGAAGGCATGCCTCAACGCACTCGCCATCTACTTCCCCAACCGAATCAATATCGCCTAGCGATGACCAACGCCACCCGCTTACACAAAAGAACTGACACCCCCGGCCACTCCCGGAGCTGTGTCCGGGCACACGCCGTTGATGGATCAACCACCGGGGCCGACGCGTGGGAGGCTTTCGCTCGAGCTGTTGGCACCTACGGCATCCCGGCGTGGCTCCTCTCGGACAACGGCCCACCGTTCACCTCGAAGCTGTTCACCGAAAACCTCGCCGCACTCCAGGTCAATACCACGAACAGCCGGCCGTTCCACCCCCAGACCTGCGGGAAAGTCGAACGGTTCCACCAGACCCTCAAGAAATGGCTCGCAGCGAGACCCAAACCCGACACCGTCACCGAACTCCAACACCTCCTCGACACGTTCGTCGACCGCTACAACAACCACCGGCCCCACCGCGGCATCGACCGGCGCATTCCCGCCGACGTCTACGCCACAGCGCCCAGGACCGGACCCGACGCCTACTCGGCCCTCGACACGACCACGCTGCATCACAACACCGTCGACCGCAACGGGAGAGTCGAGATCCCCGGCCCCGTGACGATCACCGTCGGAGCTACCTACGCCGGCGAGATCGCCACCACCATCCGCACCGGCAACCACGCCCACATCTTCATCAACCACCAACTCGCACGGAACCTCACCATCGACCCCGCCCGACGATCCCACCCCCTCTACCTGCGACCAGGACGACCCACATGACCACCCCCCAAACCCGTACGGGATGCCCCGCGTCACTACAACGCCATATAGGGCGTTCCCAACCCTGGGTACGCCGTATTGGGGGATGGCCCAAGGAACCTTTGCAGGCGTTCCCCGCACTTCCCCGAACGAGGGCTATCTGCGCTGGCACCGTGGGCCACCCATAGCCGACCCTACGTTCTGCGCAACCGGGCATCAACCCTCGTGATCGTCATTTCAGAGGCGTTTTGCGCGCTCTCGTGGCGCGCTACTGGCATCACCTGCGCCTACTTGCTCATCCGGCGCAAGGTTGTCCACAAATCCACAGCTATCCACAGGTGCTTGTGCACAACGCGGTATGGACAAGTTTCCGAGTGCGATGTTTCGCGTTCCGCACCGACCTGCGCCAATCCGGCGTGCCGCTTGCGGCACGCGATGCCCCGAACGATGACGGACACAGCACTAGCCGGCTGCAATCCCGGCGTAGAGGTCGGTGAGCCGATCGGCCGTCGCCGCCCATGAGAACCGGGTTGCGAACTCGGCCGCACCGCGAGCGAGATGGCGACGGAATCCGTTGTGGTCGAGGATCGCGGTAGTCGATGCCGCGAAGGACTCGGGATTCTGACTGTTGACGAGGAGCCCGGAGACCGAGGAATCGATGACGTACGGCAGGCCACCTACCCGGCTCGCGACGACGGGAAGGCCCGAGGCCTGAGCCTCCGCCGCGACCAGTCCGAAAGACTCGGAACGCGATGGCATCACCAGGACATCGGCTGCCCGGTAGTAGCGAACGAGCTCATCGTGCGGCTGCGCCGGCACGAATCGAACCCGGTCGGCGACACCCGCGGCTTGTGCCTGTGCGTGGAGTTGCTCGAGTTCCCGGGGCCCGTCGGATCCGCTGGGGCCGCCAACGATCATGAGCACGGGCGGGCCATTCCCGGCGGCGACAGCCGTGGGAATGTGGTTGAGCATATCGATTGCCACGTCGATCCCCTTCAACGCCTGTATCCGTCCGACGAACAGGATGAGCGGCTCATCCCCGACGCCGATCATGCGGCGTGCCTCGTCGCGCGGGCCCGGGCTGAACAGAGCATGATCGATGCCGGGCTCCGATACGACACACAAAGCCGCTCGGGGCTTGCCTGATAGTGGTCGATCAGGTCGTCGAATTCGTACGGCGTCGAAGCGACAACGCAATCGGAGCGAGCAATCACGCCCTCCTCCGCCTTGAGCCTGGCGATGCTCGACGGTGTCTCGTCGGAGCGGCGCGTGGCGTCCTTCACCCGACCGAGCGTGTGGAACGAATTGGCGAGGGGGATGCCGAGCGCCTCCTTGACCAGCACGCCGGCCCATCCGGAGAGCCAGTAGTGCGCGTGGACCACGTCGAATGCCGCTCCCGCGGCCTGGGCGATGACGCCTTCGCCGAATTCCGCGACGTGGCGAACGAGGCTCTCCACGGGGAGTGGCGAGGTTGGTCCGGCATCGATGTGGACGACCCGGTAGCCGTCGCGTACTTCCACCGAGGGCGGTTGGTCGGGATCCGTGCGCCTGGTGAACACCACCGCCTCGATCCCACGACCGGCCATCGTGCACGCGAGTTCGTTCACGTACACGTTCATCCCGCCAGCATCACCCACCCCGGGCTGAAGCAGCGGCGATGTGTGCATGGCGAGATAGGCAACCCGATTGATCATGCGAACACGCCTTCGATCAGCGACAGCTCGCGCTCACGCGCTCCCAGGTGATACTTGTAGCGCTCGTCGCCCTTGAGGAAGTCGAATCGAACGACGGCGTCCTCGACCGACCGATCCAGCATCATGGCGAGCAGCACGATGCCCGGCGCTGCATTCGCCAGTTCGGGGTCGTACGCCGAGTTGTAGAGGTAATAGGCGCCGGGCTCGGCGAAGCCGAATGCGGCGGCGACAGGTTGGTCGTCCACGCTCAGCAGGTCGATGGTCGCTCCAGCATCCGAAAGCAGCGACGTGAAGAAGGCCGCCCGCGCGCCCGTCATGAAGGTCCCCTTCCTGCCATCGGCCATTCGGTGCAATGAGATGAACGCGTCGAGCGCTCCCGCGTCAGTGCGGCGGTCATGGTGCGCCGCACCGACCGTGTCGGCGAACCGCCGCTGCTTGCGGCGGACTTCATGGCGGTGCTTCTTGGTCAACGACGCCAGCCACGCGCCAGGCCCCTGGGGAAGGTCGACGACGAGTGCCGTGGTGTGCACGCTCGTCGTGAGGGCGGCACCGGCGTGGCCGAGTGCCCGCTCGAGCGCATCGGTAGCCTCGGTGGGGAGGCTGTCGAACGAGAATCGGCGGCCCGCGTATGTCGAGGCGATGGCAGCGATGACGGAGTCGGTCGAGCTTCCGAGCGGCGTGTGGTAGTCGGTGAGGTCTGCATCGCCCTGGAAGCGCACAACGTCTCCGTCGATCCAGATCGGGAGAGCACCGCCGTTGGATTGTGCAATCAATGTCTCGGACCCGGCAGGGATGCAGTGTTCGGCCCAGGCCTCCAGGAAGCGGTGGCGTGCGAACGGCCCCGTGAGTGGTGCAAGTGGGAGGAGCGACCGCGCTGGATCCGTCCAGCTCGCGACGAGTTCGGTATCCACGCTTCAGGCCCTGGTGAGCGAGCCGACCGGGAGGCCACCGCCGAGCACCGGTGGGGCCACCTCGGCAGCGAGCCCGGCGAGCATTGCGTCGGAGACCAACCCGAGTTCGGTGGCCGCGGCGATGGCCGCGGCCACGGCGACATCGCTGCGTCCGGCCCTTGCCTTCGCTGCGATCCCGATGCCGTGGCGTCCGATACCGACCTGTCCTTCAGCTCCGACTTTGACGGGCCCACCCCACCAGCGGCCGAGCATGCCGTCGGCTCGGGAATTGTCGGCGACCAGCGAAGGAAAGCGTGAAGTCGCGCTCGTCGCTGCAGCGAAGCGCTCGTTCGAGGTCAGCGTGGCGAACGCCGTGGCAAGCCCGCGCACCGATCCCCGCATCGTTGGAGCGCCGCACCCGTCAACCCCCACCGGCTCCGGACGGATACCGGTCGCCATCTCAACGATGTCCACGATCCGTAGCTGGAGTGGGTGAGCCGGGTCGAGGTAGGAATCAACGGACCAGCCATTCTCCAAGCACGCTGCGAGCATGGCAGCGTGCTTGCCTGAACAGTTGTGGAACACCGGCCGTGGTCCCGCGACGCCGCGCCGGTGCTGTAGATCTCGCGCTTCCTGAGATAGCGGCCAGACCGCGGGACACTGGAGAGCACCTTCGTCGAGTCCGGCGTTGGCGAGCATCGCGCGCACGATGGCAAGCTGAGCGGGCCAGCCGCTGTGGCTCGCGCACGCGACCGCGAGATGTTCGGGATACAGATCGAGACCGGCTTCGAGCGCGACGGTGGCCTGCAATGGCTTGACGGCGGATCGATAGAACAGGGGACGATCGGGATCGCCCGAGCGAAACAACTCGTTCCCCGCGGAGTCCACGGCCAGCACGGAGACATCGTGAAACGACTCCGGGAGTCCTGTTCGGACGGTCAGGAATTCCAAGACGACTACTGCTCTTTGAGCAGGTCGGTACCGTCGGCCAGGCCCTCTCGGTAGCGCAGCGTGATCTCGGCGCTGATGCGATCGTAGACCTCGTAGACCGAGCGGCGTTGGGTCGAGATCTCGTGTTCGGCGCCGGTAAGCACCGACTGGATCTCCTCGAGGTCGTCGTCTTCGAGCGTCGGCAAATGGGTCAGGAAGTCGTCGCCGAGCACTCGGTCGATGGCACGATTCCCCGCGCCGCCGAGGTCCGGCAGCGTCAGGGGGAGGTCCTTCGGGATGGTGTTCCTGCTCGGTCCGTCGATTCCGTCGGCCAGAATCTGCGGTAGCGCCTCGATGATCGACCGGGTCTCCTCGCCGGACCTGCGCCTCATCTCGAACGAAAGCAGGTCCATGCGGCCGTGGAGCATGCGGCGGTAGAACGACAGCTCGGTGTCGAGCTCGTCGAGCACGCTTCGCCGTTTGCGCAGTTCGTCCATCGACAACCCATTGAGGTCGTCGACATACGCCGGATCGGTTATCTGATCGATGCGTCTCCTGCGCCGTTCCACGTGTGCGGCTCCCCGTGTGTGCTTCGCGTCAGGGACAGTAGTGGCGAACGGTCGGGTACGGATTGATCGCAACATTCCCGGGCCGGATCTCGAAGTGCAGGTGAGGCGACGTGTATCGGGCGTTTCCGCTGTTCCCGAGGTAGCCGACAACGGTCCCTGCCTTGACGTTCTGTCCTGAAGAGATGTTGGTTGGATGCTTCTCGAGGTGGGTGTAGTAGTAGGTCGTGCCGCCCGCATACAGATGCGTCGAAAGGCCGCCGAGGCTGTTGGAGGAGAACTTCACTCTTCCGTCGACGACGGCGACGAGCGGCGTGTTGCGCTTGTTGAACATGTCGACGCCCTTGTGCCGGCGACCGCCCGAGCGTGGGAAGCCCCACGAGTCGATGAAGGAGGCGCCGCCCTGGACGGGGCAGTAGAACCCGGGTGTCGCCGCAGGGGGAAGCCCGGCAGCCGTCCCCGACTTCGAGTTTGCGGCAGCAACGTCGCGTGCCTTCTTGAGTGCGATTGCGGCCTGCAGCTCGCGGCGTTCCTTGGCCAGGTTGTCTATTGAGCGTTGCTCGGCCGCCGATGCGTTGTTGTAGGTGTCGCGCGCTTCGTCGGCAAGAGTGTCGGCGCGCTCCACGAGAGCTCCTGCCTCCGCCTCGAGAACCTCGACTTCCGCCTTGCTATCGAGCAGTTCGAGCTTCAGGCGGTCCATCTCCCGCGACACAGCTTGGAGTCGATCCAGGTCGGCGATGTCGCGGCTCGCTGCGCGATCCATCAGTTGCTGCGATGTGAGCAGGTCTTGGATTGAGCCCGCCTCGAACGCGGCAGTGACGAGCCCGCGACCACCGGATGTGTACGCCTCGAGGACGAGTTGTTGCGCCGTTTCTCGCAACCCTTCGACGTCGCCCTCGTAGCTTGAGATCTTGCTCTCCAGCAGACCGATCGTGTAGATGAGGTTGTCGAGCTTGCTCGTGACCTGGTCGAGTTCCAGCAGCGCCTGCTCGAGTTCGTCCTGGGCCGCCTGCCACTTGCCATAAGCCGCGGATGTTGCGTCCTGAGCGCGATCGACCTGGCCCTCGGCCCGGTCGACGTCGCCCTCGGTCTGCGCGGACGCGCCGATGGGCACCACCGCAAGAAGTGCGACGATGAGGAGGAGCATCAAGCCGCGGGGAACGCGCTGCGTTGACATAGAGTGGTCAGCGTAGTGCCTATGCCCGGGAACGAACAGTCCCTTGATCAGCCGAGCGCCACCAGGGCGAGCCAGAACAGGGGCGCGGCGAGCCACAGGCCGTCGAGGGGGCTGAGCTGTCCCGGCAGTCGCACGGTGTGCATGATCGCGCCGGTTCGGACCATCGAGCCGAGCACGCGACCGGCGATGAGGCCTGCGGCGACGGCAACAGCAGCGACGAGGCCGGTGGCCAATTCGATGTCGCTGGTGACGAGGCCGGCGATGAGGCCGGCGACGAGCGCCCCGATCAGCGTTCCGACGTTGGGATCGACGGTTTGCCCGCCGTAGACGGCCGTGACGAGCGCTGCGATGATCGCAACGGCAACGATCAAGAGGAATGCGAGAGCGATCGATGTCGACATCATGCGCAGCATGACGAGAGCGCCGGCACCCGCTGCCGCAATGATGGAGACCGACGCCGTCATCGCTATCGATTCGACCGCCCTCCATCGTGTCTCGAAGATCGGCCAGAAGATGGCGATCGCTACCGCAGCGGCCATGCCCCCGGCGTAGCCGTTGTATCCCCAGGCGTAGGTGGCGGCCGCGGCAATCGGGGGAGCGAAGAGCGTGGCATAGAGGTTGATTGAGCCTGCTTGCTTCGCGTCTGCGTCGGCCAGGTCCCACAACCAGGCCAGGGTGGCCCCAACGGAGATCACCACGAACCACTCCAACGGCACCCATGCCGAGACGAGCAGCGCAGCGAGGACGATCACGGACAGAATGCTCTCTGCAGGATCAACGGTCAGAGTCCGGCCGTTTTGGGGAGCTGCGTAGGTACCTCCGGAGACCGGCGGGATGATCGCCATCTCGTCGTCGGCCCCGACGGCCACGTCGCGGTCAGACGGGTTGCCGTTGACCCACACGCCCGCTGTTCGCAGACTGTTGGCGAACGCGGATCCATAGGTATCGGATGCACGGTCGAGGATCTCTCCCACCGTGCCCTCTTCAACGGTCAATTCGTCGGTGCCAGCGATCTCTCTGAATCGGGCAAACAATCGAAGCTTCGGCATCGGCCGACAGAGTAGTCGCGTGGGCGACGGGGTAGAGGACCGGCAGCCGGTTGCCGGCTCAGCCCGGCGACTCCAGCCGACCGAGCGCGCCAAGGGCGTCGCCGGGTTCGCTTGCGGCGAGCGACACGAGCGGAGCGCGTTCGGTGCTGAGCGGTCGGCCCGTGTGAACGGGATCTCCGTGTTTGACCAGCCCGCCAAATCCGACGGCGTAGCCCGCCGGGTCGGTGTCGCAGAGCGCCGCTTCGATCGCCGTCTTGGTCGCTCCGTTCGCCATGAGCGATGACACCAGGAGGTTCACCGCACCGATGCGGAAGAGGCCGGTCGACGGATCGGCCACCGTGTGGCCGGGGAGCGTGCTGGTGGAGAGCGTGAACGGAACGCCGCTCCTGGCACAGGCCTGCATCTCAGCCGAGAGGTCGGGCGCCGGCATGTTATCGACATCGAAGACGAGGCCGACCGATGGTTGTCTGCGTTCGAGGACGCCGCACGTTACAGCCGACAGCATTGGCAGTACACCGTGGTGGACTCCTGCTGCTGCCGCTTTCGCATCGCGCATGGGCGTGGCGCTATCCGCGTGATCGGCGGTGAGGTGAATGACGTCCACCGAAGCAGCTGGATTCATCATCGCGTGGAATGACGCTGCGATCGAGGGTGCCGATGGCGACGGTCCATCGAACACTGCAACGATCGACCACGGTGCCTCGCCGCTGGTCATCGTGCGGATCAGCACGGAGGCGAGATCTTCGAGGAGTGACGTCGGAGCAACGAACCGGCCGACCATCCAGCCCGTCGGTCCCGCTCGATGCGACCGGTACGCGGCGACGACTTCTTCGATCGACCGATCATTCGGGCCGAGGAGGGTGGCGTCGTCGACGAGGCTACCCAGCAGTCCCCGGCGCCCGTCTGGAATCAACGTTGTCATGCCAACGGCCCGTCCGATGCGGTCGCTATTGGGGAGGTGAACCCGGTCATCGGCATGCATCGTATGAGGCTGTCCACCGCTTCACGGCGACGCGTCGTGGAGTTGTCAGGCATAATCGGCGGCGATCCTCCAAGGCGTCGGGAGACTGCGATGAACGAAGCGCCCGCTGCGGTTGGCGAATCCGGCAGTGGTCAATCGGTCGATATTGTCGAGGTCGGTGCCCGCGATGGGCTGCAGAACGAGTCGAGCGTGCTCGATACCGCATCGAAGACCGAGCTGATCCAGCGTCTTGTTGCCGCCGGGTCGAGGCGGATCGAAGTCGCGTCGTTCGTTCGCCCCGAACGTGTGCCTCAAATGGCCGACGCCGAAGCCGTCATCGCCGAGCTTGGATCGAGCCCGGTGAGCGTGTCATACATCGGCCTGGTATTGAATCGGCGTGGGTTGGAGCGGGCGTTGACATCGGGTGTGGATGAGATCAACTTCGTTGTCGGCGCGTCCGAGGGATTCAACCGGGCGAACGCCGGAGCGTCACCGCAGACCACGATGTCGGATATCCGGGCGATGATTCCCGAGACCGCCGGCCATCCAACCACCGTCACGATCTCCGTGGCATTCGGGTGTCCCTACGACGGCGCCGTACCGATCGATGCAGTGGTAGAACTCGCCGTCGCTGCAGCCGATGCGGGCGCCGACGAGATCGCGATCGGAGACACCATCGGTGTCGCGGTCCCCTCCGCCGTTGTGGCGCTGGCCGGTGCGGTCCGGCGTGTGTCCGATGTGCCCCTTCGGTGTCACTTCCACGACACGCGGAACACGGCAATCGCCAACGTGACCGCAGCCCAGGCCTGTGGAGTCCGCACGTTCGACGCTTCGGTCGGGGGAGCAGGAGGATGCCCGTTCGCTCCAGACGCCACCGGCAACGTCGCGACGGAGGATCTGCTCTACCTCTTCGACCGCATGAGCGTTTCTACCGGCATCGATCCGCACCAGACGATCGCGACGACGAAGTGGCTGGAGATCAAGCTTGGGCGTGAGTTGCCATCGGCAGTGGCTCGGGCCGGGTGGTGGCCCAGGCCAAGTCACAAGTAGCAAGACAAGCAAGACAAGCAAGACAAGATTGGCAATCGGCGAGTAGGGACTACGGTTGTTCGGGTCTTGCCACTTGCCACTTGCCACTTGCCGCTAGGTACTCCATGTCTCTCCCCATCTCGTTTCTTTCCGACTTCGGGCGATCTGATGAGTTTGTGGGGGTGGTCCATGGGGTCATTGCGCGGATTGCCCCCGATGCGCGGGTGATCGATGTGGGGCACGAGTTTTCCGCCGGCGATGTGCACGGCGCCGCCCTGGCGCTGATGCGCTCGATTCAGTATCTGCCAGAGGGCGTGGCGCTGGCGGTCGTGGACCCCGGCGTCGGCACGGATCGAAGAGCGATCGCGGCCCGTACTCCGTGGGGCTTCTTCGTCGGACCAGACAATGGACTGCTCGCTCCGGCCGTTGCCATCGTCGGTGGCGCCGACCGCATCGTGTCCATCGAGGACCCCCGATTCCGGCTGCCCGCCGAGGGTGAGACCTTCCACGGGCGCGACGTATTCGGTCCGGCCGCCGCCGTGCTCGCGTCGGGCGAGGCATCGATCGACGATCTCGGCCCCGTTGTGGATTCCGGATCGGTTGCTCCGATGATGATCCCGCTCGTCGAGACAGACGGACTTGGCGGTGTCCTCGGCGAAGTGTTGTGGATCGACCACTTCGGCAATGCTCAGACAAACGTCACCCCCGTTGACCTCGCGACGCTCGGCATCGAACCGGGCGACGAAGTCGAGATGACCGTCGGCAGCACGAATCGGCCGATGCCGTGGTGCGCGACGTACGGGGAGGTCGAGCCGGGAGAGGGGCTGCTCCACGTCGATTCCTACGGGCAGATCGCTGTCGCGGTGCGCGGGGATCGGGCCGACGAGAGATACGCGCTCGTGGTGCGCTCAGCGATCGGCTTCCGGCGGTCGCAGCGAACGCATATCCCGATCACGTCGGCGGGCGACGCTACCTAGCTACGGCGTCAGCCCGGTTGAAGCGAGCTTCACCACGAACGCGCCGACGATGAGGACCAACAGTCCGATGACAACGATCGCGGTGAAGGGGCGCATTCGATGACGATACCGGTTCCGCATGCGACACCGGGACGAGTGCACCGACCGACTGCCGTGCGAATTGGCTGTCCGGTAGTCTTGCCTCGATGAGGATGCACATCCCCGACGCGACTGTTGCTCGCCTGCCCGTCTACTTGCGGTGCCTCGCGATGCGCGCGGGAACCGGAACGTGCTCGTCGGAAGACCTCGCCAGGACGGCAGGGGTGAACGCCGCTCAGGTGCGCAAAGACCTGTCGTTCCTCGGTGCGCAGGGTGTGCGAGGTGTCGGGTACGACGTCGATGCCCTCCGGCTCGAGATCCGTCAGGCACTCGGTCTCACCCACGATTTCCCGGTGGTCGTCATTGGAGCAGGCAACCTTGGAAGGGCCCTGGCGAACTACCGCGGATTCGTTGAGTGGGGTTTCTCGATCGCAGCAATTCTCGACGTTGACGCACGGAGGATCGGCGGCGTCATCAGCGGCACAACGGTCGAAGCGATGGACGACCTGGAGACCCTCGTCAACGAACGCAGTATTGAGATCGGGATTATCGCTACACCGTCGAATCAGGCACAGTCGGTCGGCGAGCGCCTCGCCGCCACCGGCATCCGATCGATCCTCAGCCTCGCACCGACGGTCATCCGAGTCGAAGGAGCAGAAGTCAGAGTGGTCGACCTCTCAGCGGAGCTCCAGATTCTCGCGTACCACTTGCAGGAGCACGAGGCTGAACACGAGTAGTGGGCCGTGCCCGTGGCGCCCGGCAGTAGCGGGCTGCGCAGTAGCAAGACACAAGTAGCAAGTATCAAGACCGGACCCCTCGCCGGGGCGTCGGGGAGTGTTTCTCGGCAGACCCTGTTTCGTCTTGCTACTTGCTACTTGCTACTTGCTACTTGCTACTTGCTACTTGCTCCTTGCTACTTGCTACTTGCTACTTGCTACTTG
>RCNF010001934.1_pt1 | contig 11045 bp, 8 predicted proteins | sample 2041311 | NCBI WGS metagenome assembly RCNF01 (sample SAMN09708228, study PRJNA481090) | Marine sediment metagenome, whole genome shotgun sequencing project. | biome: marine sediment; feature: ocean; material: sediment; isolation source: Sewage treatment plant 2 marine sediment (STP2) ... | reverse complement strand
CAGTTGGCCAAAACCCGGGTCGAGTGGGCACGCCTGAAACTCAAGCAAGGGGATGTAGACGGGGCCAGCCTTCTGGCCCAGAAGGCGTGGAAGGGCTTCTCGGGCTATGGGGAAGTCTTCTATCCTGACGATCTGCGACATCTGTTGGTGGTCAAGCGGGGCTTTTCTCCGGAGAGGGATTCTCGACCGGAACTCCTCGAGATGTTCGTGAACATGATTCACGATCTGAAGCCCAGCCCGGACGTGAACGGAATCCTGACCCGTACGGTAATATCGACGAACCGCTTCTTCGGCGCGGAACGGGGCGGCATCTTCTGGTTCCCGAGAAGGAGCGGGGCGACCAGGCCCGTCCTCAGGGCGGGATACAATCTCAGCCCTGAGGACGTGTCTGCAAATGAGTTCCGCTGGAGCTTGAGCCTGATCTCGCAGGCGTACCGGGAGAATACGCCCCTGGTGATTCAAAATGAGGGCATGACCCTGTCACCCACCCGGGTCAGGGCCGTGCTCTGCGCCCCCTTCGAGGTGGAGGGAAGAGTCCAGGGCGTCCTCTACCATGACAATTCGCACGTGAGGGAGTGTTTCGAGGCCTTTGAGATTTCGGACCTGGTTCGAATCGCCAAGTCTCTGGCGACCTATGTTGATCACCTGGTGGGACTCAACCAACAGGTGCAACAGAGGACCTCTTTGAGCCTTACGCGATTCTGGCAATCCGATTCCCGGGAGATCGTAACCGAGAACCCTGAGATGCTGCAGATCCTGGCCCAGTTGGATCACATCGCCGGCTCCGACGGCACCGTGCTGATCATGGGCGAAACGGGAGTCGGTAAGGAGCTTTTCGCCAACAGGTTGCACGAGAAGAGCACCCGCCGGGAGAACCCCTTCGTGATCGTGGACCCGACCACCATCCCAGAGACCCTGGTGGAGAGCGATCTGTTCGGTCACGAAAAGGGGGCCTTTACCGGAGCCGACCGTCAAAAGCCGGGCCGCCTCGAACTTGCCGACGGAGGAACGTTGTTCATCGACGAGGTCGGGGAGATCCCGAAATCCGTTCAAGCCAAACTGCTGAGGGCCCTGCAGGAGAAGACCCTGGTGCGGGTCGGCGGAACGAGAACGCTGCGCTCGGACTTTCGGCTCGTAGCAGCCACGAATCGAGATCTCGCAGCAGAGGTGGCAGCCGGTCGTTTCCGAGAGGACCTTTACTACCGAATCAATGTAGTGCCCCTGGCGGTTCCTCCGTTGAGAGAACGAAAGGAAGACATTCCTGTTCTCGTTGATCACTTTCTCGATCGATTGCAGCGGATCAAGGGCAAGAGGGTGGAAGGCGTCTCGCAAGAGGCGTTGGCGATGTTGATCCACCATCCTTGGCCAGGCAATGTGAGAGAACTGGAGAATGTACTCGAGGTGGCCTATGTGCTCTGTCCTCCCGGGGAGTCGATTCGGCCCGAGCATGTGCGGGACAACCTGGTCTCTGGTCGGGTTCCATGGCCAGCCCTCACTTTGCCGTTGACTCTGCGAGACACAGAACGGCAGGCGATTGAAGAGGCCTTGTTGCGAAATCGGGGTAGAATTGTGGCGACGGCCCGCCAACTTGGCATCGACAAGAACACACTGCGGAGAAAGATGATTCGTCTCGAGATCCCTCACCCAAGGCAAACGCGAGGGAAAGCATGATGCCAGTAGGGGTTCCCGGAACCTTTGAGGGCGAGTTTTTCGAACAATGGGTTTAAATGGTTCCCTAAAGCCATGTTTTAGGAACATAACACACCTAAGTGTCCTTCCATCGTCCTCGCTCGAAAGACCGCGCCAATCTGAAAAGAATAATCGATTCAGAACGTTAACACCCTCTCCGTGTTCCTCATGAGCCTTTGGCATGCCTTTTGTACCAACAAGCGTTGTAAGCGAAAAGGGGTTGCAGAATGTTGCCCTTTCCCCTTGGTCAAAGGATATGGAAGAGATGATACTGGCAGTTCCGGTTCACCAGAAGCGCGTGTCACCGCTGTTCGATGTGGCGTCCCGCGTTTGGGTCGTCGAGTTCGGGGATTCCGGAAGGGCTGATCGAGGCACCCTCCTTTTGGAGGGAATGACCGAAGTTCAGAGGGTAACGCTCCTGAATCGAGTGGGTGTAAAGTGCCTTCTCTGCGCGGGAATCAGTGGATCGTGCTCCTCGCTGCTCCGAAGTGCGGGCATTCAGGTGGTGGATGGTGTGGTGGGAGATGTGGAGGAGGTGGTGGATGCGCAGCAGGGAGGGAGAATCATGGAGGAGAGGTTTCGGATGCCCGGATGTGGAGGGGGATGGAGGCATCGCAAGGGATACCGTGGGGGTCGGGGAGGTAGGGGAGGTCGAGGTGGACCTCGATAGCGGCAGGAAAACTGGAAGCAAAAGAAGAGGGAAGAGAACAAGGAAGGGGAAGTGACGGATCGAAAGGAGGTAATTCGTTATGCCAAGAGGTGATGGAACAGGCCCTTGGGGACAAGGGTCGATGACAGGCAGGGGCGCCGGTTTCTGCGGTGGCTACGAAATGCCGGGGTATGCCAACCCCACCCTGGGAGGAGGCTTTGGTTGGGGTGGTAGAGGTGGCGGTGGCGGAAGAGCGAGAGGCTTCGGAGGTGGCGGCGGCGGCAGAGGCAGGAGAAACATGTACTGGGCCACGGGCATGCCGGGCTGGGCGCGCGTTGGACCGTTTCCGGGTCCTGGTGTGGGCGCGCCTGCGTACGGAGCCGGAATGAGCAAGTCCGAAGAGGTGGAGGTGTTGAAACAGCAGGCTGAGTACTTCAAGGCAAACCTGGAGGACATCGAGAAGAGGCTGCAGGCCATGGAGTCGAGCGATGAATAATCGCTCGGGCGCGCAGTCTGACTCTTGTTAGTCGCTTCCCCCTTTCCTTTTCTTCCCCCCTTTTCCATAGGGCGGTCTGCATGCATCCCCTGATGCGGCCGCCCGTCACAGCCAAAACCGCAAAACTCCCTCCGGTTTGCCCGTTTTGCAGCTCGGGAGAGCTTCGTTTTGGGTGAGGACTCTGGTATATTCTGCTACCCGTTACATCACCCAAAATCAGAGGGAACAGGTATGGAACAGAAGCGCGCAGGAAGGAAAGGGGTACTGGCGGCACTGGTCCCCCTTCTTGTCTTGACCGTAGGGGCGAGACTGCACGCGGAGCCCCTTGCGCTGGACGATGCCGTGATGAGGGCCCTTGCGAAATCCCCGGTGGTCGCTGCCGCTGAAAATGGGTTGAAGGGAGCAGAGGCTCGCGAGGAAAAGAGCCTGTCGGCACTCATGCCTCGCGTCGACTTCGAGGAATCCTACTTGAGAAGCGACCAGCCCGTGGCCGTGTTCGGGAGCAAGCTCAATCAGCGCCAGTTCACGCTGGAGGACTTTGCCATCGATCGCCTGAACAATCCCGACTCGACCGACAACTGGCGGACGAAGTTCACGGTTACCCAGCCCATTTTCAGGGGCGGGCAGCTCCATCGAAATCGCACGATCAGACAACTCGATCGGAAGGCCTCGGAATGGCATGTGGAGGGCACGAAGGCCCAGGTCGGATTCCGAACGATCGAAGCGTACTGGGGCCTGTCGCTGGCCCGGGAGAGCGAGAAGGTTGCCGAAATGGCGTTGAAGACGTCCGAAGAGAGCCTTCGCCAGATTGAACTGCTCTATGAGGAGGGATCGGTCGTACGCTCGGATCTCCTCTCCGCCAAGGTTCAGAAGGCGGGTTTTCACAACCAGCTCGTGAAGGCCCGCGGGAGGAAACGTGTGGCGGAAAGAGCGTTGAGGATCCTGGTCGGAGAGAGCGAAGACAGGGTCTGGGAGGTGGCTACCTTGTGCCCGCCGGGGCCGGAACAGATCCCCGATCTGAACACAGAGAACTTGCTGAACGTAGCGAAGGAGACCCGTCCGGAGTTTGTCGGGCTCAAGGTGCGCTGGCACTCGACAGGGGCGGCTGTGAAGGCGGCGCAGGGGAATTTCCTGCCCACCTTCGGGCTGGAGGCGAGCTACGAGTGGAATTCTGAGAATTTCGCGTCGGACCAGGAGGGCTCGTACCTGCTCGGGCTGGGAATCCAGTGGAACCTCTTCAAGGGCCTCGCGGACAAGGCGGATCTCAAGGAGGCCAAGAGCGGCCAGGAGATGCTCCGGCAGGAATTGCGGGGACTGGAAGACATGCTCATCCTCGAGATCGAGGAGGCCGTGGTGGCCGTCACGACCGGCAGGGAGAGCCTGCTCGTGACCCGGGAGAGGGTCAGCCTGGCGGAGGAAAGCCTCCGGATCATCCGAAAACGATACGGGGAAGGGCTCACGAACGTGGTGGAGCTCGAGCAGGCGGAACTCGTCGTTTCGAACTCCAGGCTCGAATGGCTGAGGGCCGTCTATGACCTGCGGATCGCCCTGGCCAGGCTCAAGCTCGTGACCGGGGAGCTGATATCAAGTCTTTCGGCACAAGAATGCAATCTGCAATGATATATGGATGTTATTATTGCAATTTGAGATGTTCAATAGCCGATCCCTGCCACTGCAACCAATCTAACCCATTATTATAAATAGACATTTTTTTTCCAAGACCTCTTGGAATGATTCTTGATTACAAGTCTTAGAGATGGATCTTGGTTGCAGTATTCCTGAGGTAAATTCCAGGTCTCCCGGATCCGGCCAGGCGTTCTTCCTTGATCGATGAACGGGAAGGCAGGGAAAGGAGAGTTCATCCATGGATTCGAGTTCCACCCAAACAACCGGGGCGGGTGATGCCGAATTCCCGCCGGAAAAGATCCGAGAACTCGATGCCCGGATCGAGAAAGTAAGGAACAAAACCGGGGCTGCGATCCGTGCCATGAGCGCGGCCCAGGAAATCTTCGGTTACCTGCCCCGGGAGGCGATGATCAGAATCGCCGGTGGGCTCGGTGTGCCGCCGGTCGACATCTACGGCATAGCCTCCTTCTACTCGTATTTCATTACGGCGCCTCCTGCCAGGCACAGGATTTTCTCCTGCCAGGGCACGGCATGTTACGTGCGGGAGGGCAAGCGGGTCCTCGAGGCACTGGAACGTACCCTTAAGGTCAAGACAGGGGAGACCACCCCGGACGGCGAGTTCTCCATTCAGCCTGTCCGCTGTATGGGTGCCTGCGCCCTTGCCCCGGTGGTAAGAATCGACTCCGAAATCTATAGCCGGGTTTCGCCGCGCAGAGTAAAGGGCCTGCTGTCACGCTACTTGAAGAAGGAGCCGGGAGACCGCTGATGGAAAAGTGCGGAGTGGAGGATCTCCAAAGAATAAAGGAAGAATCGACCGTTGCCTGCACGATCAGGAGCGACGAAGAAAAAGATACAAAGGTCATCGTACACATGGGAACCTGCGGCATTGCATCGGGTGCGCAAGAGGTCATGAACGCGCTCCGGGAGGTGGTGGATCAAAGAGGCCTGGACGTAACACTCGATGAGGCGGGATGCATTGGGATCTGCGAGCGCGAACCCATCGTTTCCGTAGCCCGAAAGGGCGAGCCTATCGTACGGTATGCCACTGTATCTCCGGAGTCCATCCTCGAAATCGTAGAGTCACACCTCATCGGCGGAAGGGTGGTCCGGGAACTCCTGTTGTCGAAGAACCTGATCAACGGTGCGCGCCAGGCAGACATGCGTCCTTCCAAAGCGCCCGCCATCCCTGCGCCGCTGCCGGCAGAGCCGCTTGCCGACCTGAAGGAAGTGGATTTCTTCGTCCCTCAGCACAGAATTACGCGAAAGAACTGTGGTGCGATCAACCCCTACAGGATCGACGAATACATCGCCATGGACGGTTGGTCTGCGCTGGCCAAGGCATTGACGGAAATGACGCCGGAGCAGGTGATTGAGGAAATCCGGAATTCCGGCCTCCGGGGGCGAGGCGGCGCAGGTTTTCCCACCGGCGTCAAGTGGCAATACTGCAGAAAGGCGCCGGGCAGCGTGAAATACCTGATATGCAACGCCGACGAGGGCGACCCCGGTGCGTTCATGGATCGCTCCCAACTCGAAGGCGATCCCCAGAGCATCCTCGAGGGCATGGCGATCGGGGCGTATGCCATCGGCGCGGGCCAGGGAATCATCTACGTGCGCATGGAATACCCTCTGGCCGTGGAATTGATATCCCACGCAATCGACCAGGCGCGCGCGTACGGGCTGCTGGGTAGCGATATCTTCGGAAGGGGATTCGATTTCGACATCGAGGTCATGATCGGTGCGGGCGCCTTCGTCTGCGGCGAGGAGACCGCCCTGATCCATTCCGTTCAGGGGCAGCGCGGCGTTCCCAGGCCGAAGCCGCCTTTTCCCGCGTCGTCGGGTCTTTACGGAAAACCTACGGTGATCAACAACGTCGAGACCCTCGCCACCGTTCCGATCATCCTGCGCAATGGGGCCGGCTGGTATGCAGCGGTCGGTTCCGAGAAGAGTAAGGGCACCAAGATCTTTTCCCTGGCCGGAAGGATCGTGAACAACGGCCTTGTGGAAGTGGAAATGGGCACGCCCATGAGAAAAATCATCTACGATATCGGCGGCGGAGTGCCGGAGGGCGGAACGTTCAAGGCCGTTCAATGCGGTGGTCCCTCCGGAGGATGCGTGCCCGCAAGACATCTGGATACCCCGATCGACTATGAGAGCCTGACCGCGTTGGGAGCCATTATGGGATCCGGCGGCCTCGTGGTCATGGACGACAAGAGCTGCATGGTGGATACGGCGCGTTTCTTCCTCGAATTCGTACAGGAAGAATCCTGCGGGCAGTGCACGCCCGGCCGGGAGGGGACGGGGCTCATGCTCGATATCCTCACGAGGATCACCGAAGGAAAAGGAAGAGAAGGGGACATCGAGGAACTGGAAGAACTGGGCAACATCATCAAGAAGACCGCCCTGTGCGGGCTGGGCCAGACGGCGCCGAATCCGGTGCTCAGTACGATTCGCCACTTTCGTGACGAATACGAGGCGCATATCCGGGAAAAGCGTTGTCCGGCCCTCGTGTGCCGAAAGCTCGTGCAATACACCATCGATCCCGAGACGTGCAACGGGTGCATGGCCTGCGCCCAAGCCTGTCCGGCCTCCTGCATCTCCGGTGAGAAGAAGGAAGTTCACGTCATTGACCTGAGTTGTTGTATCCACTGTGGCACCTGCTACGACGTATGCAGGTTTGATGCGGTGCTGAGAGAGTAATGTATATCACGATAAACAAGGAGGGGTGATCGGAATGGTACTTACAGAATCTCTGCCCTACGAGGCAATTACGGAACAATTGAGCGCGGAGGATACTATCTCGATGGTCCGCTGTAACAACTGCGTCCGCGTGGTCGGCACCGGCGGTGAAGAAAAGATGAAGGAACTCGCTCTCCGGCTCAGGGAAGACGGGTACGACGTGAAAGACGGCTTCCTGATCACCAAGGCCTGTCCCCAGCCGTATATGGGTGCCGTGAAACTCAGTCCTATGGTCGATACGGTCATCGTGCTCGCGTGTTATGCCGGATGGTCGAACGCGAAACGAATGTTCCCGGGCCTCAAGGTGGTTCTCACAACAAAAAGCGTCGGCCTTCTGATTACCGATTCGGATAAAGGTGTGGTGAAACTGGCCAAGGTCTTTGACAAATACAAGGACCGGCTGGGAAAGGAATTCGAAATCGGTACAGGAAAACCCATGACCTCGGAGCAGATAAAGGTAGAGGTGTGAAATGATAATCTCCGTACGTTCCATATCCTACGATGAACTCAAGGGCGCATTGTCGAAAGAAGACAGGATCGTCCTCTGGAGCTGCGACAGCTGCATCAAGTCCTGCGGCCTCGGCGGCTCGGAAAAGATGTCGCACCTCAAGAAGATTCTGGAGGAAGACGGATACAAGGTGACCGCCACGGAATTGATCAGCGTCTCCTGCCATCCGGGCCTGATCCAGGAGCGCAGGCTGAATGAAGACAAGCGGCACGCGCTGGAGGACGCAACCGCCATCGTCGTGCTTGCCTGTGAGGACGGCTACAGATGTGTCAAGAGCGTATTCGATGACAAGACCGTGATCGGAACAGCGGAGACCGTGGGCGCCGGTGGAATGACGAAAAAAGGCGCTCTTCTCACCACGCCGTTCGAGTCTACCGGCCTGGGGAACAAGCCGGAGGGCTACACCCTCAAGGAGGTGGCAGAGAAACTCGACCTGTACCCCACCTTTTTCGAGCCCGACCGGAAACCGCAACCCAGGGATCAGGTCGAGATCACGGTGGACGGGAAGAAATGTACTGCGGAAGAAGGCGAGAACCTGCTGGAGGCATGCGAAAAGAACGGCTTCAAGATACCGCACCTGTGTTACAGGAAAGGGCTGAGCGCACCCGGCGCGTGCAGGCTCTGTCTCGTGAAGATCGAAGGCGCGCGAGGCCTTGTACCCGCATGCCGCGAAACGGTTTCAGAGGGAATGGAAGTGATCACCGATGATGAGGAGCTGCGGTACCTGCGCAGGGCGAATCTCGAGTTCCTCCTTTCGGCCCATGAGCACAATTGCCTGCTCTGCGGAGAAACGCGGATCGCCCGCGGAACATGCGAACTCCAGACGCTGGTACGCGATTTCGGCATCGAAAGGATATCGTATCCGGTCAACAAGGAAGCGCTGCCGATCGATGACTCCCATCCGGTGATCGTTAAGGACCCGAACAAATGCGTACTCTGCGGTAGGTGCGTCCGTGCCTGTTCCGAGCTTTCGGGAAAACACAATCTGGGGTTCGGCCAGCGAGGCAAAGAAACCGTGATCGCAGCCGGCCTGAACCAGCCCTTGGAGGAGAGCGCCTGCGCGGGTTGTCTGGCCTGCGTGCTGGCCTGTCCCACGGGCGCACTGACCGAGAAGCTTCTGCATTTTGAAGGGAAAGATTGGAAACCGAAGAAGATCTACCTTTGAGGCCTAGCCCGCATATTGCAGGAAGCCTTCCACCGCTCTCGCTACGAAGTTTCATGCAATATGCGGGCGAGTGGTGTGACGAGTCCGCTCCGAGGGGTATTCACCGCGCATGAAATCGACTGACAAAGGAAAGAACCACTACGAGGTGCTGAACGTGAGCCCTCAGGCAGAACCAGGGGAAATCAAAAGGGCTTTCAGGAAGGGTGCCTTTCAATGGCACCCGGACCGAAATCCTGGTGACGTGGGAGCAGAAGAGAGGTTCAAGCAGATCAATGAAGCCTACCGGGTTCTGGGTGACGAGCAAACCCGTGGGTTGTATGACCGTCACCTGGCCAACGGCGGGTCTCCTTTCGGATTCTCGGACCGTGCGGGTCGATGGAACGGGCCCTTTGGTGGAGGTCAAGGTCCCTTTGCCCCAAGAGGAGGGGGGGAAGGAGGTTTCGGCGGATGCGGAAGAGGGAGGGGAGGGGGTTGCGGACGGAGGCGCTACGCATCTTCCATGGATGCGTTTTTCGGGCGCTCTTCAGATCCCTTTGAGGCCGGGTCGTTCTTCGGCGTTTCCGAGGACGCTACGCTGGACCTCAGTCGTCAAGAGGCGCTTAGTGGATGCGAACGCACGATCTACGTCCAGAGCGGACCTGATCGCACAGGCCTTTTGCTCAGGATACCTGCAGGGATTGAGAACGGAACCCTTCTGCGGGTTGTCACGGGAGAGCCCCACGCCCGAGAAATCCTCTTGCGGGTTCAGATTCGATAGGGCTGCATCGGGATCATGAACGACAACGTAGGCATGGAAAGCTGAGTACGGAGGAGGAAAGGATATCGATCAATCGGGATAGCAGAAAGGAGGACGATGATGGAGAAGCACGAGTTGGTTATTGTTGGAGGCAGTCTAGGCGGGATCCAGTCGGCCATGTGTGCCCAGAAGCATCATCAACTGACGGACATACTCGTCATCCGCCGTGAGAAGAAGGTCATGGTGTCGTGTGGCATCCCTTATATATACGGTACCCTGGGGGGTGACGTGGACAAGTGCATCATTCCTGACAAGATACTTGGAGCCGCCGAGCTAAAGGTGGATGAGGTCGTTTCCATAGACCGAAAAGCCAAGGCGGTCACCCTACGCAGCGGCGAGGCCATTGGCTATGAGAAACTTGTCTTGGGCACCGGCTCGCGCCCCATAAGACCCCCTATCCCGGGCGCCGACATGAAAAATGTTTATGTGGTGACGAAAGATCCGGATTACCTTCATGCGTTGGCGGACGCAATGGACGAAGCACAGCGGATCGTGGTCATCGGCGGAGGCTTCATCGGTGTGGAATTTGCGGACGAATGTCGCAAGCGAGGCCATGACGTCACGATTGTGGAGCTGCTGGAGCACTGTCTTCAGCTTGTTTGCACGGAAGCGCTGTCCCTTCGAGCCGAGGAGGTGCTCCAGGAGCGGGGCGTGAACCTGCGAACGGGCAACGCTGTGAAGGCGATTGGGGGTGCGGACAAGGTCGAGTTCGTGGAACTCGAGAATGGGGAACGGATTCCGTGCGACATGGTGATCATGGGGATAGGGGTCGCCGCAAACACGAGCCTGGCGGAGGAGGCGGGTCTCGAGATCGGGCCGACCCGAGGGATCAAGGTGGACGAGTTTCAAAGGACGAATGACCCGGATGTCTTCGCCGTCGGGGATTGTGCGGAGAAGTATTCGTTCTTCAACGGTGAACCCGTCGCCGTGAGGCTGGCATCGGTGGCGGCCCGGGAGGGAAAGGTTGCCGCCGCAAATCTCTACTCGGCGCGCTGGCGGAATGTGGGAACCATCGGAACTTTCTCCACGGTGATTGGCGATACGGGCATCGCCATGGCCGGCCTGACGGATGCGCAAGCCGAGAAGATGGGCTACAACGTCGTCGTCGGCGAAGCCGAGGCAGCTTCCAAACATCCAGGCACCTTACCGGATGCGAGGCCCATGAAGGTCCGGATCATTTTTGACCGAAGGTCGGGCAAGCTGCTGGGTGGCGGCGCCTGCTGCACGGCGACGGTTGGGGAGGTCGGGAACCTGATGTCAGCTTGCATCGTGAGTGGCATGACGATGGAACAGGTTGCCCTTTTCCCCATGGGGACACACCCCTGGCTGACAGCGACCCCCCTTGCCTATCAACTGACTGATGCGGCCAGCAACGCCTTG
>RCNF010001933.1_pt1 | contig 11048 bp, 9 predicted proteins | sample 2041311 | NCBI WGS metagenome assembly RCNF01 (sample SAMN09708228, study PRJNA481090) | Marine sediment metagenome, whole genome shotgun sequencing project. | biome: marine sediment; feature: ocean; material: sediment; isolation source: Sewage treatment plant 2 marine sediment (STP2) ... | reverse complement strand
CGGGCCAAGGAGGAACACAATGTTCGGAAAAGAACCCGAAAACCAAGGAATGGCCAGCGGTCAGACCTCGATCATTGCCCAGGGCTGCAAGTTCGACGGCAAGGTCGAGGTTCGCGGCACCCTGCGCATCGAAGGTGAGTTCAAGGGCAATATCGGCACCCCCGAAAGCCTGGTCATCGGCAAGAGCGGCGTAGTCCATGCCTCGGTCAAGGTGAAGAACGCGATCATTGGCGGGCAGCTGTTCGGCAACATCGTCGCCGAGAACAAGATCGAACTGCAGAGTGGATCCCACGTGGAAGGCGACATCAAAACCAAGCGCCTGGTCATCGACGAAGGCGTTTTCTTCGAAGGCAACTGCTCCATGGGTGCGGGAACCCGCAAGGGTCCGGAACCGGCTTCGCAGTCGGCGACCCCTTCGCAGCCCGAGGGCGCCACGGTGAAGAAGTAGTTTTACCTTCGGCCGATCGCAGACAAAAAAACACCCCCGGAATCTGTTCCGGGGGTGTTTTTATTGAACCGGTCGCCTATCAGATGGAAGATTCCTCGAGGATGTCGTCCAGTTCCTGCACCAGGCCCTCTTCCCATTTCTCACCGTTTTCTCCCGCCTTGCCGGGATCACCATCAGCCGTATCCGAGGCGCCCTTCGGGTCCAGCCCGACCATCAGGAAATCGGCCACGTCCAGGTCCGGCTCTTCATGGAGCTTGGTCACGTACTGGTCTTCCTTGGCCAAGGGGTGGCCGCCGTGGTCGCAGGTGATCCGGATGGTGGGCTGCTGCCAGTCGGGTCCCTTGGCGATGACGTGTCCGCGCGTGCCGTCGGTCAGGGACACCTCGCTGCCGGGAGGATACAAGCCGATGGCGCGGATCAACGCGGTCAGCGGTGCGGGATTGAAGGCCGCGTGGTCCTTGAGGATGATTTCGAACGCCCGGCGCGGCGGCATGGGCAACTTATAGGGCCGGGCCGCGGTCAGGGCCTCGAAAACGTCGCAGACCTGGACGAGGCTGGCGACCGGACTCTGGATGGCCCAATCGGGAATGGGTGGATAGCCGCCCTTGCGGTCATGACGAATGTGATGTCCCCAGGCGCCGGCCACGATCAACGGGCTGGCATCGCCCATGGACAGCAGGATCTTGCCGCCGATGGCGGCGTGGGACTCGGCAATCTTCCGCTCGGCGTCGCTCAGCTTGCCCGGCTTGTAGAGGATTTCATCGGGCACCTTGGCCTTGCCGATGTCGTGCAGCAGGCCGGCGGTGGCCAGTTCGGAAAGCAGGTGATCCGGCCACCCCATCTCGCGGCCCACGGTAAGCACCAGGGTCGACACCCGCACCGAGTGACCGATGGTGTAACTGTCGTAGTCCGGGTATCGCATCAGATTCATGACGTCCATGGTCTGCTGGTCAGAAACCTCGAACAGATCCTCGCCCACACCCCTGGCCTTGTGGATGTCCACGGTCTGCTGGGCGTTGATGTTGATGTTGTTGGTCTGAACCGTCTCGTACATGGACTGGAATATGGGCAGCAGGGGCTCGAGCTCTTCGGCCACGGACTTGCCGCCACTCGGGTCGTCGGAAAAATCGAATGAGATCAGGCCGGGATCGAAGGGTGCCAGGTTAACACTGTTTTCCTTCGTATCTTCACCCTCCCGGAAATGGGGGGACACCTCGATGTTGCGGATGCCTTCGGACTGGAACAGGGCAATCGAATCCTGAACCGAATCCTGTTTGTCCCGGAGGTTGGCCGCCACCCGGAAAAAGGACATCATCTCGTCGTTGGTCACGCCCTTCCGGAACAGGAACCCGCCGCAACGCAGACGTTCGGCGAAATCTATCAGGTTGCGTCCGGCGATGGACGGCCCGATGAGATACCGGCCGTCGCGAATGAACTTGCCGTTCAGGATGCCGAAGAAAAACCCGGTTTCGCCGCGTTCGGTGAGCACCTCTTCCATCCGCTGGATAAAATTATCACCGAGGCCCATGACCTTCGGATGGGTGTCGAAATACATCTTTCGCTGGTTGATGCCACCGGAAAGAAAAATGATGAGATCGCTGAATCGGGACGCCACTGTTATCTACCTCTCGTCTTCCGGGCCGGTTTCGTCCGTGGTGGCCGGCTCTTCCCGCCGGAAGTGTTCTTGTTGGGTGGCCAGGGCCCTGCGAGCGGCCTGGCGGCATTCGTTCGGCCACACCGGGAACAGGAAAAATTTCTTTTCCTTGATAATCTTCGTCAGGATCGTCTGGGCGCGTTTGGGGTCCAATCTGCCGAGCCAGGTGATGGCATCGCTGACCCACAGATCCTCACGCGATTGGGGTTCCAGATTCCTGATGGCGCTGGCCAGCATGCGGCTGCCGAGATCCTCGAGCTTGGGCTTGGTTTTTTCGTCGACGCCCTGATCCAGGATGGCCTGGAAGATGAGTCTGTTGCTGTGCCGGTACTCGCCCATGATGGAGACCAGCAGATTGGAAAGCCGCTGGGCCCGCTGGTGGGAAAGACGCTCGAACAATTTCGGGCCGTGATCCTGACAAACCGAAGAATCCAGCAGCACCTGGTGAACGGAATAGAGCAGGGGCGCGGGCGCGTGGAAAATTTCCGGCGAAACCTTCTTTTCCTTGAGGGCCTTGAGGGCCTCCAGGCGCGGGAGCATTTCCTTGCCGTCACCGACATCCATCCGGGATAGCGATTCGTACAGAGCCAGCTTGGCGCCGGGGTCTTCCCATTCGATTCCCAGCAGCAATTCGTTGACCAGGTGGGGCCAGGCCAGGCGCTGGTTATCGATTTCGTTCAGGGATTTCCACGCGTCCAGCCACAATGGCCCGACGAGTTTGGGGTGGAAATTCCGCAAAGGCGCCAGGTAGTGAGGCAGGGATCCATCGATGATTTCCCGGTCCCCGGTTTTGAGGATGACCGAGAGGGAACTCTTGGCCACGGCCAAATCCATCTCGGTCAGGGTATCGGCCGACAGGATCCGGAACACGGTGGACCCAACTCCCTGGATCATGTGTTCGGTCGGGGCACTGCATAGTATCTGGGTGCAGATGCCGAGACAGTCGGCGGTGGAAGGGGCGAGCAGATCCTCCGGAACCTCGGCGGCGGCGGTCAATTCGGCGATGGCCTCGTTCATCTGGTCCGGGGTCATGGTGTATTTGACCGCTCGCTTGGCGTGGTTTTTCGGCTTGGGCCGATTTTCCAGCAAGGATTTGGATTTCTTGCTCTGGAGACCCGTTTCTTTGCGAAGGCGCTGGAACACCAGCTCCACCAGCAAGGGATCGGCGGTCAGCTCGAGGGCGGCCTGGGCGTGACCAATCAGGTGCTCCATGATCATGGGGTCGGTGTTGGTCCGCTTCAACGCCTTCATGATTTCCTTGATGGATTCCACCGCCGAGTCGGGCACCCAGTCGGCCACCGCCTGTTCCTTGGCTTCGTCGTCGGAAATGGAGCCCAGCATGTTCGAATCGCCGCCGCGCATGATTCCGCTGACGATACCCAAAAATTTCCGCTCCAGCTTTTGACCGTCGGGCGTGGACACGAGATTGGCGTCGGGAATGACATAGTGGTCGGCCGATGCGGCCCGGGAACCGGCGCTGCCCCGGCCGGAAGCGCCGCCTTGGGTTTTGACGTAGAGGCTCCTGTCGGTGACCCCGATGGTTTCAGGCAAGCCTTCGATCTCGACCTCTTCGTAGGTCTTCTTTCCGGCCTGGATGACCTGGCAGTTTTTCAGGATGGTGACCGCCTCGTGCAGATCCTGGGTCGATACTCCGGAATGGATTTCAAGCAGGGCCAGATTCAGGGCGTTCATCAGCTCGTAGAGCCGGCGGGTCTCGCGCTGCTCACCTTCGATAAACACGTTGTGCACCCACAACCCTTCGCTGGAGCATTCGATTTCCAGCTTGACCCCCGCCACCATGTTTTTCTTGAGGGCGGCATGGGCGTCGGCAGCCACTTCCTGGTAACGCGGGTGTTCGGGGGTGTAGTACGATCCGATGGTCAGTAAGCGATCAAGGGCCAGGAAGAGCTCTTTGTGCTCTTCACTCAGGGGCTGGATCTCGTTCCCGTACGGATCGAGCCGAGCCGTATCACTGCCACCGGGTTTGACATCAGAACAGACGGTTTTCGACACCTCGGAATCCTCCTAATCCGGGTTCAATAGTTTCTCTACTGAAAAATCGGCCAGTTTGGAGGTCTTTTGAGGGAAAAAACAGGATATTTAGTCGGTTGCATCCAGAATTTGGCGGATCCGGGTAAGTAAGGTCATGCGGCTGAATGGTTTTTCAATGAAATCGGTGCCCTGGTCCAGCACCCCGTGGCGCGCGATGGCGTGGGCGGTATACCCGGAAACATAAAGGGTTTTCAGGCCGGGAAGGGAAACGGCGAGTTCTTGTGACAGGGTTTTGCCGTCCATGTAGGGCATGATGACGTCGGTGACCAGCAAATCCACCGCCTTTCCGGTTTCGGCAGCCAGGCGCAGGGCCTGGTCTCCATTTTCGGCCTCGAGGACCAGATATCCCGCTTCTCGAAGCTGAAGTACGGTCAACCGCCGCACGCTGTCCTCGTCTTCACAGACGAGAATGGTCTCGTGACCGCCGACGACCATTTCGGCCTGTTCGTCATCCCGCTGGAATTCCGGCGACTCGGTCAGAGGCCAGTAGACCTTGAAGGTGGTGCCATGGCCCACTTCGCTGTAGACGTGCACGTGTCCGCCGAACCTCTGCACGATGCCGTAAACGGTGGCCAGCCCCAATCCGGTTCCCTTGTCCCTGGGCTTGGTGGTGAAAAACGGCTCAAAAAGGCGTTCGAGATTTTCCTTACGGATGCCCTCGCCGTTGTCGGTGACCGCGAGCGAGACATGGGGCCCCGGTTGCGAGCCGGGATGATTCTGGGCGTAGTGTTCGTCGAGATTGACCAGGCGGGCCTCGAGATCGAGCAGGCCCCCATCCGGCATGGCGTCGCGGGCGTTGACCGCCAGGTTCATGATCACCTGTTCGATCTGACTGGGGTCGGCCAGGATCGGGGCGGGCTGTTCGGACAGGGAAACCTTCAGTTCGATGTTCTCGGTGATGACCCGGGGCAGCATCTTCTCCATGTCACCCAGAATCTGGTTCAGATCGATAACCTCGGGGCGGGATACGTCGCGCCGGCTGAACATGAGAAGCTGTCGCGTCAGGTCCGCGGCGCGGTGACCGCTTTTTTCGATCTGGGTCAGCCCTTCACGGATGTACTCCGGCGAAGACTCGGGGTCTTCGAGGGCGTCGAGAGCCAGTTCGGCGTTGCCCAGGATGGCCGTCAGGATATTGTTGAAATCGTGAGCGATGCCTCCGGCCAACTGCCCCACCGCCCGCATCTTTTCTCCATGTCGGAACTGGTTTTCGAGGAATCTTTCCCGGGTGATATCCTGCCCGATGGCTTGAAAGGCGACGGTTCGCCGGTCCCACGCGAACAGGGCCCGGATGGTCCAGCGATGCCAGGGTTGCGGGTCGTCGCCGAGCATGACGGGGAATTCAGTCGTTTCGGTGGGATGGTCCACCGACAAGCTGGACAGAAGGTCGTCGATTTCCTGCTGCGGCTCTGCCGTGGCGAAACTCAGGAAGTTGACCCCTTCCAGGTTTTCCGGATCAAGGGAAAAACAATTCGCGCAATTCTTGTTGGCGTAGACGAGACCACCGTCGGGGTTGAAGCGGCAGATCATCAGGGGCATGTCCTCGACCGAGGCTTCGTAACGGTCTTCGCTCTGGCGTAGGGCTTCAGCCCCCTTGACCAGGTCCTTGCGAGCGGATTTGAGCTTCTGTTCGAGAACCCCCAGCTTGAAGATGGCCAGCACCGGCAGTGATTCGAAGCGCCAGCCGTGGCGGCGGATTTCCCAGATAAGATATAAAGTCAACGGGGGTGTGACGCCCAGGGCCACCAAACTCCTGGATACCAGGGAGCCTTTGAGAATGGGCCAGTAGTCGGGTGTTTGGCCAAAGGCCAGGGTGATGTAGATGAACGAATCCATCCACATGATGGTCAACAGGGAAACCAGAACCGAAAAGGCGAGGGGAATCCGGCGGCGGTGGCGATTGAGCAACCCCCAGACCACGGTCAAGGTCAGCAGGTCGGTCAAGACGGCGATGATGGAAGCGGCGTAGTTCCGCAACAGAAGAGGAGGAAACGGGCAAATCTTCGTTGGGGCGACCTGGAGGAACAATTCCCGGAACAACCAAGAATAAAGGGGGAATAAAACGGTCCCGCCGACGACCACCGCGATGGCGGTGCGCCCGGCCCTGGGGCCGTCGAAAACGTAACAGACAAAAACGCCAATCAGCACCCCGGTGAACAGCACCGTGGAGGCCACCAGAAAATCCATGCCGACGACCCTGACGGCCAGGGTCTGAGGGGCGATCCAGGTAGCGGCGACGATCATGCCCAGGACGGAATAGGTAAAAGCCAGGCTGTACCGACGGCGCAGGGCGTGAACGCCGAGAACCGCGGAGATCATCAGGGCACTGTTGATAAAAAGTAACTGAGGGGAAGAAAGGCCCATCACTCCAATCCCCGGGAAGACGGATCCAAGAAGTTGCGTGCCATCAGCATACACGAAAGAGAGCCGTAAGTCCAAGTTTGCAACCGCGGAACCGGGCATGGTCGCGGCGCGAGGCCTTCGATGGTATACTGGTCCAACCACAAGCAAAAAAAGGAATAGGGTGTTTTTTTGGACCAACTGAATACAGTATACAGATATCACAATGAGACCAAACACCAATTTCAGCGGAATGCGCGGTCTCTTGGATATCTGGATTGGGCCAACCAACCCGACCCCTTCCGGCGGTTTGCCGGGGCCGAAATCCTATCCTTGACTATGCCCGGGTTGGAGGAAAAACCCAGCTGGGACGACCTGTTTTCCGGCGGTCGGATCCCGGCGGCGGTCGACCCGGCGGCGATCAGCCGCTTCTTTTTTTTCAGTCTGGCCCTCTCGGCCTGGAAACAAGTGCTCTCACCCACAGGTGAGGTAGCCTCGCGCTGGGCTCTGCGGGTCAATCCCTCAAGTGGGAATCTGCACCCAACGGAAGGGTATCTCGTGGGCGGCGACGGAGTGTTCCACTACGCCCCGAACGAACACCTTCTGGAGAAAAGGGCGGGCTTCGAGGCGACCGAATGGGAGAAAATCGCCCGAAACCTACCTGCCGGGGCGTTTCTGGCCGGATTGACGAGCATCCACTGGCGGGAGGCCTGGAAATACGGGGAAAGGGCCTTTCGTTACTGCCAGCACGACGCGGGACACGCCCTGGGCGCTCTGGCCCTGTCGGCGGCGTGCCTGGGCTGGCGGATCCGGTTGCTGGATGGCCCTGAAACCGGGGAAGTGGAGCGTTTACTTGGCGTTGGCGGACAAGAAGGGCCCGAAAAAGAGCACGCAGACTGTCTTGTGGCCGTCATTCCCAGCCCAGGAGTGGAAAATATTACCTTTGGTGATATACCAGAGACCGGCCCCTGGACCGGGAAACCCAACCAGCTGGGTTCGAAGCATCAGGATTGGCCCATCATTCCCGAGGTGGCCACCGCGACCAGGTGGCCGGGTTCCGAGGTGAAGGTCAAAAGTAATATTACCCATGCCCAATCCACGAGCCCGGACCGGGAGCTGTCCGCCCACGCCCTCATCCGGGGCCGCCGCAGCGCCGTGGCTATGGATGGCAAAACCGGTATGGCCCGGGACGATTTCTACCGCCTGCTGGGCCGCTTGATGCCCGGTCGAGAGCATCCGGTTTTTGAGGCGGCGCCCCAACTGAACCATGTCTCACTCGCTATTTTTGTTCACCGGGTCGACGGCCTGGTGCCGGGTCTGTACGCCCTGGTTCGTCATCCCGATCACGAAGCTTCTTTGCGTGCGTCAATGCGCCCGGATTTTTCGTGGCTACGTCCGGACGGTTGCCCGGAAAACCTACCTCTTTTCGTGCTGGGCCAGGGCGATCTGCGGGAAACCGCACAACAGCTGAGCTGCGGCCAGACCATCGCCGCGGACGGCGCCTTTTCCCTGGGCATGCTCGCCCGCTTCGATCACGCCTTGAACCAGATCGGCCCGGGCATGTATCCGCGCCTGTTCTGGGAGACGGGTCTGATCGGTCAGATGCTCTACCTCGAGGCGGAGGCTGCGGGAGTCCGGGGCACGGGGATCGGCTGTTTCTTTGACGACGAGGTGCACCGGGCCCTGGGCATCGTGGATCACGCCTGGCAGAGCCTGTACCACTTCACCGTGGGAGGGGCGGTGGACGACGAGCGATTGCAGACCGCGCCCGCCTATGGAAATTAGTCATGGGAGAATAGCTTGGGGTTTTTTGCCCCTTGGGGGTCTATACTGGTCGACAGGAGGCTTCCCATGACCGACCCGGAAAAACCCACCGATCCCGAGATGCCCGCCGAGGAACTGCCCCCTGGCGTGCCCGAACCGCCGGATATGAACAGGGTTCGCGATCTGCGCCGGCGGATGTCGAAAAACCGCTCCCGGCGCCGCCGAAAATCACCCTCCAATGACCGCGGCCAGCAGGCGCGGGATATCGGAACCTACACCATCATTCCCATGATGATGGTCGCCGGGCCCCTGGTTGGGTACCTGATGGGCAAGGGCCTTGAAAATATTTTCGGGGGCCAGCCGTGGCCCAGCGTGGCGGGTATGCTGTTCGGTCTGGTGGCGGCTTTTCGGCAGATATTTTTGCTGCTGGCGCGGAAGGGAAAAAAAGAGGGGAAATGAAAATCCCTTTCGGGATCTATTCAGGGCCTACAATGACAGGACGAGACGCAAACCCAGGTTAATATCTTCCATTACCTCTGCAGACAATCGGCTGATTTTTTTGGCGAGAAATCGCCTGTCCAGGGTCAACATCTGCGACACATTGACTACGGAATTCCGGGGCAGTCTGCTGTCCCGGCGAGACAGGCTCACATTTCCAGGAGCTTCGGCCAAATCGAGATTTGAAGTAATAGCCGCAACCAGGACGGTTCCGATTTGGCTCCGATTGAAGGCGTCCGCCTGAACAACCACAACCGGGCGGCGAAAACCGGGCTCGGATCCACGCGGGTCCGCAAGCTCGGCCCACCAGATATCACCCCGCTTGATCACCAGTCCTCCTTGGCGAGGCTGGCTCGCTGCAGCTTGTCGAGAACCGGGTCCAGTCGGCTGTTGTCTAGGCCGTTGTTGCCTTGCGTCATGTAGACCTGATTCAATTCCGCGGTAATGGCGGCGCCATTCTGGCTTTCCAGGTATTTGGCCAGGGCGCGCTGATAGAGTTCGCTGCGGGATAGACCCAGGCGCCTGGCAACACGTTCGGCTGCTTCGAATAATTCGTCGGGCAAAGATATGGCAGTTTTCATGGCGGAAGTATAACCAAAGTTATACCAGCTGTCAAGTAAGACCATAAACTGCCGGGCAAGAAAAAAGGCCCCCCGGGGGGCCTTTCCGTACAAGCCTTGTAGAGGTCTTCGGCCCTTACTCCGCCAGTTTTTGCAACCGCCGCAAAATTTCCACCATGGCCATCGTGTCCAGCTTGCAGTACTCGAGCAGATTCTTGAAGATGACCGCGCGCTCCTTGACCTGCAGGTTTCCGTACAGCGCAGTCTGGTACTGGTGGGCGGCCTGGTTTCCGTCACCGATGGCCAGATCGTCGTAGCCGAAATCCGTCAACGCCGGCAGCACCACCTTCAGGGAACAATGGCCTTTTTGCCGGGGGTGGTAAACCCAGAAGTTGCGGAAGGGAATGATCAGATCGTCCAGGCGCTCGACCAGCCCGGCCAGGCGTTCGGCCTCGGCGGGGAAAACTTCCGCCAGTTCCTCGATCACGTTTTTTTCGAAACCCATGTTCCAGCACAGGATGGTTCCATAGGGGCCGATGGCCTTGAGGGCGTCGACCAGACCGGGTCTGGGATCGCCGGGCAAGGGAAGGTCGTTCCAGGTGGCCAGATATTCCACGTGTTCGGGCCGGTCGCCGGGTTCATGCTGGATGTGCAGCGAAAACTGGAAGGGAATTTGCTGGTAGGGCCGGGTGCCGGGCAGGGGCGGGATGGCCGGGTTCATCGTTTCGAAATCCAGGTGGTACAAGGGGTACTTCAGGCCTTTCAACCAGGGACGCAGGGCTTCTTTGTCGACCTGAATCTTGCCCTCGGTAAGCGCCTTTTTCTGGACCATCTGCCGCCGGGTGAGTTTGGTGTCGGGGGTGTCGACAATGGAAAAGATCCCCTGATCGAGCAACGCAAACGCCCGGGGGCCGGAGCGGTACAGGTTGGTCACGTTTCCCTCGGGCAAAACGGACCAGCACGCTTCCTTCAGATCACAGGTGTAGGGGCTGGTGCAACGCGGTCCGATGGGCGTGTCCGGATCCGGGCCCACGATGGTGCTGAACATCCGGCCAACGGCCGCCGGCACGTATTCGGCGACCTTGCGGGCGCGGTCGGTGATGTCTTCCAGGTGGAAAAACTTCGCGACATCAAACTTGTCGCCGCGGATGTAACTCGTATCGACGTGCATCAGGTAAAGCCGGTTCAGGTGGACTCCGGCGCGGGTGAGTGTGTCGTACTGGAAGGCGACGTCGTTCACGTTGACGTCCTTGACCCGGGTCGATGATTTCACCTCGACCAGGTCCCACTCATCGCTGCTCAGGAGGTCGCCGTCCGGACCGGGCACGGGCACCAGGATATCGACCCGACAGTAGCGGCCATCGACCAGATAACTGGCCTCGAAAATGGGAATGCGCCGCTTCATGAGGTCGCTGGTGGCGGTGACGGTGAGGTCCACCGCGTCGTCCGCCTTGAAAAGCATCGGCACCTCTTTGCCGCCGGGATATAACCGTTTGACCAGATCGCCCACCATGTGGCCGGTGTCGAAAATATGCTGCTGGGCTTCGCTGGGTTTGGGGATGGCCTCGCGATTGTTGAAATGGGTCCACAACAGTTTAGGGCACTGCAGCCCCGCCAGATATTTCGACTTGGAAATGTAGAAGGACCGGTCGGAGGGCATGGACGCCTTTCGGATGTGCAGGTCGGGTGAATCGGGCCGGCTCCGGAGGCTCCATTATAGGGACCGCAGAGCCGG
>RCNF010006785.1_pt1 | contig 11053 bp, 9 predicted proteins | sample 2041311 | NCBI WGS metagenome assembly RCNF01 (sample SAMN09708228, study PRJNA481090) | Marine sediment metagenome, whole genome shotgun sequencing project. | biome: marine sediment; feature: ocean; material: sediment; isolation source: Sewage treatment plant 2 marine sediment (STP2) ... | reverse complement strand
CCTACATTACTAATTAGAAATGTAGGAGCCCGCCCAGCGGGCGATTGCGGACTATCCAAGTCAACGTGATGCTTCATCCGGGCACCGATTTTGAGTTTGTGAGACAGCAGTATCCGGATGATCCACAAATACATAAAATAATAATAAGAGTGAAATCATGACACGAGCATGGCGAAACGCAAAAGACCTGTCAGGCACCTACGGTATTGCTGCGGCGCTGGTCGTTGTCGGTTTGTTCGTCGCTTATCAATTCGTCGATCCTGCACCACCAAGGGAAATCGTGCTGGCAACCGGCGAAGACGGCGGGGCATATCAGGAATTTGGGGCGCAATATGCCGACATACTGGGCCGCAACGGCATCTCGGTACGGCTGAAAACGACCGCAGGATCTGTCGACAATCTTGAGTTACTGACCGACGATACGGGTGTGCACCTGGCATTTGTGCAGAGTGGCCTGGCCGAGAGCCATCCCGTACCGGGAGTGATGGCGTTAGGTTCATTATATTTCGAACCGTTGTGGCTATTCGTTCGCGACGAATTAGCAGTAAATCACCTGGGTGATCTGGCTGGCGCTCGCGTCACAGTTGGGGCTGAGGGCAGCGGTACACGCGCAGTCGGAATGGCCTTGCTGGCAGCAAACGCCGTCGATGAATCAAATACCCGATTGCTCGACCTTTCGAATGCGGATGCTATCAACGCGCTGGCAAACGGGGAAGTCGATGCCGCGATGGTTATCGCATCACCTGATTCTGAAGTCGTTCGACAATTGATCAGGCAACCCGGCGTACACCTTTACGAATTTGATCGGGGCGGAGCTTACGCACGCCTCTATCCTTTCCTTTCGCGTGTATCGTTACCGGAGGGCGTGATGGATCTGGCCGCGAACCTGCCAGCGAACGATGTGACAACGATTGCGCCGACTGCAATGCTGGTGGCCAGAGAGGATCTCCATCCTGCGCTGGTAGATTTGCTGTTGGTCGCTGCGCTTGAAATTCACGGGCGCAGTAGCCTGCTTTCCGATCCAGGGCAGTTCCCGACTGCACAATACGCTGACCTGCCAATCAGCGAAGAAGCCAAACGCTTTTACAGATACGGCCCACCATTTCTGCAACGCATACTTCCCTTCTGGGCCGCGACCCTGGTTGACCGGCTAAAGATCATGCTATTGCCGTTGCTGGCCCTGGCCATCCCGTTGGGAAAACTGGTGCCGCCACTGTACCGCTGGCGCATTCGATCGCGGTTTTTGCGTTTGTACGACGAGGTGCAATCGCTCGATCCGGACGAAGCCGACAGTTCGCCAGATATCGCGCAGTGCTTGCGGGAACTGGATCGAATTGACCACGCTGTGACGAAAATTTCTGTGCCCCGCTCCTATGCGGGTGATCTCTATAAATTGCGACGCGATATCGACCTCGTCCGTCGAAGGCTACAGTTGGTGGAGAAGCCACAAGAGAATGAACAAGAATAAGGAACTTAGTTGGAAATCGAACTTCAGAAAGATCAACCCGCCATCGTAATCATCACCCCACACAACGAAACTCAAAAAATTCGCTTTGCACTAAGAGGAGCCCGGTCATCGGATAATCAGGTATCGATCAGATGAGTATCCATCGTGTGTAACCTGGTAGATAATCAGCGAATGTATAGCTCCGTCGACCGATCGAATCGCTGGCACAGAATGTATTTGCCGACAGCGTTCTTCAGGATATTGATTAGTCGTGCAGCAATGCTGTTGGCCGCGACCCTGATCAGTGGACCTTTGGGTGCGCAGGAAGTCGATTCGTCAAAAGCTCGGCTGATAGCTGAACGACCCAATGCCAGTGGCACGAGCACGGAAGTAACGATCCGTGTCTTCCTGGTCGACATCGACAATATCGACGATGTCAGTCAGCGTTTCAACGTCGACGTATTTGTTAATATTTCCTGGCAGGACCCACGTCTTGCTTTGCCTGAGGAAGAGCAAGCAGATCAGATTCGATCATTTCCGATGAATAGTGTCTGGAATCCGCGAGGAATGATTGTGAATGATCGCGGCTTGGATCCTAAGCTGCCATTGGTCGTCAATGTCGATGCCTTGGGCAATGTTGTGTACCGGCAACGATTTGCCGGAGAGCTGGCGGTGGATCTGGACCTCAAAGACTTCCCGTTCGACACGCAACAGCTGCCAATCGACGTCATCTCCTATCAGTACAATCCGGACGAAGTACGATTCTCAGAAAATTCCATAATTGCAGCGGACGTTGGGGCATTTAGTGTTGAAGGCTGGGGCTTCCGTCTGCTGGAGCCGAGCTTCGGCGAATTTTCGGTACCAGCCGTCGGAGTAGTACGGCCTAGAATGACGTTCGTCCTTGAAGCCCAGCGGCACTCGCAGTATTTTCTTGCGACAATGTTTCTGCCAATGTCACTTATTGTCTTCATGTCCTGGACGGCATTTTGGATACAACCAAATGTCGTTCCACCGCGTATTGCCATTTCGACTGCATCGATTTTTTCATTGATTGCCTTTGGTTTTAGCATTCGTCTCAGTTTGCCGCGAGTATCCTATTTAACACGCGCTGACCTATTCGTAATAGGTTGCACATTGCTCGTATTCCTGGCTCTTGGGGCTGCCGTTATTGGCAGTCGCTGGGCGGGCGCAGACAAACTGGAGCGGGCGATACGGTTGAATGCCGTAACACGATGGGTCTACGTCGCTTTGTTTTTAGTTGTCGCCGCGGTCTCCGCAACGATATAGCCCGGCGCAGGTTTTCGCTTTGGCGTAAATGATAATCGCGTACTACAGGATGCAATATGCGAATTTCTCGGCCGCATTGCGACCGGCCATTCAGTATCGCGCGGCCATCAGTACTGGTCCGGTGCTGCTGGCGAAAGTCGGCCCTCGGTTGGTTCGGCGTTTTTGAATCATGTCTAGAAAAAGATTCTTAAAATCAAAGGTTTACTCTTCTAATTTTACATAAGCTCTTTCTCAGGCGAAAAACCAGCGCCTTGTTTTGTGGTCAAATACAGATATGAGGATACTCGCGACCCTATTGATCACAGGCATATGTGCCAGTCCTTCGCTGGCAGGTGAAGTGTTCACATGGACTGACGATGAGGGCGTGGTGCATTTCAGCCAGTGGGCGCCGCAACATGCAGCTGTTGTGACGACGTTAAATACTGTTTCCAGGAATCCGGTTGATTACGATCCGGGAGCGGATCCTTACTCGATCCAAAACCAGGCCGTGCGCGTCAATGAAACCTGGAGCAAGGTTGAGGAGCGCAACGCTGAATTGAGGAAGCGTCGCGAGGAAGAGGAAGAGCGTGCGGCCAGAATGCGGCCACCCGCCTACGAATATCCGTACTACCCGTATTACCAGGACAGTTACTATCGCCCAATAGTACGCCCAATAGTGCGCCCAATAGTAAGACCGCCGATTTATCGACCGGTACACCCGATATATCCTGGGCACAACAGACCGCACGTGAGAAACATTCAGAACAGGCAGGTTGCAGCAATGAGCGAATTAAACCGCCGGCCCAATCAGCGGGTTCCGTACAGTCCGGTAACCGGTGTGTCGCAGCGAGCGACGATTTATCACAGGTCTCAGGATTAGCTGTAATAGTCAGTTAGTTATCCGCACCGCATTCAATATTTGTCACCGATCGCCATTGCAAATCAATTCAGCAGTATTAACCACTGTTCGCGACGCAATCGTTGCATCTGCTTGATGATCCACGATTGACGTTCGCGTACGTAAGGAGTTGGACTGTCAACCTGCAATCGCTTCGGGTTTGGCAAAACTGCAGCCAGCAATGCCGCTTCTGTGTCTCTTAGTTCGGCCGGTGATTTGTAAAAATAATTTTCGCTCGCTGTACCAACACCATAGATTCCTGGTCCGAATTCGGCGACGTTGAGATATATCTCGAGGATGCGTTTTTTTGACCAGGTCGCCTCAATCAGGACCGTAAAATACGCTTCTATACCCTTGCGCAGAAAACTCTTGCCCGGCCACAGGTACAGGTTCTTGGCGACCTGCTGCGTTATCGTGGATGCGCCACGAAGCGATGCGCCATCATTAAAGTCTTCTACTGATTCACGAATCGACTTCACGTCAAATCCAAAATGGCTGGCAAATTTTTGATCTTCCGAAGCCACCACGGCGATCGGTGATGCGTCGCCCATATCGTTCCAGCTAACCCATTCATGCAGCATAGGTCCGCTGCCGCTGTCATACTGAAGCATAAACGCAGTTGTGGGTGGATTGATCCATCGAAACGGCAGCACCATCAGCAAACTCAGAACGAAAACTGAAAAGCCGAATATGAGCAGCCGGCGGCTGAACCGCTTGAGAAAGCCGGGTTTATTTTTGATTTTTCGCCGCTTTTTCGGGCGATAACCCCGACCAATTCGATCTGATGGAAAAACTCGCATATAACCCGTTCTGGTCTGGAATGGACCTGATGAGACGGAAACGCGGTTGACCGCGTTTCAATTTGTTTTTCTTTTATATCAAAAAGACGCAGATCAGTAACGACTTTATGAATGGGCTATGGGAGATATTCGGATTGGTCGGATAAGGTTTAAGGGTGGAGCCAGCACGCATCAGGTGCTGGCTCCGTGCTACGAGTTACTGATATTGATTGGTCAACACAGTGCCATCATTGCCTACTATGACGAAGTACGCAGGAGCCACGCCATCATCAACCCAGGTCATACCGCCTAACTGCTCAGTCGTACCAGTGCGAATAATGACCCCTGGATCTGCGTCCGGAGTAACAACAAAGGTTCCCGCCGAACCGACAGTACCCACAACAGGATTTGCTGGTAACGCAGAATCCCATTGAGTCACTGCGACGAAATTGATATCGGACGTTCCCGGAACATGTGAAGCCCAGTTGATGCCGTCAGGGCTGGTCAGGATAGTATCGTTCGAACCCACGACAGTAAACTCCATCCCAGGAAATATCATTCAGGTCATTGTTGGTAAAGTTGGCGAGTTCTACCCATACCACGCCATCGACACTGTTAAGAATAGTGCCGTTAGTGCCCACCACCACGATTCGATCGATATTGTTGGCCACCGCATTTAGCGATGTGGTAGCGACATTGGCGCCAGCGTCCTGCAAAGTCCAGGCGCTGCCATCAGCGCTACTGGTAACTATGGTTCCGCTTTTTCCAACAGCAATATACCTGTCACCCAACCAGGCAACATCTTCGAGGTTTACAGCGCCTTGCAAGTTACTCAAATCCTCAATAGTCCAGTTGGTTCCGTCGCCACTCAAAACTGCGCTGCCGGCGCCCACAATCAGGAACTGGGCATTGACGTTTTCCCAGGTCACACCCGTCAGGGCCTGCGGTGCGTTCACCACGGAAACATCCATCCAGGCGTCGGCCAGACCATTAGGAGTGTTCAGGACGACACCGCTGTCACCTACCGCAACCAGCGTATCTAAACCATTCCAGGCGACGTCGTTGAGTGCATTGTTAGTAATGCTCAGTTGCGGTGTGCCGGTAACCTCAGCTGAAAGAGCCGACGTACCGTTGGCGGAAGTGGCCTGCAGCCGATAGTAGTATGAAGTTCCAGCAACCACATCTACGCCGGAATGCGTTACATAGCGAGTTCCCTGAGCGGCAGGAACAACCACGCTGCTGGCCTCTGTGACACCCGGGGTATTGTCCCAGTAGACCGTATAGCCTGTTGCAGCAGGATCCAGGGTCCAGGAAATCGTATTTTCTATCTCTGTACCGTTGCCGTCGCCGGAAACAACCTGAACATTTACTGGCGGATCGGTGACAACAGGCGGCGGGATTACGGGTGGGCTTGAACCGCTGCTACTACTACTGCAAGCGGTTAGCAAGAGTAGCAAACTGGTTGCAGCGAAATACTGCAAAAAATTGACGTATTTAGTATCAAACATTTTGGTCTCCATAAAGAGCCTGGCAACATCAGTGTATAGCTCTCCTGAATCCACTAAATACGAAGATACCGCTGCAATTTAAGTAGTTCTAATCATTGCAAGGTCCTTTTTCGAAATATTCACGGGTATGACAGTTAACTTTTCAGTAGTGCTAATACCCTAAGCTGATTGCGTTGCTTCACGCACAGTCTTACTGGTAGCCCTTAGCCTGAAGTTTGAACAAGCTGGCATATTGCCCACCTAGTGCGAGCAGGCTTTCGTGGTTGCCTCGCTCGACAATCTCCCCATCGTGAATAACGATAATCTGATCGGCGGCACGTACGGTTGAGAATCGGTGCGAAATCAAAATGGTCATCTTGCTGTGACTCTCTGAACGGAAATGATCAAATATCGCCGCTTCCGATGGCGCATCCATGGCTGCTGTGGGCTCATCGAGTACCAGGATGTCTGCATCGCTGCGCATAAAGGCCCGCGATAACGCTATCTTCTGCCATTGACCACCCGACAGTTCGCGGCCGCCTTTAAACCAGCGGCCAAGCTGCGTTTCATAGCCCTCGGGCATATCCCTGATAAATGGTGCCGCCATCCCCGTTTCTGCAGCCTTTGCCCACCGTTCGGCGTCATCGATATAGCGCACATCACCAGCGCCTATGTTTTCGCCGACAGAGAACTGGTAGCGACCGAAATCCTGGAAGATAACGCCAATGCGTTGCCGCAACGCTTCAACGTCCCAGTCCTGCAGCGCGATCCCGTCAAGACATATGTGTCCCTCGGTTGGCTCGTACAATCGGGTTAGCAGCTTAATAAGCGTTGTCTTTCCCGATCCATTCTCGCCGACCAGCGCCAGACTCTCGCCGGGCTGGATTTGCAGGCTGACATCATTCAGTGCTTTGCTATTCGAACCAGGATAAGCGAAGGACACATTCTTAAACTCGATTCCGAGCGAGGGGTCCGTGCCGTGTTTAATGTGACCCTGACGCGCTTGTACAGGGTACTCGAGATACTCGTACAAGTTCGACAAGTAAAGATTGTCTTCATACATGCCGCTAATCGATGACAAAATTGCTGCGACGGCGGATTGACCTTGCCTGAAAAGTACCAGGTACATTGTCATTGCGCCGAGCGTAATTTCATTATTGATTGTAGAAATTACGATCCATGCATAGGCACCGTAGAATGCCGTCGTGGACAAGAGCCCAAGTGCGAACCCCCAGGCGTCGCGACGCAGTGTCAGGCTGCGGTCCTTAACGAACAGTTTATTGAAGATATCGCGATACCGCTGTAACAAGCGGGGACCGAGCTGGAACAGCTTGACCTCTTTAACACCATCTTCCCGAGCGATTACCGACTCGAGATACATCTGCATGCGCGTGTCTGGTGAACGCCAGCGAAACAACTTAAACGCGTCACCAGAAAACTTGGCTTCCGCGAAAAACGATGGCAGGCCCGCGCCAATCAGAATGACCACTGCCCAGGGTGAGAACACAAACAACAACGCAGCGTAACTTGAGAGTGATATGGCATTTTGTACAAGGCCAAAGGTTCGATTGACGAGACTGAGTGGGCGGCTGGAGGCTTCGCGTCTAGCCTGAGTCATCTTGTCGTAGAACTCGGAGTCCTCGAAGTGCGAGAGCTGCAGCGTTAACGCTTTTTCGAGAATCATCACGTTGACCCGCTGGCCAAGAAGGGCACGCAACAGCGACTGGCATGCTGACATCCCACGCTGGCTGGCGGCAACAAAAATGACGATGATTGCTTCAAGGACGACGAGCCTCAATACGTGATTGGTATCAGGCGATGTCGCTGACATTGCAGATACGACGCCATCGACAATCAGTTGCCCGACATAGGCAATTGCCGCTGGCAAAACACCGGCAACCAGCGTGAGGAACGCGAGCGTGAGCGTCAACGCCGGGCTGGTCGTCCACACAAGATCGAGTGCCCGGCGACTGTAGCCAAATACGCCTGCAGCACGACTGGCGAAACCGGCGTTTGAGTTGTCTGCGTCAGCCATGAATTATGCAGTTGGTAACGGATTTTTCGTGTCTACACATTGCGCTATGGTAAGTCATAATGAAATTTGTGGTTGCGGTAATAATAGTGTGATATCGGCCACTGCTGTCCCAAAACAATGGGGTATCGCCCGCTGGGCGGGCTCCTACAATGCTAATTAGTAATGTAGGAGCCCGCCGTACGATAGTTAAGATCGATTAAAAGTCACCACGATCTGTCTATCGGCACGGGCGATTGCGGGTATTGCAATCAACCAGGTACGGGTGAGTTCTTGGAAGACAACAAAATAGCGGGACCGGTTCGGCGATGGGTTGAAACGGTCGTAGTGGATTTAAATCTCTGTCCGTTTGCCAAACGTGAGCTGGTGAAGAATCGGGTATGTTTTGCCGTGACGCAGGCAACAACTGAAGAACAGCTGCTGACAGCACTGCAAACCGAGTTGGAATTGCTGAGCAGCGAGACATCCATTGAAACTACCTTGTTGATTCATCCCAATGTGTTGCACGACTTCTACGACTACAATCAGTTTCTGAGTTACGCCGAAGGATTATTGGTAGAGATGAAGCTGGAAGGTGTCTATCAGATCGCAAGCTTCCATCCGGACTACCAGTTTGCCGGCACCGAACCGACTGACGCAGAGAACTATACGAACCGATCTCCCTATCCCCTGTTGCATTTAATTCGGGAGGAGAGTCTCGAACGAGCGATCGCCGCGTATCCGGACGTCGATAAAATTCCGCTGCGCAATACAGAACTCATGAATACGCTTGGAGAAAATAAGCTGCAGAAATTACTGCAGGCCTGTTTTGATAGTACTGCGCCGAAGTAGTTTGGTAGAACGACTTTTGTCCCATAAACTCACGATCAATGTCAAAATGTTGCAAAAATTGTATGGCGAAGTTCACATTCGCGGCCTCTTCGCTTCCATGCTCCTCTGTACGCTGCAACCAAGAACACTAGTTTAGACAATCGGTCCCACATGCCTGCCATTAGCAATGTGGGAGCGGCTTCAGCCGCGAATTCCCCGATCTGGCGAGAGCGTAAAAACTGGCACAAAATTGATCCAATAAACGGACCGAAGTAAGGAATTTCCGGGCCTGAAAACTATCTCACCCGTCAACCCTGTTCCGAATTATTGCTATCCGCAAGTATCGCGCCCGCCTCAATCTTCTTTTTCCGTGTTACGCCTACGTATACCGGCACTCCGGCCATCAATAACAGCAACGTCCAGTAGGCGGCATCTTCCCCGGAGCTTGCGATCACCCATATACAGATCAGAAACGCGACGATAGAGATGACCGCTTCACGACTTCTGCGTGCCGGGCTGGTCTTCTCATCATGTAGGCCCAGTAGCAGGCCAGCCATTGCAGAGAATGCGTAGGGAACGACGGTCGTCAGTGTGGCGATCAGAATGACGAATGTATAGGCACCGACGAGGCCCTTTGTCTGGCTCATAATCAGCATAGCACTCGCTAACAGGCCCGCGATGACGAAGGATGCGCCAGGCGTATTGTGTTTCGTCATCCGTTTAAAGACCTGGGGAAATACGCGATCACGTGCGGCCGCCATCGCCGTTTGACCGGCGGCCAGAAGCGTCACATTAAATGCACCCACCATCGAGACGAGCGCGCCAATAGATATTGCGATACCACCCCAACTGCCAGCCATGTGAACGCCGGCATCGGCAAGCGGCGAACCGGACTCTGCCAAAACTGCCGCTGGAATCATGCCCATCACTGCAAACGCGACCAGCAGGTAAACTGCGGCAATCGTCAGTGTCCCGACTATCAGTGCTCGCGGAATTGTTTTTTCCGGATCAATGACATCTTCCGCCGGCACAGTAGCCGATTCAATGCCGACAAACGTCCAGAATGTAAGGGCGAAGGCAGATGCAAACAAATAGGCCGAATTTTCTGTGCCAGGATTCATCGGCGGTAAAGTCTCTGTGTCGACGAAAAACAAACCGACGCTGCCGATAATGATGAGCGGGATCAGCTTTAGAATCGTTGTCGCCAAACTAAAGATGCCGGACTCTTTAACGCCTGTAATATTCACCCAGACCAGTGACCATATCAGGACTAACCCTGAACCGATCATCAGTAGCGGGCTTGCACCGATTACGGGAATTAACACACCAACATAACCAGTAAATGCAATTGTTATACCGGCACTGGCAGTCCATAAGGCGATCCAGTAACTCCAGGCGATCAGGAACCCGCCGAAATCACCAAATCCTGCATGCGCGTACGCATAAGGTCCGCCGGCAGTTGTTACCCGTCGCGAAAGATTGCCCAGTGTCATCGCAACAAAAAGCGCGCCAACTGCTGCTGTCGCCCAGCTCAACAAACCGAGGCCGCCGTAAGTAACCAGCACCGCTGGCATCATGAATATGGCGGAGCCGATAGCCCCACCGACCACCAGCGCCCAGCACCGCCAGAAACCCAATGCTCTTTTATTACCCTGCGACATGATCTCTCCCCTTTGGAGCTCGCGTCACGAAGCATTCACCGTGCCATATCGATGTGTCATGGACAACGAAAACAACTTTTAGTCGTTCATTCACCGTATTACGCCAGAATGCGCTGAAAGCTAAAGCATCTGCGGGAGATACAAATTCGCAGCATTCTGCCCGGCGTTAGCGTATAAAAGTCGATGTCATGAATTGCAAAAAGCCGATCGACGAAAAAACCGGATTTGACATATCCGAAGATTTTGCGCGCTTTGATCAGCGCAATGAAATCTATTGCCGTTCGGAATGGGACGAAGAAATAAAGAGCAAGAACGCTACGGCTTTCTTCAGTGGTCACTACATGCCACACGCCCGCGCACGCAAAGCAGATGGCTTTGGGCAGAAAGACTACGCGCTAAGAAACGCGACCTGGCACGTGACCAACGTATTACGTGACTTGCGCAGGAAAAATGACGATCGCAAAGAAGGTTTTTTTGACACGTTTACTGCGCAGGACGAGGGCTGGCCCGAACCTTATGATTTTTCGTCACCGCAAGAGGCTAAAACGACTCTAAAAAGAGCGGCACACTCGATGGGTGCAGGATTGCTCGGTGTTTGTGAGTACGACGAGCGATGGGTTTACAGCGCGAGATACAGCGAACAGACGCAAAAAAGCAAGCCGGTGGATATTCC
>RCNF010001931.1_pt1 | contig 11056 bp, 8 predicted proteins | sample 2041311 | NCBI WGS metagenome assembly RCNF01 (sample SAMN09708228, study PRJNA481090) | Marine sediment metagenome, whole genome shotgun sequencing project. | biome: marine sediment; feature: ocean; material: sediment; isolation source: Sewage treatment plant 2 marine sediment (STP2) ... | reverse complement strand
TCGGGATGCGAGATGGCCAAAGGTGGCTGGCGTTCCTTTCGGCAATGCGGGCAATAGCCAGTCGGATGAGGGTGTTTCATCTTGTCAGGGGTTAGATGCCACTCGTGTTCAGGTTTTTTCGGACAAACCCACCATCGTCTGATCCCAGACCCTGCTTTAGTGTTGAAAGGTGTTGCATCACCGTTTTTTGTTGGGTGCCACATAGACGCTATGAGCGGATGGGTGACCGCCATGCTGGTCTCGGGCGTTGCCTTTCGTCCTAAGCAGTACGAGCATCGATGATTGCCAAAGTTTCTGGAACCGATTATTCCCTCCCATTCATGACCCTTTTTGCATAGCCACCATGCTCTATGCCCTGAATTGGGGGCAAAATTCGCAGGGGTAAGTGGACTATTCTTTGTTGGATGCCACTCGGCAGCTAGAGTGGGGTTGAGCGTAGCTAGGGATTTTTCTGGGAAGGGGGAAGGAAAGTAGTCGAGGTACACTCTGAACATATCAGTCGTTTGTGAAGTCGGACTTCGCAAGGTAACCCTCGGTTTTGTTGGTCTTAACACCGATCAACGAAACCAGCTTGTTCAACTGCTCCTTGGTCAGGAAGCTTGCCTTTGGAATGACTATATCGGTTTGTGATAGTCGACGCAGCGGCGCTTCGCGCACTCTGAACATCTTGATCCCCTTGGCCTCGATTGCTGCTTGCTTACTCCTATCTTTTTCCTCTTTGTCTTGGTGCCAGTAACTGCCGTCGAATTCGATAGCTACAGACAGCATGGGCAGGAACACGTCTACTTCTAGTCCGTCGATCTTTTGTCGTGACTTTGCTTCTCCAAATAGACCATGCAGCTCTGTGAGAATACGGATTTCATTCTTGGACGATTGATTGCTGCAACTTGGGCAGGCAGTTTCCTTCAATACCCTGTTACTAGGGCTAACTCTCCATTCGTGACGTCGCTCACATAACCACCAAACCTTCTTGTTTGAAACAGGTGTTACTTTGTCTGGTTCGACGTCGTTCTTTGTTGGGTGCCATTCCCTAGCAATCTCAGGGGACGTCATTTGCGATAACTTGTGTTGGAGCAGAAATTGCTTCCCCGTTAGCGCCCCTTGTGACCAATGCTGCACGAAGCACATTTCTGCGATAAGGGCAGTTAGCCGACGTTTGCTGCACCAGGCACTAAGGTCCGCATTCGGACATTCAGAGGCACGTAGGCCCCACCACAAAATTTCTTGTGACGCGCCAAATCGACTGAACCGAACCGACTACCAATCCGCGTTCTGGCCCCGCACGTCGAAATGAACGAACGAATTATAGCGGCCGATGCCACCCGAGAACAGCCCTTCGTCACGCAACTGCCGAGCAACGCGGTGCCAATCGGCTGGCCTCCCCCAGCCCGAGACCTTGAAGTCCGCGGCTTTGAATTGGACATGCTGGCTGTTGGTCGCAGAACCGGGGATGGCAGAGTTGTAGGCCCGGCTGCGGTAAACGCTGGTCAGGACCACTGGGTGACCAATTCGCTCGCGGATCTTCTGCAGCACTCGCGCCAAAGGCAAGACGTTGGCCCACTTGTCCTCTGGCGGGTCAGTGTTCAGGCCAAAAGCGGGATCAGCCGCGATGCCATGCGCGCCCCCCTTGACCAGGAATTCATGCCATTCGAATTCAGTCACGTCAGGGGCATGTTTCTCGAAGTAGCTCTTGAAATTGATGTTGCCTGACACCTGCCCGTCGATATTCGGCGACGACCCATCAACCACGCCAGAAATATCGGCCGTATCGGAATCCACCGCGTCGCCATCGCCCTCTATCACCCGCTCTGTCTGAACATCGTCGGCCGCGTTCAGTTCGGTCAGTGCTTTTAGCAACACGACCGCGCCGATTTGTTTCGAGACCGCCGCGGCGCTAAACACGCCGTCACCTACATATTTTCCCTTAGTGTAGACGTTCGAGAACGACCAGAGGTAGGGCGTCGGAACATTGCGAGGCCGATAGCCGAAGCCATTGTAGGCTTCCCACCTGTAGAGCGAGCGGGATAGCGTCCAGTCGCTCAGCCCATTGAGCTTTTCGCCGGTCAGTGCGTCGCGCGCGCTTTCCTCCCAATTGTACGGCAGCGCCCCGTTGGCCGGGGCGACGGCTGGTCGGCCGGCTGGCACACGATGAGTCCGGGCGCTAAGCGAGTCGCCGTTGTGAAGGTGAGTGCCGAAGTTGTAAGATGACTCAAGCAAGTGCACGCCAGCGATGAACCACCATGGGATCCCCAGCGGACCGCCGACCGCCTCGTAGCGGTGTTTGTTGCTCATCGCGGTCTTGGCGTACCTCATCACGGAAGCTTTCGCCGCGCTGGACTTGTACTCTATTGATCCGAAGAACTGCGCATATTCGTCGGCCAGGTCCGCGAACTTCCGGGAATTCGTGGGCTTAAACGAGGTCAACCGCGTTAGGCCCTGAGGTGGCACTGGCAACCCGGCCTTTGCGCCAGTCGATGGCACTTCAGCCTCGTCTTCGGCCACCTCCGCGAATTCCTCAGGGTTTTCGAAGGTCGTGCGCATTCCTTCCGAACCATGCAGGTCCGCGAGACCCTTCGACAGTTTGGCCACGATCGCGGCCAGTTCCGGAGTGGGCGGTCGGCCAAGCCCTTGAATGCCGTTGAACAAGTCTCCGGTCAGACGAGCCAGCTTGGGTGTGCCTTCGCGGAAGTTTGCGAGAGCAGCCTGAAATGCGGCTGGAGACAGTTCGTCGAATGCCTTCTCGGCAATCTTAGCTTCGTCCTCCGGCGTGTTCATATCAAAAATGAAGTTGCCGAGCCGAGCATGGGTGTCTCGAATTTCATCTGGCGACATTGTCGTAAGTCTCCCCGGGGATTGTTGTTATATGTTAATCCAGTAATTGTCGGATGGTTTTTTCCAGAACCTGCGCTGCGGTCTTGACTTCGAGGGCCTGGTCAAGAGCGGTGTTCAGTGTTTCCGTGTCGCTGACACTGGCCTCGGCGGCGTCAACTAGCGTATCGAGGCTGTCTGCAGTATAGGATAGAAGCACGACATAGGCGCCGAGGCTATCGTGCATTGCCTTGATTTTGGCAAACTCGCGCTGGCCTTCGGTTCCCCGCGGACCGCCCGGTCGGCTTTTCGCATAGATCAATTGTGAGGTCTGATAAAGTTCATAGACCTGCGGCGTGTCCTGGATCAACGCATTTGCTAGTGCCTTAATGACGTCACGCTGCGCGGCGAGAGACTCGCGAATTGCAAATTGTGCCCGCGCGGTTTCCAGCCGGCCCGCAACCGTCCCAACGGAGGCAATCGTGCCGTCGGCCAGAAGTGCGGCCACCCCGCCTGTTGCTACACCCGCAACAGTAGCAAAGCGACTTGCGAGAACGCCGTAGGCTTCAATTTTTTTGGTCAACTCTGCCCCGGTTTGCCCGGAATTCAAGGCAACCAGCGTATCATTGTAGGCCGCGACCGTCTCAAGAGCGAGAATGCGCGCTTGGATGTCGGGGTCGGTCACTGGCAGGCTGGGCAGGAAGTCCGCCGGGTCGAAACACGTAGGGTTGGATGTCGTTGGCGCGCATTGGCTGATCTGGGAACCGCTCGCCCGTTTCTTGTTGAATTCGACAGCACTGTTGAGAGCGCCGTAAATCGCCTTGCCCGCTTCTGCAGCCTCTTCCGAGACCGACAGATAGGCGGAGAGCTGAGCCCTGGGTAGGCTCGTGCACGCTGCCATCGCCAAGAAAAAAGCCAGCAAAAGCAACGGAAATTTTACCCAGAAAGCTCTCATGCTTAAACCCATCCCATAGTATTTGTCACCAATAAGTAAGAAAACCGCAAGTTCGCGTCGAACGCCATACAAAAAGCAGTCTAACGAGGCCCTTGCTGAGGCGTCACGCTCCCACCGCCGGACACGCGCACGAGGTTCGAGATCTGCGCATAGGCCGTGCCGAAGTAGAAGCCGATCACCACGCCGCCCCAACTCTGAAGTAGCCCGAATGACTTGTCGACACCTCACGTTTTTGACGAAAGGTAAATTGCGCCCCAGACGATCGCGAATTGTATGAAACCAGAGATCACTGCCTGAACCACGAGTATCTTAGAAACCGCTTTTGCAATATCAGCTTGCGCGTTGTTTCGAGATCTGCCATTTTTTCCTCCTTGTGAAAGCCTGTGAGCGATTGTTCAAACATCGATTGTCCTACCCTCCGTCATGGAAACACGCCTTTGCCGATAGGAAAAAACGTTCAGATTCGGCGCATTCGCTACGTTCGTAGTAGGTTGTCAGAAGCGTTCTTTCAGGTGCGGTGACGTCCAGTTCCGCGGTTTTGCAATACAAAGCGTCGCCGATCTTCGAAGAGACTATTCGAGCATCAGAAATCGCCGGTCTGTCCAACTTCACCAGTTGCTGTAGATCCAAAGAAGCGGTCAGGCAGGCTTGGCTGAGATTGCCTCGGTCAGATCGAGCGAGGCCTGCGCAATGTTCGAAGAAAAGTCTAATCGGCGACTTGCCTTGATAGAGTATTGGGTTGTGACCCTCTCTGGTGTCCACATGACCTGAAAGCGCCACTGCAAAGCCAAATAACGCCCTAAAGAATTGTTCTTCATCGTCGACAATGTCAGGAAAATAGGAACCTGGATCGATCTGCTGGTATTCGATGTAATGTTCGGCGAGATGCATCTCAATTCGCCTAGCTGTTCTCTTCTTGGTACCTTCACCAGTAAGCGCTACTTCAACGAAGCCGCCTATCTTCCCTACTGCCATATCCGATGGATGCAGGGCGCTAATCGGTGCCGGATTCCCAAGCAAGTCCATTGAAAGAAACTCGTCGTTGTCGAACGTTGGAAATCGTCTGAAATGCTCGACGATATTGGCGAGCAGGTCAATGTCGCGTGGATGCATGGAGTTGACGCTAATTTGTCCAAGATATCGCTCGATTGAATCGACGATTTCTACCTTTGCCTCATTCGAACGGCCAGCTGAGTCGAGCAGTTTGTTGATACTTCTACGCTGTTCGCTCGCATACTCAGCTTCATCGAAGAGCGCGGCACGATACGTATAGGCTGTGCCCTGTCGGCCGAGCTCGGCAAGTCGTTTGACACAGATCTCGACAACAAAAAAGCCACCACTTTTTGCTTCGGTGTCAACGTCCAAACAGATGCCGACCCTATCCATCTCCGCCAAAATATCATCGGATTTGATCTGGACCGTGAAGACGGAGCCCCGCCCATTGTTACTGCCAAGGAGGTTGCCGTCGTAGGTTTTGACGTTCAATATGACCTTTTCATTATCGAATATCGCGCAGGGAACAAAGCTGACTTCAAATTCCGCCAGCGCCGGTTTCACGGCAACGAACAATAATGCACAGACAATTGGGATGATCGTCTGGTAACTTGTCAAATGGTTCCTCCCAAAAGTGGATTGCATTCAACCTGCGATAATGTGCTCCTGAGCTGCACTAGGCAATGAATTTCTACCTGATGGAGTATCCTTGCTTCTTTCGGGGCCGCGTTGGGCCGAGCTATAGGGTTGAACTGGACATCATGGTTTCTTTGGAGCTCTCTCAAGCCGAGCGCTGTCGCGCTGGTCTGAGAGGATTCGCACGAGATCGCAGGTTATGATATTTGTATCAGAGCGGACCTCGAAACAGTCGCGGCGTCAGTCAATCTGGCTCTGTGCTGCCATTCGCAGCGCCGTCCACGAAAGTCAGCAATGGGCCGTTTGTGACCGATGCTGCAACAAGCACATTTCGGCAGGATTGTCCGACAGTCTCAATGGATCGGCGCAACACATGCATTGAAACGCTTTGCGGGAGTTTCGTATCCCAGTGTCTTTCGAGGTCATTCGTTGAGCTGTCTGGCGACGGCACTCAGTTTTACTTGACACTGTATCGACAAATCTGTCCCTTTTGGGAAGTATCTGACGTCAGCACTTATGGGTCCAATTAGTGGTATTTGATAAGAGAATGTTTCTGGCTCATCATTAACCACTGAGGAGTGGAAGATGAGACAAGCAACTGGAACCCGATAGAGCCCTAACGACAGACAGTACTACATGTGACGCCATCTGTTGCACAATTGACATGACTGAGGCCATATATCGACCAAGAATGCCGATAATATTAATAAAAACATAAGGATCTATCTTATAGTCAGGGTGTCAAAATGGATGAGCTGGCGAGATGATGGTCAAAAAATCTTTTGTGTCTATACTTGTGACCGCAATGCTGTTTGCATCGTGTACTGTAGGGCCTGACTATACTGAACCTCGCATAGAACTCCCAGAAAATTACGTCAACGGTAAATCGCAAGCGCTCGCTGAAGCGTCACGTACGATGTGGTGGAGGGCCTTTGCGGACCCGGTGTTGAATGAAATCGTCGATTTAGGTCTACGCCAAAACTTGGACGTTAGGGCTGCCGTCCAGCGGATCGAGACAGCCCGCGCACTTGCAAGCCGGACGGGAATCCCGGCTCAACTTGACGGTGGCGTTGCGCTTGATTCTCGTCGCATCGAGCGGCAAGATGGCTCAAGAACATCTTTATCCGGCGCGACTGTGGACGCCTTTTTTGTCTTCGACTTGTTTGGCGAATTCAGACGCGGCCGCGAGGGGGCACTGGCCAATCTTGAGGCTGTTCAATTTGACGCAGGCACCGTAAGGCTTGCCTACCTCGCCGAAGTGATCGACGCCTACAATCAAGCGCGCTTTTTTAGATCTGCAGCGGAGATCACCAGGCAATCGATTGCCTCTCGCCAGCAAACCCTAGACTTTATAGAACAACGGGCCTCGGCAGGTGAGGCGACGGCATTGGAGCTGGCCCAGGCTCGATCACTGCTTGCTACGGCCCAAGCCGGTGCGCCCATCCTTCAAGGGCGATATCAAGAAAATGTATTTCGGATTGCGGCGTTGATTGCGCAGCCTGCAAGTGTCGTGCTGACGCGCATGAAACCGGGGCGTGCTCAGCTCAGACCACGCGGCGCGACTCCAACCGGTGTACCTGCAGATATCCTTCGAAATCGACCGGACGTTCGTAGCGCCGAACGTTCTTTTGCAGCCGCGACCGCCGCGATCGGGATTGCAGAGGCGCAACTGCTGCCTTCCCTTACGATTGACGGAACAATCACGTCTGGAGATCTGACAGGGTGGGGGTTCGGCCCGTCCTTGTTCCTTCCTATCCTGAATCGTCCGGTTCTTGAAGCCAACCGCAAAGCAGCCGTCTCAACCGCGAAGGAAGCCGAACTTTTCTGGCGCAGCTCGGTACTGAAGGCAGTTGAAGAAACACAATCGTCGCTTGTGCTAGTTCGACAATGGGCGCGTCAAACCTATGCCTTTCAAAGAGCGGCTGACGCTGCCATTGACGTTCAGAAACTCTCGCGCCAAAGCTATGAGATCGGCGGCACGACTCTTCTCGATGTTATTGATGCGGAGCGGTTTAGCTTTGAAAACCGGTTGGCAGTCGCTTCTTCGGTCAGGGAGTGGGCTGCTAGTTATGTTCAACTTCAGGTCTCGGCCGGTAAGGGATGGTTGGTCGGTGTCGAACGCGTCTACGTTGTGAAACGATCGACAAACTGATTATTGCTCCCGAAATGCCCGTGACATGCTGTCAACAATCGGTTTGGCGATATACTGGGCAAAGGTTCGTTCCGCTGTCTGGATCATAACTTCTGCCGGCATACCCGGTCTAGGAACGAAACCCCGAACGCGGGCTAATTCATCGGGTGTCAATGAAACACGGGCCACAAAGACTTCCCGAGCCACACCGGTCGAAGAATCTGAAATGGCATCTGCCGAAACATAATCAACGACTCCATCCAATACCGGTGTGGTGCGCGCATTAAGCCCTGACAGTCGAACGATCGCATGCTGACCCCGTTGCACACTGTCAATGTCAGTGCGAGGGATCAGAATTTCTACGATGAGCGGCGCATCTGACGGTAAAATCTCAGCAATTGGTTTTCCAGTTTCGATGACCCCACCGGACGTGAAGTAGTGAAGCCGTATTACTGTACCAGCGACTGGCGCGGTCACTTCGGAGCGGAACAGAACGTTCTGCGCTTTTCGGAACTTTTCTCTTACACTTTCGTATTCGGCCTGAATAATCTGCAGCTCATCCAATGCGATTTCCCGGTAAAGACTGCGCGCCTTTTGGATCTGCGTTTCATGTTTCAGGATAAGCTGCTCGTTCTCTTCTACCTCCGCTTGAAGCCGCCCGATCTGTCCCTGGGCCTCAATTTTCACTCGCAGCAGTGCGTTGACATCGGACTGGCGAATTAGACCATTTTCGAAAAGCTCGTTTTTTGTGACGTGTTCCTCGCTAAGAAGTTTAATGAGCTCAATGTGGGACGCATGCTGAATTCGGTAACCCTCAGCCCGTATGCGGAGCGCCTTCATGTTGCGCTCCAAAAGCGATAGATCGTTCTCAAGCGAAGCCCGCGCCGTGCGAAACGACATCTGTTGCCCATCTAGGATCGACGCGATTTCACTATCCATTTGGGCCAGGCTCAGTAGGTCGTCAGGAAACACAAGCCTGTCGAGCTCGCGGTATTCGGCGCCAAGCCTCGCTGCAGTCGCTTCGAGCCTCGATTTGCGGACCTGCAGCTCTCGCCGATTGGCCAATGCTGCTGTCTGGTCGAGCGTCAGGAGGACATCACCAGCTTGGATTTCGTCGCCCTCACGGACCAAAATTTCATTGATGATTCCGCCCTCAAGATGTTGCACAATCTTGTTGCGACCGGTCGCAACAAATCCGCCTTGCGCGATCACTGCAGCGGCAAGCGGAGCCCGGAACGCCCAAGTGCCGAAGCCACCAAATGCAACTACCAGAAGACATAGACCGAACGTGGCATGCCGGGAGATGGAACGTGGGACGTCTTCGTACCATTCTTGGACAGAGAGGTCCGTGGATTCATTATTCATCTCAGGTTTGCCCCCCGATGGGTTTTGGCGGAGTCTTGCGGGCCCGTTGATCTTGCTTGATCCGCTGCAAGACAGTGTCGCGGGTTCCAAAAAGAGTAATCGTGCCGTCCGTGAGTAGCATAATCTTGTCGACAACATCTAAGAGTGCAGGTTTTTGAGTGATGACGACCACCGAGATCCGGCTGCGACGGGCGTGTTCAACTGCCCGCGCCAGCGCCTTATCACCGGCGGTGTCCAGATTGGAGTTTGGTTCGTCTAGGACAACAAGCTTTGGATTGCCGAAAAAAGCTCGCGCTAGCGCGATGCGCTGTTTCTGACCGCCGGAAAGCGGTGAACCATCAGCTGCTACCATTGTCTCGTAGCCTTGCGGCAAGGTCGCAATCATCTGATGTACATCCGCTAGCGTTGCGGCTTCAAAAATCTGGTCGTCAGTCGCGTCGCGACGCATGCGCCCGATATTGTCCTTAATCGTCCCAGGAAAAAGCTGAACGTCTTGGGGTAGGTAACCGATATTTTCGCCGAGCTGGCGCGGCTCCCAGTTTCGAAGGTCCATGAGGTCCAGGCGAACATTCCCTGATGTTGGTAAAATTGATCCAACCAGCATTTTTCCCAACGTTGTTTTGCCCGCACCAGAGTTTCCTATAATGGCCAGACTTTCGCCTGGGTTTAGCTGGAAACTCAGGCCGTTCAGGACAACCTGCTTGGTTCCGGGTGGCACAAAAAGTAACCGCTCTACGTCAAGACGTCCCTCAGGGCGCGGCAATCGAAGTTTTTCAAACTGGAGCTTAGAGTTCTGCAAAAGGGTCCGAATTCGCCCATAGGCGCCACGCGTCAGAATGAACCCATTCCACCCTTCGATCGAGCCTTCGATTGGCGCTAGTGCCCGACCTGCGATGATCGAAGCTGCAATCACCATTCCGCCCGTTATTTCACCCTGGATGGCGAGATAGGCCCCCCAACCCAGCATACCGATCTGGGTCAAAAGGCGTACGCCGCGAGAGAAGGCGGACGAGATAATATTGCGGTCCTGTGCGCGCACTTGTGAGGTGAGCGATGCGGCTGTGTCCTTACCCCATATCGCTACCGCTTCCGGGATCATTGCCAGTGCATTGATGATCTGGCTATTTCGCGACATCGAGTCGAGATGCATGTTTGCTTTGGACTGGGCGAGGTTGGCCTCTGCAAAAGGCTTTGCAGTGGTCCGTTGATTGACGAGCGCGATCACCAACAGCACGAGCGATGTCGCAACTACAATCATTCCCAAATCCGGATGCACAAGGTAAATCGCAAAGATGAAAAGCGGCGCGAACGGCACGTCAAGAAATGAAAGTAGGGTGCCAGAAGTAATGAATCCGCGAAGCTGCTGGAGATCGCCTAGGGTCTGGTATTCCCGTCCCGATCCGTTCAGAGATGCTGCTGCAGCAGCACTGAGAATGGGTGAGCCAAGCTGAACCGCGACTTCGACAGCGGTTCGCATCAGAATGAAACGGCGCACCGCGTCAAATGCGGTCTGAAGGATCACTGCCCCAGTGATCACAATTGTAAGCATGACAAGCGTATCTGTCGAACGGCTGGTCAGGACCCGGTCTGATATCTGGAAGAGGTAAATTGGAATGGCGAGAATCAGAAGGTTGGTGGCGCAGGTCATAACCATCACATAACCAAGGTTATGACGAACCGCGGCCATGCCATTTTTCAGGCTTTGCGAAAAGTCTTGCGGTCCGACGCGCTTGTGGAATTCTGCCCCTCGACCGCCGCCGCCGCCGCCGCCTCCCGGGCCATTGTAGTTGCCCGGTGGCGACGCCTCGCTTGAGATCGGCTCATTGGCCTTGCCCTCAATGGTCTCGCCTAGGCGCGTGCTGTTTAGTTTGACGCGTTGCTGCGCGTCAGTGTCGATCCGGTCGACTGGCTGTAAAACCAAACGGGCTCTGGGGGGAGTGTCGGTAGTGGGGCCGGAATCTGCAGTATCTTTCATTTACTTACCTTGTTGTGAACTAGTTAAGCTGTCATCGTCTGCATCACATCAAACGTCGTTCCGCCGGTTTGGACATCTAGGTCCAAGCCAACACCCTCAAGCGGATCCAAGTTAGTACCCGGCATCATGTCGTCAGCCAGAAACGCTACCGCTTCGCTTGCCAGGGATGATATGCCAACGCCTAGAGGGTTTG
>RCNF010001930.1_pt1 | contig 11057 bp, 10 predicted proteins | sample 2041311 | NCBI WGS metagenome assembly RCNF01 (sample SAMN09708228, study PRJNA481090) | Marine sediment metagenome, whole genome shotgun sequencing project. | biome: marine sediment; feature: ocean; material: sediment; isolation source: Sewage treatment plant 2 marine sediment (STP2) ... | reverse complement strand
AGAAGGCAAGCCCTGGTTCGCTTCGACGGCAGAACACCGCAAACACGAAGGCACGAAGAAACAAAGCACACCACGAAGGGATTTCTTTGTGGGCGCCTTCGTGACTTTGTGCCTTTGTGGTTGTGACGAAAGGCGCTGACTATCGGCTACTCGTCGAATGGAAGCCCTCTGTAGGTGGGTTCGAGGCCCGCCAACGAATGCCTCAACGCCCTGCGATGAACCCAGATGTTCTTCTTTGCGATCTTTGCGTTCTTGGCGGTTCAAAAATGGACGGGTCGAAGGTATTTGAACGTCCTGGATTCAGCCCTTGTTTGGAAGACGTTCGACGACCAGCAGCGTCGCATCGTCATGCAGGGTGGCCCCATCGGTAAAGGCCTCGACAGCCTCGAGGATTGCATCACATAACTTCTCGGCGGTCGGCTCTGCGAGTTTGGCGGTGACCTCGGCCAGGCGCTCCACACCAAACTCCTCGTCATCCGAGTCCTCTGCCTCGGTGAGGCCATCGGTGAAGAGAGCCACCAGCTCTCCCGGCTCGATCCTGGCGACCGATTCCGAATAACTCGCCATTTCGAGAATTCCGAGCGGCAAGCCGCTGCTGTTGATTTCCTCGATCGTCCCGTCCCGACGTCGAATGAGTACCGGGAGGTGGCCGGCGTTGACCGCCCGGAGCCCACCTTCGGGATCGATACTGACCATCGCAAAGGTGGCGAATCGATTGTCGGCCGTGGCCCCGGAGAGGTAAGAGTTGATGCGACCGGCGACCTTCGAAAGGTCGCTGGATCCCCCAGCCATCAAACGGACTCCGGCGTGGACACCGGAAGCGATCATGCCTGCTCCTACACCTTTGCCGGAGACGTCGGTGACGGTGGCGATGAGCACATTGTCCCGAATCAATACGTCGTAGGTGTCGCCTGCGACCTGGCGGCTCGATGAGGAACGTACGGCAAGGCGGTAGCCCTCGAAATCCGGAAACTTCTGCGGGTGGAGGTGCGATTGGATCACTGCCGCCATTTCGAGTTCACGTTTAAGCCGCTCGCGCTCGAGGGATTCCTGGGTCAGTCTTACGTACTCCATCGCGACAGTGACCTGTACCGCGAAGAGTTCGAGCAGCCGCACGTCGTTGGCTGCAAAAGGTTCGGTGCCTGCGCGGGCTTCTTTGTCACTGGCAACCAGAATCCCGAGGGTGCCGGCGTCGGTCTGCAGGGGGAGGGCAACGAGGTCGTCGGTGTAGATTCCCTGACGCCAGGCGGGCTCCAGGTCCTTTTTGTCGAGGCGGGCCGGTCCGAAGCCGCCGACGAGGGAGGCAGACTGTGGAGAATCACCAAGATAGAGGTGGGCCGAACGCACCCCGAGCAGGGCAACGAGGTGGCTGATGAGCTCCTCGGCCAGGACCTCCGTGTCGAGAATGCCGCCGATGCCGGTAGCGATGGAACGAATTGCTTCGAGCTCCCAGAGGTGGAAGCGCTCATCAAAACGGCTGCGCTTGAGCTCCTCCCGGAGTTGCCACGCCCGAAGGCCGATCCGAGTTGCGTCGAGAGCCAATTCGTTGAGCCGATCCAAATGGAGAAGTCGTAGACACCACTGTCCCTCGTCGCCGCCAAACGGAATTTCGCTCCAGCCTTCGGTGGCTTCCTCAACCTGTGCGGAAACGGTGCGCGGCCAGCGGGCTACGGCTTCATCGCCCTTTTTCAGAACCCCGGCTCGCGATCCGGTCTCCTCGACCACCACCCGGAGGATCTCCTCGGGAAGGTCGGGGCCGGCGTGACCGCTGAGCGCGACATCCGCCAAGCGCAGTAAATCAGACAGAGGCATCTCCGGTTATCGCGGCGTGAGCCGCCTCGCGATCCGAATACACCGACGCATATTGCACCAGACCCATGATCTCGAAGGTTTTCGAGATCGTCGGTGTCAGGTTGCAGAAGGCGAGCTGGCCCTTTTCGTCCATCAGCTTCTCGAGAATCTCGAGCAGAATCGATACGCCAATCGAGTTGATGATACGAGTTCCGTCAAGGTCGATGAGCAGGGTCTTGCACCCCTGTCCCATCAGCTTGTTTGCCGCATCGGCGATCGCCTGCCCACCCTCGTTATTGATGTACCCCGACGCGGTTATGAGACCGAAGTCGTCGGAAAGGAGTTCCTGCGAAATTTTGATCCGCTCTTCGTTCATGGTGCACTCTCCACGTACTTGCGCATGGATATCTGGGTCATTCCCGGTCCCGATCGGATCTGCACCTCGTCCATCAGCTCGCGGATAAGCGTCAGGCCCCAGCCCCGCTTCATCGAACTCCCAAGGACCCGCGATGGGCTGTTCTTTGGTGCCGTCTCCGGATCAAATCCTTCACCGTGATCTTCGACCTCGATCACGAGGCACGGCCTCGAGTTCTGGTTGTCGCTCCGCAGGCGGACAGTAAACGGTCCACCACCGTGTTCCATGGCGTTCAGGCAAGCTTCAACCATGGCTACACTGGCGGCCTCAACGTGGGTTTGATGCATCCCGAGCGTACCGCCCAAGGTCTCTACGGCTTTCGCTGCCACCAACTCCACGTTGGGCACCACCGGAAGGTGCAACACCACCTCCATGATGAGCCTACAACTGTAGCAGAACTCGCGTCAGGGTCCACGCAAGTTGGATCTGTTGGATTGGAAAGTCGAGGTTGAAGGTCAGAGCCTGCGCCATGGTTACGGCCATTGCTGCGATTGCCGCAGCGGCCGAATATCGCTGGATTGCCAGTGACCTCATCAAACAACCTCCGGCCACCATAAAGGCAAGAACTGTGCCATCGTCAGGGCCGGGAAATTGAGACTAATATTGATGCGTTTTGCATCACATCGGCATTCATGAGATGCGATGTTTGATCTATTTGTTCATAATACGGTAGTTATTTTAATTGATGCTTTCTGCATCATAAGATGCAAAACGCTGCAACTTGCGATAAAGGGTTGTGCGGTCGATGCCGAGAATGCGCGCCGCTTCCTGACGATTGCCGTCCACCGCACGGAGCACGTTTTCGATGTGGCGTCGTTCCACTTCGTTGAGGCTGATGAGACCGCCGGAGCTCGGGTCCTGCCTGCTCTCGACCTCGAGTCGCAGGTCGTCAACGGTGATCGTCTCCTCAGGCGCGAGAGCGATGGCGGCCTGGATGGAGTTTTCAAGCTCGCGAACGTTTCCAGGAAAGGGGTGGGTCATCAGGGCCGCGAGCGCCTCGCGTGAAAGGGAGAGTCCCGGGCGCCCGAATCGTTCGCCGTAGAGCTCGAGAAAGTGTCGTGCTAGCAATGGAATATCTGCACGACGCTCGCGAAGAGTCGGTACCTCGACCACTACGACCCTGAGGCGGTAATAAAGATCGCGCCGGAATTCGCCTTTTTCAACCATCGCTTCGAGATCACGATTGGTGGCGGTCACCAGGTGGATGTCGACGGGAATTCGTTCGCGGCCGCCGAGCCGTTCAAATTCTCGCTCCTGGACGACACGCAGGAATTTCGCCTGCAGCGAGAGAGAGAGATCTGCCACCTCGTCGAGGAAAAGGGTTCCACCGTTGGCGAGCTCGATCTTGCCGTGTCGACGCTGCACCCCGGTGGCCACTCCTTCTTCGATGCCAAAAAGTTCAGACTCGAGCAGGGTTTCGGGAAGTGCTGCGCAGTTGAGTGGCACGAATGGTTCCCGTGCACGGTCGGAGAAGGAATGTAGGAGAAGCGCGACCCGTTCTTTACCAACCCCGGACTCTCCACGCAAGAGCACGTTGACGCCTGTCGGTGCGGCCCGTCGCACAAGCTCCAACATTTCCTCGATAGGAGGTGACTCGCCGATAAAGCCCTCGCGGCGGGCGACGTCCCGCAGTGCGCGGTTCTCGTCGGCAAGACGCTGGCGGTCCCGCTCGATAGCCTGGACCCGGCGCGCAGTGGCCACGGCGGTTGCGACCATACTCGCCATCGATAACAGCAGACGGGCATCGCCTTCGGAGAATTGTGCCCTTCCCTCCCGGATCTCCTTGTCGGCGAGCACCACCATGCCCACTGTCCGCTGCTGCCAGAGCATGGGTGCAGCCATGAGCTCGAATGGCGGTTCGTCGGTAGTGCGTTGTGCATGGACGACCTGTCCAGCAGCCAGGTCTTCGAGGAGGTGAGGGTCGAAGAATGACCTCACGACCTCAACGCTTTGCGGCAGGCCCACCGACCGCACGATGGCCTCCTGACCTCCCGGGTGGAGGGTGCTGACAAAACCGGAGCCGGCGTCGAGGGTACCGACTGATCTATGAAGGAGCTCGTCGACCAGTTCCTCTTCTGACAAAACGCCGCCGATCGTTAACGAGAGATCGACCAACGTCTCGAGTTGCAGACCGCGCCAGTTGCGATCGAAGGAGTCCATTTCTGGTTCAGTGTACAGCGGGAGTTCTCGATTTTGTCGATGAACCGCCTGCGATGTGGGGCGCCGTCTCCTGTGGTTCGGCCCCCCGAACCCCCGGTTGGCTGAGATCGTTCTCAGTGCGGGTTCGCGCTGAGATGACCGCTGAGAGCAATGTGATGAGGTAGAGGACAACGATCGCCCTTCCAAGGCTGATGATCGAAGGTCGGCGGTGTGGTTTCAGGCGCACCGGCAGACGGCCCGATCGAGAACGCGAGGAGAGGCGAAGATAATTCAATAACGCTCCACAGTCGTTCTTTCGCAAGACAGATGCCAGCTTTGAGCACCGGAATGTACCTGCCCGCAGAACAAATGCTGTACCAAGGTGAACAGTCGTCTCGAATTCGGGCAATTCAAGCATCAATTTTTTAAAGTACAATGCGCGGCCGAGAATTGGTCTGATGGGGGATTTACAGAGATGGCCAGGCGTCGAATTCTGATCGTTGCAACTACATCTATCGCGGTCGGGCTGACCTTGGTTTCACCGGTTATTTCTCATGCAGCTTCCCCCCAGCCGTCGGTGGTCGTCATCACGGTCGATGCCCTGCGCGCAGATCACCTCGGCTGTTACGGCTACTCGAAATCTACCTCCCCCAATATCGATCGGCTGATGTCACAGGGTCTGCGCTTTGAGCGAGCATGGACGCCGGAACCTTTGACGGGTCCGGCGATGTGCTCGATGGTCACAGGACTCGAGCCCCACGATCATGCAGCAACGCGCAACGGTCTCCGCATGAAGTCCGGCTTGAATTCATTGCCGAAGATCCTCGCCGATAACGGCTGGAAGACGGCCGCGTTCGTCGGTACCTGGACTCTCAAAAACAACCTCACGCTGCTAGGGGAGCACTTCGAGACTTACGGCGAGCGCCTCGAGCGGAAACGGTGGTTCGGCATCCTCAATAGCGAGGCCACCTGCGAAGACGTGACCGATGATGCTCTTGACTGGCTGGGTGAAGAGCGCAAGAAGGGGCCCGAAAAACCGTTTTTTCTGTGGGTCCACTACATCGAACCCCACGCGCCCTATCGATTTCACCAGGACTACGCCGATCGGATCGGTGTCAACGATGACCAGCTGACGAAAATAGACCGCTACGATACCGAGATTGCGGCTGTCGACGAATCCATCGCGCGCCTCCTCGCCGGCGTCCGGCAGGCGGTAGACGACAAAGATCTCCTGGTGGTGCTCACCGCAGATCATGGCGAGAGTCTCGGCGAACACAACTACTGGGGTCACGGCCGGTACCTCTACGAGCCGTCACTCCGGATCCCCCTCGGCATCTCCTGGAATGGGGTCATCCCTGCGGGCACCGTGAGTTCACAAGCAACCCTTTTGGATCTCATGCCGACCCTGCTGGAGTTGGTTGGTGTTGATTTTCCCGAGGATCTCCCCGGGAGGAGTTGGGCGAAGACTGCCAGAGGTGCTGACGAACTCGACGAACGCGTCGGTTGCTATCAAGCTCACCGTGGTGCGGTTCACGGTGAATCGTCCCGCGAAAGCGACAAGAAACGATCCAAGGGACTGCTGTGGGTGGGCGTGATTGAAGGCGATCGCAAAGAGATGACCAAGGTGAGCCGGCAGCTGATCCAAATCTATGACCTCGCCGCCGACCCGGGCGAGCTCGAGACCCTGGCCCCGGTCGACGCAGAGCCTTCGGATGCCCTTGCGGTATGTCTCGCCAGGGGGGCTGCGGGGTTGGGAAGTCTCGACGAGTTGGCGACCCAAAAACTCGACGATGAGACCGTGGAAAAGCTCAAAGCGCTCGGCTACCTGGAGTGATCAGACCCGCATAGCTCACCAGCTTTCTACTGCGGTATGCGATACACCGGACCCGACGGTGTTTTCTCGCCTCAGAGTGTTCACCCTGCCGCTCTCGTCACGCAACCTGTTGAGCTATGAGGGTTACAGGGTCAGCTCGTCGATCGCGTTCCGGAGGTGGTCCATTTGCTCGCAGCCCAGTCTTTGGCCCACCTGGCTCGCAAAATAGAGGAGCGCTCCGAGGACGATCACGATGGGTATGGTCGTGAATGCCCAGGGCGTTCGGTCGGTGGCCCATTGGGCATAGCCCCAGGAGGTACCGACCAGAAGCGCAAAGCCGAGAGCGAAAGCGAGAAAAAGGTAAAAGGTCCAGACATTGGGGTGGGGCGCGAAACGCCCCCGCAGTAGTGACCCGTTGTTGTGTTCGTCGGCAGTGACGCTGAGCCACGGAGACCACAGCTTTTTTTCGGCATCGGGCACGAAGAGTTCGGCGTGACGGCCGACCGAAACGCCGGTGCAGTGTGGGCACTTTGGGAGACGTTCGCGAACCCGGTCCATGAGCGCGTCCGCCTCGAGATCGAGCTCGATTTCGAAGCGTGGTCGTACTCGAGTTGTACTCATCGAGTCGCTCCCATCCTTGTAAAATGATTCCTGGTCGCAGTGTACAGTAACCACATATCTTTGAAGTGGCGCTTGAGAGCGGAAAATCCAAGAGTTCCGGTCGGTCGCCGGCTGCTCCAGCCCGCAGCGCCGTGTAGATTTGCTGCCGAAGAAGAAAGCTGGAGAGATATGCGGGCTTGATATGATCGCGAGAAGGAGACTTCATGCTCAAGCGTCGGAAGATCAGCGGCTCGAACACCGTCAAGGTGAGCTTCATCCTGCCCGCCGACGATTCACGCCTGCCGGCATCGGTGGTCGGAGACTTCAACGAGTGGAATCCCGAGGCCGATCCCATGGTCCGCCGAAGTAACGGTACCTTCAGCGCTGTAGTGCCGTTGATCGCGGATGCCACCTACCTTTTCCGCTATCGCTCTGAAGACGGCACCTGGTTCAACGACGAGGCCGCAGACGACTATGAACCCAATGCCCACGACTCCACCGACTGCCTCGTCGAGCTGTGATTCTCGATCCTCGTCACTCGATACTCGATATGTCGTAGCCCTTTCAGGGCATCCCAACCACAGAGACACAGAGGGCACAGAGCCCAACACAGAGACAAAATATCTTTTGGCGCTTGGGAACTGATCGAGATGCGACTACGCATAGCCTGTCTGTCACCGAGCGTCACATTTCGGATGTCCTCTGTGGTTCTTCCTTCGCTGACGAGGCGAGCTTGAACGGTTCGATGAGGAAATCTGTCGCCCCTCCGGCGCTCTTTCTGGATGGGCACGAGACTGTACTGTTTTCTGTCTCGCCAATGAGGTGGAGACGAGGTCCGTCACTGCTGATGGTCGTGAAAAAGCCGCCTCGTCAGAGGCGGCTTTGAAATCGACATGGCGGGGCCGACGAGACTCGAACTCGCGACCTCAGGCGTGACAGGCCTGCGTTCTAACCAGCTGAACTACGACCCCGCATTTTTGCCGGCCAGAGTTGGTGGGAGGTGGGGGACTCGAACCCACGACCCCCTGCGTGTAAGGCAGGTGCTCTAACCAACTGAGCTAACCTCCCAAACGGCTGACCGTTGGGAGCGTCATGGTAGAGGTCTAGCGGTTGTGTGTCAACCCTCGCGGGTACTCCTGGCGAACCTCAACGGGGGCACGAAAGCTCGGGTTGTTCACCTTTCGCTCTCTTTACAACGTACTGCCGGATGCAATACTCTGGGGCCATGAGCGACCCCCATGAAATCTGGCAACTTGGACAGTGGATCGGTCGCCAGGAGGGTGGTGCCGCCCGCCTCACGTGGACCGACGGCGAGTTCATTCTCAGGATCCACAGGGGACGTGTTCGATTTGTCGAGGGTATCGATTCCACCGAACTCAGCAGACGGCTGAACTGTCAGCCGAGCGGCGGTCACGATCTCCTTGAAGAAGCGCGCTTATTGGCGAAGGACGGCGAGATCGCCGAAACCCATGCCATGGGTGCGGCCAAGGAGCTGCTTCAGGCGAGCCTGCGAGCGTGGTTGCTCGATCCGACTCGCGAGCTGGAGGTTGTGGAGGGAGAGCCCGACGACGTTGACGGCGCGACGGTCTCCATAACCCATACCCTGGTCGAACTGGTGCTCTCAGACACCTCCGGTGAAATAGCGGCCGCCATACTGCCGGACGACGACGTCCTGCTCGTCAGGTCACCCGGCTTCCTCGACCTTTACGCGCCGCTCCGCCTGTCGGAGGAAGCCGATCTGATCGTCTCCAAAATTACCGGCGAACGTACAGCGGGCGAAGTCGCCGAGAGTTCGAGCCACGGTTCCGGCGAAGTCCTGCGGTTGCTCGCGGCCTTGGTGATAACCGGCATATTCGAACCCGAGACCCCGCTGCACATCAGTGACGATGTCGATCTCCTCCCGGCGGAGGAAATCTCTGACGGGCCGAAACGACGCATCCCGGTCACGTGGATTCTCGGTGCTGCGGCTGCCCTCATCGTTTTGCTCGCGGTGATCCTCTTCATCATGACGCGATCCAGCGATTCCGAGCCGGTCCAGGGCATGACAGGTGGGAGCGATCTCACCTGGTCGTTGGTCATTGATATGGGGTGTGAGCCCCAGGATTTGCAGCGGGTGCTCAAAAAGGCCCAGGAAAATCCCAAGGTCGTGCGACCAGTGGCTGCCGATGCCGACGATATCGAACCATGCTGGCGGCTCGTGTGGGGGCGTTTCTCGACCCGCGAAGCCGCTGAGGCGGCAACCGACGGCATTCCTGGCGAACTCCTGCAGCAGGGCTTCGATCCACATCCCATCGAGCTGACCGGCGAGGAATTGGAACCACCGACGTCAGCAGGTGGTTGAACTCATGGGGATGCAGAGCATTCGGCCGTTGCCATCGATGATGGCTGATTTGGCGAAAGCCGGAGTGACTGGAGCGCTCAGTGCGACGGCCGGCGATGCGGTGCGCGAGATCATGTACACCAAAGGAGAAATCCGCTCCGCTCGATCATATGTCGAGGAAGAGAAGCTGGGTACGTGGCTTGTAGCACGCGAAAAGATCTCCGAGGACGACCGTGCGCTCATGCTCCTCGCCCAGGGCGGTGGCACCACCCAACCGTTCGGAAAGCTCGTCGTCAACAAGGGGTATCTGACTCTCGAGGAGCTCGATGCCGAACTCGAGCAGCTTGCGCTGGAAATCATCCGGCGGGCTGCGCAAGCACCTGGATCGACAATCGAGTTCATCGACGGAGGGGGAGTAGGTCAGCTCGACACCCTGCCCAACGTCGTCACTGCTGAGGTCGTGTTGCTCGCGGCGAGGGAGTTTCACGACGTTGATGCTATTCGCAAGGTCATCGGGCCGCCCGATCAACCGGTAAAAATCTCGGGCTCCCTGAACGACATGCTCGAAGATGTCCAGCTCACGCCGACCGAGGGGTTTCTGCTCAGCCGACTGGATGCCGCCCCAAATGTTGCCGGTCTCATTCGCCTCTCCTCGCTTCCCGAGGAACAGACGTATAACACCCTCTACACTCTCCTGTTGTCGGGGACGGTCATCGTAGGCGATGGCAGCCAGACGGGACAGCCGGTACCAGTGGCCGCAGTGGCCGAGGAGAAGGCACCGCGCGAGGAGAAGGTCGTGGAGACGATTGAGGAATCGGGTGAGGATGAGTTCGACTTCACCGAACGTCAGCTCGAGGAACGCCGGTACATCCTGAAGTTGTCCGAAGACGTCACCAAGATCGACCACTACCGAGCCCTCAATCTCACGCCTGAAGCCAACCCCGGCGATATCAAGGAATCCTGGAAGAAGATTCAGAGTCGGTTCTCAACTGAGGATCCCGCATCCTACCTACGGGACATGTCAGTGCACCTCGAACGGATCATCGAGCGGAGTCGTACGGCATACGAGATACTGTCGGTCATCAGCACCCGCACCCGATATGACAAGATCCTGAAATCCCTGGCCACGGACAGCAAACCGATCGACGATGCAGCAAGGGCAGCAATTGATGCGAAGGCGCGCGAGGCGTTGGTTGAGGCCAATCTCAAACGCGCCGACGAGCTCATCAGAGAAGACGAGCTCTACCTCGCGATCCAGCTCCTCGAGCAGGCCTGCGCTCTCGACCCACGACCTGCGGAACTACTCAAATTGGCGCGGCTCCTTCAACGCAACCCCCTATGGGTGAATCGCGCCCTCGCGTGCATGCGGCGGGCAATCGAGGCAGACCCGAAGAATGTCGACGCTTGGCTCGAGCTCGCCGATTTCTGGCGGCTGCGCAACCACGCCGAGCGTCAGCGCAAGTCCCTCGAACGTGTCCTGGCGATCGACGCCGACAACGAACGGGCCAACAAGATGTATAAGAATCTTGCGGGCAACCGTGAGCTGCAGCGATTGCTACGTCGGGCCCGTTCGATGCGTTAGCCCGAATGCCGGTCATCATTGACGGCAATAATCTCCTCCACAGTCTGCCGAGTCAGGAGCAGAATCGGGACAGTGTGCGGCGCAGAGCGCTCGATACTGTTCGCGACGGGGGAATGAGTCTGACATTGGTCTTTGATGGACCACCGCCCGTTGGATCTCCCGACCCCGAACACCTCGGACGGCTCACCATTCGATACTCGGGAGCCTCCAGCGCTGACGATCTCATCCTTCGCCTCCTTCCGGGGTCCGGCGGAGCTTCCCAATGGGTGGTGATCACCGACGATCGGGCCCTTCGCGACCGTGTACGCGATCAGGGGGCCCAGGTTCGGACCCTTGGGGAGTGGCAGTCCAGAAGACCTCGCAAGCCACGCCGTGTGTCGCGGGAGCCGAAGTTGTC
>RCNF010006150.1_pt1 | contig 11058 bp, 9 predicted proteins | sample 2041311 | NCBI WGS metagenome assembly RCNF01 (sample SAMN09708228, study PRJNA481090) | Marine sediment metagenome, whole genome shotgun sequencing project. | biome: marine sediment; feature: ocean; material: sediment; isolation source: Sewage treatment plant 2 marine sediment (STP2) ... | reverse complement strand
TTTTTTTTTTCTACATTTGGTTTATCAGTTTTAAGAAAACATTGGGTTTTACTTAAGACTTAATTTTTTAAAAAAAAATAATCACCGACTGAACCAGAATGAATAGAGTTATTGTTGATTTTAAAAAACTTACAGATAAAATATTAAATCTGCTCGTAGAAAAGTATCCTGATGGGTATAATGATTCTGACATCATAACTTTTAAAAATGCTTCAGGAGAAATTATAGAAGCGGTAGAAGTGCGAACTGAAGATACGGATTATTTAGTAAAAGTTAGTGTTAAACTTGCCGAGTCGATGGTGAATTTCATGGATGATGATGACGAAGAGGATGAAGATGATACTGAGGGAGTTGCTGTTCCAGACGAAAAAGAAATTGATTTCGGTGATGTATCTGATGAAGATGAACCCGAAGATGACTTTACTGACCATAGCTTTGATGATGATGAACTTGAAGATGATGAATCTGAAGAAGAAGAGGATTGATTTGAAAAATAAAAAAAAGTCTTACTATTCTACAGTAAGACTTTTTTATTAGTAAAATTAAAAACTATTTCCTTTTTCTTGTATTATTCTTTTTTGTATCTGTTCTTTTACTATTTGATTGAGTACTTCTTTTATTAACTGTTGAATTAGTTCTTGATCGAGATTGCTGTGTCACTCTTCTTTCAGGAGCTTTTCTAGCTTGAACAGGTGCTTTTCTAGTTTGAGTTCTTGCAGTTCGTTCTGAACGACTTTGCACATTTCTATTTTGTTCAACACGTCTAGGTTGCGTACTTCTAGTTCTGTTCTCTACAGTTCTTTGTTGTGTAGTTCTCGATTGACTACTCCTAGTATTTTGAGCAATTCTTCTATCTGAAGTTGCTGTCCTATTTGACCTTGTTTGAACTGTACCCTGAGTTGTTTGTCTTCTATCAACAGTACTATTCGATCTAACACGGTTGCTATTGTTTGAAACTCTTGATTCTACATTGCGTTGCACACTTTGACTTCTGTTAGAACTGCTGTTTCTTGCAACGCGCTCGTTATTAGTATTTCGTCCTTGATAATTTCTATCTGAATTTGCAGTTCTCACTCTGGAATCTATATTTCTAAAAGACCTATTTGCTCTGTAATTTCTATTTCTACGATAATCATTTCTATAATTATCATATCTATATCGTACAGGTTTATAATGATTTCTATAGGGCCTGAAACTTACCAAACTTCTATAATAAAAAGGTCTTATAAAATAGTTATGGTACGGATGATAAACATAATGTCTGTTATATATGTTTATAAACCCTGTGTAATGAGAATAGTGTCCATAATGATTATAATGTATATATAAACCACCAACACGTGCTAATCTATTTCCATTATAACGTATACGTACATTACCAGCTTCTGATATTCTTCCATAATGGTCGTAATATATTGGTACATCTTCTATCTGAATAATAGCGCCATAATCGTCATATTGTACATAAGCATCATAATTATAACCCGAGTTATAGCTAATACTTACTCCACCAACATTTACACCCGCATGAACCCCGTTTCTAGAATTGATATAAAAATCAAACTCTCCATTTTGGAATACAGAAAAAGTAATTCCACTTTCTACGAATGTGAAGGTTTCTCCATATCCATCATTATAGTAATCACTGGTATTTAAATTGCTTTCAGTGTTTGCTAAAGCAAAGGGAGAAAGGCTTAATGTGATTATTCCGACGAGTAATAAAGCTATTTTTTTCATAATAATTGTTTTTAAAGTTATAGTACAAATCTGTCTTAGTTAGCACTATTACTATTACATTTACAAACAACGTGCCAAAATTGAAGACGGGCTTCCGAGTTTGTCTCGAAATCCATGAATCACCATTCCTGCGTATGCAGTAAGTCATAAAACAAAATTCATTCATTTCGATATAATAAATTGATAGTAATTCAATATTTTTACAACTCAAATTTTTGAAATTCTGCATTATATAAACGTAATATTACCAATACCCCTACAGCGATTATTTACTTATAAAATAACGCAAGCTGAAGCAACTTTTTTAAAACCGGGGATGCGGGTTGCTGTATCTTTCGGGAAATCAAAAATTTTCACAGCCTTGGTTGCTGATATTCATCAAATTGCACCAATAGCTTATGAAGCAAAGGAAATATATCAAATTTTAGATGATGAACCATTGGTTACCCAAAAACAATTAAATCATTGGCAATGGATAGCTGATTATTATATGTGTTCATTAGGTGAAGTAATGCGATCGGCTTTGCCTTCGGCATTTTTATTAGAAAGTGAAACACAAGTAGTAAAGAACTTACAATTTAATGATGAATCTCTATTAACGGATGACGAATTTTTAATTTTCGAGGCATTAGGACATCAATCAACTTTGCCGATACATAAGATCAGTGAAATATTAGACAGAAAAAGAGTATTGCCTATACTCAATGCTCTCTTAGATAAGAAGGCCATTGTTTTGAAGGAGGAGATTACCGAGCAATATAAACCTAAGTTGGTCAAGTATATAAGACTAAACCAAAAATATGTCGATGAAGAGGCACTTAACGAATTATTAGATAGTTTAACAAACGCAAAAAAACAACGAAATGTTCTACTGAGTTACTTTTCTTTACAAGCGTCAACAAAAAAACCAATTAAGCAAAGCGTTTTAAAAGAGAAAAGCAAGGTCTCAACTCCTGTAATAAAGGCATTGGTTGATAAAGAAATTTTTGAAGTTTATACGATCCAAACTGATAGGGTCAATTTTGATGAGGCAACTGAAGTTGTTAAAGAACTATCTGATATTCAGGATGATGCCTATGTGGAGATTAAAAAATTATTCAAAGATAAAGAAGTCATACTACTACATGGAATCACTTCAAGTGGAAAGACAGAAATTTATGTAAAATTAATTGATGAAGCTTTAAATCAAGGCAAGCAAGTATTATATTTGGTTCCAGAAATTGCTTTAACTACTCAATTAATACAGCGGTTACAACGCTATTTTGGCAATCGTATATCAGTTTTTCATTCTAAATACTCATTGAATGAAAGGGTAGAGGTTTGGAAGAATACCTTGAATAATTCTAAAAAAGCACAACTTATATTAGGAGCCCGCTCGTCCGTATTTTTACCTTTTAATGAGTTAGGACTCGTGATAGTAGATGAAGAACATGAAACTTCGTATAAGCAATTTGATCCGGCACCACGATATCATGCCAGAGATACAGCCATCGTTTTGGCGAATTTGCATAAGGCCAAGGTGATATTGGGAAGTGCTACGCCTTCGGTAGAGAGCTATTTTAATGCTCAACAAGAAAAATTTGGCTTGGTTGAGCTAAATAAACGTTTTGGAAACTTGTTACTTCCTGAAATCGAATTAGTTGATATTAAAGAAGGATATCGTAAAAAACGCATGACCGGACATTTTTCTGAACGCCTAATGACGTTAATTCAAGAGGCCTTAGAAGAAAAGGAACAGGTTATATTATTCCAAAATCGCAGAGGTTATTCTCCGATTGTTGAATGTAAAACGTGTGGCGTTGCGCCGCAATGTCCAAATTGTGATGTAAGTTTAACGTATCATAAATTTAAGAACGAATTGCGTTGTCATTATTGTGGTTACAATAAGGCTATGCCAGAAACATGTGGCGCATGCGGTAGTCCTAATTTAGACACTAAAGGTTTTGGCACAGAACAGATAGAGCTTGAATTGCAAGAGCTCTTACCAGAAGCTAAGGTTGGTAGAATGGACTTAGATACTACAAGGGGTAAATATGGTTACCAAAAAATATTAAATGCCTTTCAAGAACATGAAATCGATATTTTGGTAGGTACTCAAATGCTTTCTAAGGGTTTAGATTTTGCCAATGTTTCATTGGTAGGGGTATTGAATGCTGATAATATTTTGAATTTTCCAGATTTTAGAGCCCATGAAAGAAGTTTTCAGATGCTTACGCAAGTATCGGGTAGGGCAGGTCGAGCCAAAAAGCGAGGTAAGGTAGCTATTCAAACGTTTAATCCATTTCATCAAATATTGCAACAGGTTACTACGAATGACTATAATATGATGTATAAAGAGCAATTAGATGATAGGTACCAATATATGTACCCACCCATCATACGATTGATCAAGATCACATTAAAACATAAAGATTACACAAAGGTAGATATGGCAAGTCAGTGGTTGAGTAAATCGTTAATTAATACTTTTGGAGATAATGTCCTTGGGCCGACAAGCCCCGCCATATCAAGGATAAGAAATCAACATATCAAAACTATTTTAATTAAATTACCTAAAGAAAGGTCCTTGAAACAGTCAAAATCAGTGGTTCAAAAAATTAAGAATAGTTTTCAGTCTATTGCTAATTATAGAGCCATACGATTTAATATTGATGTGGATCCTTTTTAGAAACTGGGTGTGATCATTCAAAATAAGGAATCTTCCTTTGGGTTATAATAAATTCCTAAGTACACCGTTCTTTTAAGACGTAAAACGACTCCTCTGTTTTATTTGCGAGTTCAAATTAGAAGAAAATACTATGGGAGTAATAAACGTTAATGCCATTAAAAAAGGAATCTATTTCTTAATGATTCTTTTTATTTCAAAGTCATCTTATAGTCAGTTTTATCAGGGTTTAGAAGTTGGAGCATATTCGACAAATGCCAGTTTCATTAGCGGTGAATCATCAGAACCAAGCAGCACTTTTGGTTTTAGTGTTGGCTATATTGCTGAGCGTGACCTTTCCGAAAATTTATACATAAAAGTAGCAATTCTTGCCAATAAAAGAGGTATAAATGCAGTCAATAAAAGAGGCATAAATACTACTGATGAAAAATGGACGCTGAATGTAATCGAAATACCAATAAATTTTGGTTACTATTTGAATTGGAATAATAGAAATCGTCAAGTTTTTCTTGAAGGAGGGCTTACATTTGATTATAATGGACGAGCATTCATAAAGAACGATACTGAAACCATAACACTTGATATTGGAAGCGAGGCCAGCGTCAAACGTATTTCTACGGGTGTAAATATTGCTGCCGGGATATTATTTTCAAAGAGGATTAAGGTTCGATTGAATTATTACCACGGCTTATCAAATGTTTTAAATACCGAAGGAGATGAATGGAAAAATAGAGGTTTTGGAATCTCGTGTAACTATTTCTTAAAGAAAAGGGAGTTACATTAAGTCACAATAGCAGATTTTTATTCGTTTAATACTCTAATACTTAGGTAAAGAGTTTTCCATTTTCTATAAATTCTTGTTACCGATCAGATTCCTTCCATTTTTTACGAATATCATCAGATATAATGCCGGTGCCATCATGTTTCCATCCCGGAGGTTTAATGAAATAGAGTAATCTATTGTATAATGAAATATTCGAAGTAAAAGCATCTCTAAACATAGCCAACCATTCATGAAAAGCTACAAATAAAGGGTTAAATGAGCCAATATTTTTAGTTAATCCATAAATAGGTTTTTCCACTTCTGGCTCATAGGAGCCAAACCATTTATCCCAAATAATAAAAATACCGGCATGATTCCTATCCAAATATTGAGGGTTGGTTGCATGGTGTACCCTATGATGTGATGGTGTATTAAAAATCGCTTCAAACCAGCTGGGCATTTTTTTGATCAATTCAGTATGAATCCAATATTGATAAATCAAGCTAATAGACATTTGAGCTAAGATCATCACAGGGTGAAATCCAAGTAATGGTAGCCACAACCAAAAGACAAATGATAAAAAACTACCCGTCCATGTTTGCCGTAATGCGGTACTTAAATTATATTTTTGCGAAGAGTGATGTACAACATGTGAAGCCCAAAAAAATCTGCTTTCATGACTAATTCTATGAAACCAATAATAAGTAAAATCTTCTATAACCAACATTAATATCCATCCCCACCAAACAAAAGGAATCGTAAAAAGTTTGAAGTTATCGTAGATAATAATGAGGGTCGTAAAAACAAGCGCTTTACTGATCAATCCCAATAAAACATTCCCTAAGCCCATAGTGATTGAAGTTATTGCATCTTTAGTTTCGTAGGCGTTAGCTTTTTCTCTAGCACTTACAATAATCTCAATTATGAGTGTTACAATAAAAAATGGGATGGCATAATGTATAAGGTTGGGTATTTCGGGCACTTCCATGCAGTAAATAGTTTATAAAATGGACTCAAATTTAATAATTATAAATAGTATTTAATATTCTGAATAGTAAAATAATATCGTATATTTGCAGGCTTAAAAATAAACACAAAAATAATTAAATTATGAATCATTACGAAACTGTTTTCATTTTGAATCCCGTTTTATCTGATGTTCAGGTAAAAGGAAACAGTAAAGAAGTTTGAAGACTACTTGGTTTCTAAAGGTGCCGAAATGACTCACAAAGAAGATTGGGGCTTAAAAAAATTAGCTTATCCGATCCAAAAAAAGAAAACTGGTTTTTACCATTTATTTGAATTTAATGTTGCAGGTGAAGCTATCGCTCCTTTTGAGTTAGAATTTAGAAGAGATGATAGTATTATGCGTTATTTGACTGTTAAGTTAGATAAACATGCTACTGCCTGGGCCGAAATTAGAAAAGAACGAGTAAAAGCTGTAAAAAACTAAGTTATGTCATCAATAGAACAACAATCAAAAGGTGGAAATAAAGCAGAGGTCAGATATCTAACTCCACTAGATATAGATACAAAGCAAAAAGTTAAGTATTGCCGTTTTAAAAAGAATGGAATTAAATATTTAGATTATAAGGATGCTGATTTTTTAATGTACCTGGTAAATGAGCAAGGTAAAATTTTACCACGTCGTCTTACGGGTACATCGTTGAAATTTCAACGCAAAGTTTCTCAAGCAATTAAAAGAGCGCGTCATTTGGCCTTAATGCCATATGTAGGTGATATGTTAAAATAATAAAGAAAATTAGTATGGAACTTATATTAAAGAAAGATGTAGCAAATTTAGGATTTCAAGATGATGTGGTAGCTGTAAAAAATGGCTATGGACGAAATTTTTTAATTCCTCATGGATATGCAATTTTAGCAACTTCTTCTGCAAAGAAAGTTTTGGCCGAAACGTTAAAACAACGAGCTTATAAAGAAGAAAAAATTATTAAAGAAGCACAAGCAATAGCAGATGCTATTAAAGCTTTAGAGATTAAAATAAAAGCTAAAGTAGGTACTGGCGATAAACTTTTCGGATCGGTTAGTAATGCTGATGTAGCAGAGGCTATAGCAAAATCAGGAACTGAAATTGATAAGAAATTCATTACAGTTTTAGGAGGTTTAGTGAAAAGACTTGGTAAATATGATGCTAAAGTTCGTTTACACAGAGAGGTCATTATAGAACTTCCTTTTGATGTAATTGGGGAAGCTAAACCGGCTAAAGCAGCTAAAGAAGCGAAACCAGCTAAAGAGGTTAAAGCAACTAAAGAAGAAGCAAAACCAGTTAAAGAGGCGAAACCAGCAAAAGAAATTAAATCTGCTAAAGAATCTTCTGAGACGGAAGAAACTAAGGAAGCCGAATAAGCTAAGCTCAAGAAATAAACAATATTTTGTTAAAACTTAAAATGCTCATCTGAATAGATGAGCATTTTTTTTATACCTTAGTGCGAGAAAACTAAATTCAAATTAATTTATACATTATGAAAAAATTATACGTTTTTGCAGTGCTGTTCTTGTGCCTTGCAATAAGTTCGTTTGCTCAGGTAACTACCTCGAATATTAGAGGTTTATTAGTTGACGATCAAGGCCAACCTTTACCCGGAGCAAATATAGTTGCCGTTCATACGCCCACTGGTACGAAATATGGAGGGACGACTAACTTTGACGGGCGTTATAACTTACTTAATATGCGCGTTGGTGGACCATATACTGTAACTATCAGTTTTATAGGTTTTAGGACGGAAGAACTGAATGATGTTTATTTGACTTTAGGTAAAACATTTTCAGTGGATGTTAAGTTAGTTCCTGACAGTCAACAATTAGACGAAGTTGTAATTACAGGATCGGGTCAAAGAAGTATTTTTGGAAATGACCGAACTGGTGCAGAAACAAATATAGGAAGAAAAGAAATAACTACATTACCATCTATTTCTAGATCTTCGGCAGATTTTACTAGACTAGAACCTTCAGCCAGTAGCGGTTCTTTTGGAGGTAGAAATGACCAATTCAATAATTTCTCCTTAGATGGCGCTATTTTTAATAACCCTTATGGGTTGGATGCGGCTACTCCGGGTGGGCAAACAGACGCACAACCGGTATCTTTAGATGCAATTGATCAAATTCAAGTTTCTATTGCTCCTTATGATGTAACACAATCAGGCTTTACAGGAGCTTCTGTAAACGCAGTAACCAAAAGTGGTACCAATGATTTCCATGGCACTGTATATGGCTTTTTTAGAAATCAAGACATGACAGGAAGTAAAATAAAAGGAGATAAATTAGGAGATGCAAAATTACAGCAAGTTCAATATGGAGTGAGTATTGGTGGGCCAATTGTAAAGAATAAATTATTCTTTTTCGCTAATTTTGAAAAGGATGACAGAGATGATTTAGGACAAAACTGGTTACCAAATACTGGTTCAGGAGCTGTAAATGAATCCAGGGTTTTGAGACAAGATTTAATTGCAGTAAGAGATGCCTTACAGGCTATTGGATACAATCCCGGAGCTTATGAAGGCTTTATACATAAATCAGAATCTCAAAAAGGTATCTTTAAATTAGATTGGAATATTAATGATAATAACCGTTTGGCAATTATTTATAACTGGTTAAATGCATCAAAAGAAAAACCTGCACATCCAACAGCTATTGCCTTTAGAGGGCCAAGTGCTTCAACATTGCAGTTTGAAAACTCTGGTTATGAAATAAATAACAAATTGCAATCGGTTCAAGTTGAACTGAATTCAACCTTATCAGATAATGCTTCAAATAAGTTTCAATTTGGTTATACGCATTTTGATGATTTTAGAAACCCATTTTCTACACCTGCACCATCTTTAAACATTAGAGAAGATGGATCTAATTATATTATTGCCGGTCATGAAACATTTTCAATTCATAACAGATTAGATCAAAAAGTGCTCCAATTTTCAGATAATATCAATTTTTATAAAGGAAATCATACTTTTACAGCAGGGTTCTCTTTTGAGAAATTTCAATTTGATAATTCATTTAATTTAGGTGTTTATGGAGCAGCAGGCGTATTTTTTCCATCCTCTTATGATAGTGTGGAAGTTTTCCTAGCCGATGCTCAACCTGGAGGACCTATACAGACATTGCTTGTTGATGCACAGAGTGCTTTTGAGTCCAATAATGCAAATAATTCTTGGGCTTTGGCAGAAACCAATGTAGGTCAAATGGCTTTTTATTTGCAAGACGAATGGAATGCTTCTGAAAAATTTAAATTAACATATGGTGTACGCTTTGATAAACCTTTATTTTTTGACTCCGCTGAAAAGGCTCAAGACGTTATTGATAGAGGATTTGTATTACCTGGTATTGAATATGTAAACCCTAATAACAATGAAACGGTTTTAATTGACAATACTCAAATGCCAAGTAACGATTGGTTAATATCACCAAGAATTGGTTTTAACTATGACGTTAATGGTGATGACACCTTCCAATTACGAGGAGGTACAGGATCTTTTACCGGGCGTTTTCCTTTTGTGTGGTTGGGAAATCAAATTGGTGCACCAGATGTATTTTTCTTACAAGCTGTTGATCCTGATTATAAATTTCCACAAGTATGGAGAACTAATTTAGGAGTAGATAAAAAACTTGAGAGTGGTTTAATATTAACAGCCGATCTATCTTATACTAAAGATATTAACGGGCCTCACGTTCAAAACTGGGCATTGTTACCTCCTTCAGGAACTTTACAAGGGGTAGATAATAGACCAATTTATACATCTGCTGATTATGGCGGTGCTATTGGAGGCTTTGGATTAGGTGCAGGACCATTTGTATTTACAAACTCAGATAAAGGAAGAATTTGGAATGCCTCCCTTAAAGGTGAAAAAACTTTTGAGAATGGCTTTTACACGATGCTTGCGTATAATTACTTAAATGCAAAAGATGTAAATTCAATAGAAGCTGAAATTACGAGTGATGCTTTCGTTGGGAATCCAATTACAGGAAATGTTAATAATGATGTATTAGGCTTTTCAAAATATGGTGATACGCATAGAATAATAGGTGTTGCAAGTAAAAAGTGGACCTATGGGAATGGTAAATGGTCGACCAATTTATCTACTTTCTTTGAATATGCTCAAGGTGGACGTTTCAATTACACTTACGGAGGAGACATTAATGGTGATGGCTCAAGTATAAACGATTTGTTATATGTACCAACCTCTGGTGAAATTGGCCAAATGCAATTCTCTGGTAGTGGACAAGGCGCAGCATTTGAGGCATTTATTGAGCAAGATGATTATTTAAATGGAAGAAGAGGCGATTATGTAGAACGATATGCAGCTTTAGCACCTTGGAGAGGAAAATGGGACATGAAATTTATTCAAGAGGTCAAAGTTTCTGAAGATAATGCAATTCAATTTAGTGTAGATGTAATAAATGTTGGGAACCTAATAAGCTCAGATTGGGGATTAGTACAAGGACCAAATAGTCGTCAACCTATAGGAGTTTCGGTAGATGGAAGTGGTGTACCGACCTATACTTTCAATCCTGACTTAACAGATACATTTGGGTACGATTCAAGTTTATTGTCTAGATGGCAAATACAATTAGGTTTGAGATATATTTTCTAATAAATATTTATAATTTAACTCTAAAAACCGCTCACATATCGAGCGGTTTTTTTATTTCAAATTTTTTTTCTCCAATGATTACATTGGAGATTCCAATAAAATGTCATTGACTCCGTCGAATCTACGATTTCTCGCGAAAGCGGGACTCCAGTATTTAGAAATTAGAAATTTTTATATTTGCATCATGAAGTACAAGCAATTGGCAAAAGAACAGTTTGAGGCCTTACATGAAGAATTTTCAAAATTTTTAGCAACACAACAAATTGATGTAAAAGAGTGGGATG
>RCNF010001929.1_pt1 | contig 11062 bp, 12 predicted proteins | sample 2041311 | NCBI WGS metagenome assembly RCNF01 (sample SAMN09708228, study PRJNA481090) | Marine sediment metagenome, whole genome shotgun sequencing project. | biome: marine sediment; feature: ocean; material: sediment; isolation source: Sewage treatment plant 2 marine sediment (STP2) ... | reverse complement strand
ACCGGGCCACGCTTTCTCACGATGCCAAACCTCGAAGGGGTCCCCGCCACGACTGCCGAGGAGGAACTGATCCGACTTGGTTTTGAGGACGTTGTCGTAGAGCAGGAGTTCTCCAATGAGATGCTCACGGACTTTGTGGTTCGTTCCGATCCAGCAGCCTCTCAACTGGCACAACGTGACGAAACCGTCACTATCTATGTCTCCAAAGGACCGGAACCGTTCCCGTTGACCAATCTCATCGGATCGTCCGAACAGGAAGCCCGCGCCTACGCCGTAGAGCGTGGGTTGACGCTGGTAGTCGACGCAGAGACCATCGATGTCACCGTGGCCAGCGGACTACTTGGCAAGATTGCCGCACAGGATCCTGCCGCGGGGACCGAGGTCGTCTTTGGTGCCGAAATCCACGTCCGGCTCGGCAAGATCCTCCAGATTGAAATACCTGTCCTAACAGGGTTTACCGTGGACGAAGCAAGAGCGGTTCTCTTGGATCTTGGTTTGACCCTCAATGTTGAGGGCACGGTCGAGGTGCCGCCCGATTCTGGTCTCGAGGACCTCGTCGGATCACAGGACCCGGTATTTGGCACGATGGTCGAAGACGGCTCAGTGGTAACTGTCGCCATCGGTGTTATCACCCCACCGCCACCAGATGACGAAGGCGGGAACTAATCGGCCTCACTGAGGCCGATTAGTTCCTTGCGAGTTCGGTGCAACCGAACTCGTGGGCGGCGATGGGTATGTGACCCCTCCAGGACCCATCAGCCTTTTGCGAGTTCGGTACAACCGAACTCGTGGGCGTTGGTGGGTATATGACCCCTAGACGAGATATCTTGCAACGATTTGCTGGATCTCCGCGTGGAGGATTCCATTGGAGAAGATCGTCCCATTGAGCGGCCGGTCGTAGCGTTGCCCCGCTCCGTTGACATCGGTAACTACACCACCAGCCTCCGTTACCAACAGAGCCCCAGCCGCGGCGTCCCAAGGGGTTCGCTTTGTGAATATGGCAGCGTCGAACGCACCCACAGCAACCAGCGCAGCTTCATAAACCATTGTGCTGTGATGCAGCATGTGGGCACCGAGCTTCTCGAGATCGGCATAGATCGGCCCACCTAGGACCGCAGCGCCGCGGCCACCCCTGCCGGACACGTTCATGATCGAGCCCGCGATGGTGCTCCGGGTTGAGGTGGCAAGGTTCCGGTCGTTGCAGAACGCACCCTCGCCCAGAGTGGCGGTATACATGCGCTCCAGGTACGGGTCGGCCACGACGGCGACAATGGGCGCGCCGTCTTCAACGACCGCTAGCGAGAAAACATTGGTCGGGATGCCGAGGGTGTAGGGAAGGGTTCCGTCAATCGGATCGCACACCCATTGCAGGCTTGCTTCGGGTTTCTCGACGGAGGCTTCCTCGCCGATGATTCCGTGGGTCGGATACTGAGCAGTGATCCGATCGATGACCAGTTGGTTGATGCTCTCATCTGCGACGGTCACCGGCGTGTTGTCGGCTTTGATGTTGACCGTCACCCCGGAATCGAAGTACTCCAACATGATCTCGCAGGCCTGCAATGCCAGCTCGGTGGCTGTTTCTAGATACTCGTTCACCCGGTGTTCCTTCACTGTTGGGTTGGCAACATACAGGGTGGCACCTGCCCTGGTCTAGCCGGCCAGGAAGTTGGCAAGAAGATCCTTGCCAGACGTAGTCATGATGCTCTCGGGGTGGAACTGCACACCGGTGATTGGAAGGTCGCGGTGGCGAATCCCCTGCACTACTCCGTCTTCGCTATGAGCCGTCTCGTATAGCTCATCGGGAAGTTCAACGGTTGCCAACGAGTGGTAACGGGTCGCTGGAAACGGGTTCGGGAGTGTGCTGAAGATGCCGCGACCGTCGTGAGTGATCGGAGAAACCTTGCCGTGCCGTGGCTCGGGCGCAAGATCGACAGTGCCACCGAAGGCAACTGCAATCGCTTGGTGACCGAGGCAGACACCCAGAGTGGGGATCTCGGTCCCCAAGGTCTGGATGTACTCGATCGAGTAGCCAGCGTTCTCGGGACGACCGGGGCCAGGTGAAATCAGTAGACGGTCGTATCCCTGGCTGGCAGCATCCGCCGGTTTGAGATCATCGTTGCGAACAACCACAGGTTCGGCACCCAACTCGCCCAGGTACTGCACCAGATTGAACGTGAAAGAGTCGTAGTTGTCGATAACGAGCACTTTCATTCGACTGTGCCTCCCTGGTCCAGAATCGCATTGCCGAGCCAATCGTAGAAAAAGTGCAAGAGAACAAGAACGACTAGAGCAAGGACCACGGCCTCGGCGATACGAACGGCAAGAGGTCCCGGGAGCAGGCGCCAGGTTCGCGTAATCATGACATCACCTCAATCACGTCAGCGTTTGGCCCAAAGGTCAATTCGGCGAACACCACAAGACGCTGTCGTGCAGACAGTTTCGGGTGGCACGTGGTGAGCGTGAGCCATGCGCCTTCGCGGGGGTCGGCCACCCAGACATCGGTCGGCGCCACGATCCTGGTTTCCCTGACCACATAGATGTGGGTGCCGAGGGCGGTATCGACCTCGATGCGATCGCCTGGATCAAGTGCGTCCAACTCGCGGAACGGCTCGCCGTAAGTCGTGCGGTGACCGCTGATGACCGCATTGCCGGGTTGGCCGGGCAACGCCGTGTCTGGCATGTGACCGGCGCCATTCTTCAGGTTCTGCGTGCTGACCCCTTCTACGACGTTCCAGCCGTCTTGGAGCCGGTCGATCTTGGGAATGCGGATCAAGGCGAAAGCGGCCCCATCATCGGGCGGTGACTCAACCTTGAGCACCAGCGGCTCGGTCGGCACTATGTCGCCTTCGCTGCCGGTCGCCCCGGAAACGATCCCTGAGTCGTCCGGGTTGTCAGGGTTGGGGACGACAACGAACTCAGTGATCTCTGTGTCTTCCCATTGCTCTATACGTTCCGCAGCCAGCTCGGGCTGGTTCTGTTGGGCGAACCATGTGGTGATGTACAACTGGTGAACAACGAACCCGAGGGTGAGTACCCCTAGATAGATGAACGTCCAACCCACATTGTGAATCACCCGCAACGTTCGCCCTGCCGCGACAGGCGAAGCAACTGTATCGGGCTCGGCCGCGGCCATCGTGTCGGTCATCGGTTTCCTTGCATCAACTCAGTGTCAATCACTGGCATTGGAGAGTATCGGTTCTTGGACGCTAGCCTTAACGGCCATGCCTGTTTCAAAGAAACGTAAAAAAGTAGCCAATCGCCGCCCCACCCCACCGAAGCGGGTCGACCCTGTCGCCGACAAGGGTCCATCGCCCACTTGGTATGTCGCCGTCATGTTCGGTCTCATGGGTATTGGCGTGCTCATCATTATGGCCAACTACATCACCCTGCTGCCGGGAAGCCCGGACAACACCTGGTTGATGGTTGGTCTCGCCGGTATCGCCGCCGGTTTTGCGATGACGCTGAACTACAGATAGCCGTACGAATTACATAGATGTAGTTATCCACGTCGTTTTCCACACGTGGGGACAAGTCGCGAAAGCTGGGTTTCGCTCATGGCTGCCCGCCAGGCAGGCACTCACCTTCGGTGAGTTCGCTAAGCGAGCGCCCCACCTGCCCGCCAGGGCAGGCACTCACCCTCGCCGAGTTCGCTACGTCTTGATCTGGAACACGGGATGGTTTGCTGCCTCGGCAGCGAAGTCGCTCACAGGAGCGTCGTGGGCGACGTCGAAGAAGGGCCGGACGACCTTGACCTCCTGCACATACTGCTTGAGGATCGGGGCCGCCGCCTCCCCCATCACCTCGGCAACGGCTATCTCCTGTTGGGTACCACCGCGGGATAACTCGGCAAGGCCAGATGCCCGCAGGTTGTGTACCCAGCCAACGCTGCCATACGGAGCCACGAGGTAACGGAGCCCGTCTTTGCTCACGATGGTGATCGGGTTGGTGCGTTCCTGCCCGCTCTTGCGGCCGAGTGTCGTCAACAGGAACATGCTGTCGCCACCCTTCCCCTTGGCGATGCGACCGGTGACCATGTTGTTGATCATTTTGCGAACAAAACCTAGGCGATATTCCTTTGCCATGCCGACCTCTCTCCATCGCTACCAAAAGAGTAGTTGTCAACAACTGGTCAGGGGACCTCAATCATCTCTTCCCGACAATGACGGGGCGCCTCGGGGTCCGTGTCTTGGGCGTGGGTGATAGTGAGTCGCATGCCGCACACGATGCAGCGGTAGTCAACCGAAATCTCTTTGACCTGATCGGGATCCGGATCGTCGGGCTGCGGGATGAGCAACATCTTCACCACCCACAGCGTCACCGCGATGATCGCTACCCCGATCGCGATGGCGATCGCAATCTGCATTGCGTGAACTCGTTTCTGGTGGTCTATCGCGGACTAGGTGATCAACTCGATGATGGTGCCGTTGGCCATACCGCCGCCTTCGCACATTGTCTGCAGACCGTAGCGGGCACCACGCCGTTCCATTTCGTGGAGGAGCGTCGTCATCAGTTTCGCTCCCGACGCACCAAGCGGGTGGCCCAGAGCCATGGCGCCACCATTGACATTGGTTTTGTTCCAATCGGCACCTGTCTCCTTGAGCCAGGCGGCGATGACGGTGGCGAAGGCCTCGTTGACCTCGAAGAGGTCTATGTCGTCGATGGTCATCCCGGCCTTGGCCAGCACCTTCTCAGTTGCCGGAATCGGTCCAGTCAGCATCGTGATGGGGTTAACCCCGACTACAGAGAAGGCTTTGAACCTGGCACGCGCGGTCAGGCCGAGCTCGGCGGCCTTTTCTTCGCTCATCACGAGGACCGCAGCGGCGCCATCTGTGATCTGTGAAGAGTTGCCCGCGGTGACAACCCCGTCCTCTTTGAAGACCGTACGCAGCCCACCAAGAGCTTCGACGGTGGTTGTTGGGCGGATCCCCTCGTCACGAGTCATCATTTCCATGGTGCCGTCTTCGGTCTTTGTCTCAATCGGCATGATCTCGCGTTCGAAACGACCTTCCTCGGTCGCTTGATTGGCCCGCTGATGAGATTCAAAGGCAAGCTGATCGATTTCGCCGCGGGTGATTCCGAACTCGTCGGCGATCAACTCGGCGGAGATTCCCTGGGGAACGATGCCGTCGTCATAACGCTTGTTCATCTCGGGACCAAAGGGCAAACCCGGACCTTGCTGCATATTGATGCCCATGGGAACCCGGGTCATCGACTCAACACCGGCCGCAATGACTATGTCGTAGACGCCGGCCATGATCCCCTGGGCCGCAAAGTGGACCGCCTGCTGGCTGGAGCCGCACTGCCGGTCGATGGTGATGCCGGGTACGTGTTCGGGGAAGCCTGCCGCTAGGGCTGCGTTGCGGCCGACATTGACGCTCTGTTCACCGGTTTGGGTTACGCAACCCATGATCACGTCGTCAACCATGGCGGGGTCGAGGTTGTTGCGCTTGACGATCTCTTTGAGGACCTCTGCTGCCAGATCGACTGGGTGCCAGTCTTTCAGCTTGCCGCCTCGCTTGCCCGCCGGGGTGCGGACGGCGTCAACGATTACCGCGTTTGCCATGGTTCTCCCTCCAATAACGGTGCCGCGCTGAAGTGTGTGGTGGAGACGATCGGATTCGAACCGACGACCCCCTGGTTGCAAACCAGGTGCTCTGCCAGGCTGAGCTACGTCCCCAAGCGAGTCCGCATTGTATATGCACCAAACGGCTGCGGATACTCCAGAATCTAACTCTGGTCAGAATCGCTATGCGAGGTGGGTGGTGTGGAGGCAGCCGTGGAGGCTCGCCCCACCGAAAGAACTCAGCTGACCGCAGAGACAGCGAGTCGGAACTGGCGATTCGCATCAGTCACCTCTGGTAGGTTCGAGGATGGAGTAGCACTCCGGGGAAGTGGTAAACTTCTCGACTCATTGGGCCCATAGCTCAGCTCGGTTAGAGCGCATCCCTGATAAGGATGAGGTCTCTGGTTCAAATCCAGATGGGCCCACCATTGAAACCCCTTGCGTCGCAAGGGGTTTCGGTTATCTGCCCGGAAACTCGATCACCCCCCGTTCGCGCCGCGTCCACATTGCGTCCACACCAGCGGCGTTCCACACAGCGTCGAGGCGGTCCGCGGCAGCCTCATCTAGAGCCCCAAAGAGGTGCCCGTAGGTGTCAAGCGTGGTCTTGATCGAGGCATGACCTAGCCTCTCTTGGATGACTTTCGGGTGCTCCCTGCCGACCGTACACCTCGGCTTGGCGTTGCACCACCCCCGCAATCCCCATCGTGCACCTCGGGCAGCTCTCGAAAGCTTCCATGGCCTGATTCTCTGCCCTGACCCTTTAAACAGAATGTAACTCCAGTGCACATAGCCCTCTGATCAGTGCTCGAGGCTTGCGCTGGGGCCTATGAACGTTGGCTACTCGCGGATTAGGTGATGTCGCAGGATCCAGATGCAAGCTTCTTCCTCAGCCGATCGCAGCAGTCGACTGGACGGTCCTAGAAAGGGGTATTGCAACTCTTGTCAAAGGGTTGGCGTGTCTATTGCGTAGCTATGGAGTATGCAACCAGCGCCCACCAGGGTGGAATCGCTCGGGTAAGCAGCCAGCTTGCGCCTGCCCGGCTTCCGGTGCGGCATGAAAGCTCTCGGGCAGCGTTGTCGCCGGGCAATCAAGGTCCTTCGCTTGTCCCGATGCTCCAGATCTCACGCGTATCGTACAAGGACGAATCCCAACTCCCGATCGCAACTTGGTCACCTGCTACCTCAGATGATCTGCACCAAATCACAGTCCCGACGTCGGCTCCCATCGAGTTTCGTTCATCATCCGAGCAGTTTGGACACACGCATCTGCAACGAGTTGCCCGATGTATACATGCGGCCACCAGTGGGGGTAGCTGGTGTTGAGTTTGGCGAAGGCTGCCAAGGACTATCACCTGCGCAAGCTAGGTGAGACCTCTCCTGGGAAGGATTATTACTTGCGTGGCGGTACCGCCACCGGTATCTGGCGTGGCGGCGCCGCCGCCGAGCTCGGCCTCGAAGGCACGGTGACCGCCCAGGGCTTGGTGTGGCTTCTTGATGGTCAGCATCCGGGCACGGGTGAGCAGATGGGTCGGAAGCCAACACGCTCTACCTCGCCACCCGCCAGCCGGCCGACAAACAATGCACCCACCTCACCCACCAAGGTCACGTCGACACCCTCGATGGCCTCACCAATGCGCTCCACCGCGGCTCGGTACGGCCGCCGCAAGCGACCACGCCCCGCCGACACAACACGACGACATCGATCTGTTCAGCCCGCCCCCACCCAGCAACGACGTCGCTGCGCGGGCCGCGCAGCAGATCACCAAACGCCAAACCGAACGAGGCAGAATCGAACGGCAACAACCAGGCCTTGACCTAGACGCTGCGTGCAGGAACCGGTCCCGAGTTCGTTGCTGAGCTCACAGGCTGCGAGGAACAAGCCGTCGATTTGCTGTGCAGTTCGCACCGATCGACCGGAATGCGGATCATGCTGTCGACCGAGCTTGGATACGCCACTGGCTGCGCTGCCGACGCGGGTTGCTTGGGTATCACTAGTAGCGACATGTGTGTCGTGATATGTTTGGTGATGTAAGGGGAGTATCCCGCAACGAGCGCAGTCGTCAATACGGCCCTCGGGCCCGGCGCGCAGACCCCCTCCGGGGTGGGAGAGACCTTCACGACTTGGTGAAATGGTTCTCTAGGTCTCGGAGGACGCAATGGTTGCCCGTACCGCCCGGTTCACATCGAAGACTCTGGACGCTCTCGTTGCTCGCCTGCTGGCTCACCGAAGTGCGGTGGCTCGTTGTGTGGAGGCGTTACGCAGTGAGGCGACCGATGCGATGCGCTGCCGCGATGTCAGCGATCTTTTCGACGTTGAGGACCCGTCGGCTGATTCCGATGTAGTGACACAGTTGCTGCTTATCGAGCGGGCCGAGGGACGTCTATGGGAGGTCGAGGAGGCGCTGGGTCGAGTCGCTGACGGTACGTATGGGTACTGCGTCGACTGCAGCGCCGTTATTCCGCTGCAGCGGCTGCGGGCATTGCCGGCCGCTGTGAGTTGCGTCGACTGCAGCCGCGCGTCGCCCCAACGGGTGGCCCGCAACCTCGTCGACCGCGACCACCTCAGATCCGGGAGGGTCCGGGGCCGATCTCCGGATGGGTTGAGGGTGCCGGCTGTAGGCGGTGAGCGATGAGGGTGTGGTCCAGATTGGAGTGGCGGCAGCAATCCCAGCTTCTGGATGAGCGCTATCGGCTGCGGCGGCTGCACGACGGCCTGAGGGTGGCGGCTACCAGTCGCCGGGACTACGAGCCTCATGACGTCACCGATGACGAAGCCGCGATTCAGGCCGACGCTATCGAAGGCCGTCTCGCCGCCGTGGACGAAGCGCTCGAGCGTATCGACTCGGGTGGTTACGGCATATGCCTTGTGTGTGGATCGGGAATCGCGGATGAACGGCTTGAGGCCCTGCCCGCAACGGCCCTTTGCCTGAGTTGTGCTGGTTGACGACGTGGTCGATTGAGGAAAGGGGTGCACTGATGGATAGGTTCAAGAACATCCTGGTTGCGGTATCTCCGGGGCACCTAGAGCCGCAGACCCTCCGGACCGCTGTCAAGCTCGCCGATACCAACGGGGCGAACCTGACGCTGTTAGAGGTAGTTCCGCCGATGCCGCGGTGGCACAGGCGGGTGCAGGTGGAGGGCCAGATCGTCGATGTCGAGGCAGCGCTGCTGAATGACCGTGAGGAGACACTCCGGCATCTGGTCGCGACCACTCGGGGCGAACTAGAAGCGAAGGCGATCGTCAAGGTTGGTGATCCGTTTCTCGAAGTGATCTGGCACGTCCTTGCCCATGGCCACGACCTGGTGATGCTTGGTGAGCTTGCTCCAGAAAAAGGTGACACCTGTCAACTGGGTAGCGGCGTGATGCATGTGCTGCGAAAGTGCCCGGTCCCGGTATGGGTGATGCGACCGTCGCAAGCCCGGAAACTGCGGGTAATGGCATTGGTGGACCCCGATCCGGATGATTCGGTTCGTGACGGGCTCAACGACCTGGTTATGGAGCTAGCGACGTCGCTGACCCGTCGAGAAGGCGGTGAGCTGCATGTGGGACACGCCTGGAACTTGGAGGGCGAGGCCACACTGCGTACCTCTCCCTATGTGGAGCTGCCGGGTGGCATTGTCGATGTGATGGTTCGAGAGACCGAGACCGCGCACAAGGACAAGCTGAACGTGCTGGCGGAGCGCCACAACATCGGCGAATTGGGTGGAGCGATCCACATGACTTCGGGCGAGCCGGGTGTGGTGTTGCCTCACTTGGCGGACCGGCTCGACATCGGACTCATCGTCATGGGCACCGTAGGCCGCACCGGACTGAAGGGTCTAATCATGGGCAACACGGCCGAAACCATCCTCCGGTCGGTCCGCTGCTCTGTATTGGCTGTGAAACCCGAAGGATTTGTCACCCCGGTCAAGCCACGCCGCAGGTCACCATGAGCCAGCAAGGAATCGATACAACCACCCGTGCGCAGGCAGAATCCCCTAGCCGCTCGATCCCGTTCCACGTTCTCACCATCGAGGAGTCCGTCCGTGTGTTGGACACTTCACCTCGCGGACTTACCGCCGCTGAGGCTACTCGCCGTCTCGCCGCGATCGGGCCGAACGAACTCGGCGCACCGGAGCGGACTTCGCCGTGGGCGCTGCTCGCAGCCCAATTCAGGAATGTCCTCATCGTCATCCTGCTGATCGCCGCCGCTCTATCCGCGGCGTTGGGGCACGGAATCGAAACGATCATCATTGGTGTCATAGTCGTGTTCGCCGCCCTCTCGGGCTTCATCCAGGAGTACCGTGCGGAAAGGGCGATGGAGGCGCTTCGGGAGATGGCGGCGCCGACCGCACGGGTGCTCAGCGATGGCGACGAGACCGTCATCCGGGCCCGCGAGGTCGTGCCCGGCGACCCGCTCAGTGATCCATCACCCGTTAGCCAACCGGTGGCTCAACCTCGCAATCTTCTGAGAGGTCCTACTCCTAGCAGCGATCATGAACGTACCGTTCCTACAAGACGTCTTCAGCACCCACACCCTCAACGCCGCCGAGTGGCTCGTGCTCTTAGCCGCCGCCCCCGCGATAGTCCCGGTCCTCGAAGCAGCAAAGTCGATAGAACGACGCGGCTGGTTCGGCAAGATGGACTCACGCCGTCCGGCGCCAAGCGGAGCGAGCCGAGAAAAGACTGGAGACCCATATGACTACTCACACCCAAGGCATCATTCTCGTCGGCGTCGACAACTCCCCGAACTCCAGCATTGCAGCGGCCTGGGCAGTAGCGATCGCCCGCGCTTCAGGTTCACCGGTGAGAGCGGTTGCTGCATGGACACGACGAGCTTGGTCCGGTCTACACGACACCGACGACCACGTCGCGGAGATGCACGCTGAGGTGGAATTCGCCGCGGCTCAATCCCTTCGTGATGCCGGCCTCGATAACATCGAAGTCGCCGCCGTACGGGGACCAGCCGCTGCGGCGTTGCTCAAGACCGCCAACGAGTCGGACGCGTCACTTCTTGTGGTAGGAACCAGGGGCCTCGGGCCGCTCGCTGGGTTGCTACTCGGCTCCGTCAGCCGCCGGCTCCTTTTCACCACCGACCGGCCTCTTGCTCTCATTCCACGCCAGTCGACCCCAAACCCGACTCCCCCGACCCGAATCCTCATCGGCGTGGACTGTTCGCCAGTAGCTCAACGCGTGCTGTCATGGTCGGCCAGATTCTGCGCTGATCTGGGTGTGCCGGCCACGATCGTTCGATGCGCCGACCCGGGTTGCGAGAGGCCACCGGGACACGTCGAACGCTACGACGACCAGATCAGAGACGACACTGAGGAGGCACTTGTGCAATTCCGCGATCACGATGTCGAGTACACGTTGGAGGTCTGTAACGTCGACCCTCGCGTCGCTCTCCCCGAGACTGCCGCACGCGACCGCGCCGGCCTGATCGTCATCGGCACCCGGGGTGCCGGTCACTTCAGCGGGCTCGGCGGCACCGCCTCGTACCTCGTTCGCCATTCATCGCT
>RCNF010001928.1_pt1 | contig 11063 bp, 7 predicted proteins | sample 2041311 | NCBI WGS metagenome assembly RCNF01 (sample SAMN09708228, study PRJNA481090) | Marine sediment metagenome, whole genome shotgun sequencing project. | biome: marine sediment; feature: ocean; material: sediment; isolation source: Sewage treatment plant 2 marine sediment (STP2) ... | reverse complement strand
CAGGGACGTGCGTACGGTCTGTTGGATGGCGGCCGAGGCATTCTTGCGGCGGGGCTGGCGTCCATCGGCGTGATGATATTCGGCATGGCATTTCCCGAGGGCTACGGTGCCGCCACTTTTGAAGAGAAAGAGGCTGCATTACGCCTGATTATCTATGGCTACACAGCCGTGACGGTATTTGCCGGCGTATTCGTCTGGTTCGCGCTGACCGATGGTCACCCCGCGGACGAGCCCGAACTCAAGGAGTGGAAGCCACACACGGAGAGTGTGTGGGTACATGTCCTTAATGTGTTGCGTATACCGGCCGTGTGGTTACAGGCTGTGATCATCATTTGTGCCTATGTGGCATACAAAGGTTTCGATAACTACTCACTGTTTGCCGTGCAAGCGTACGGGCTTGATGAGGTCGACGCAGCACGAGTCGTCGCCATCGGTTCGTGGATGCGACCCATTGCAGCTCTCGGCGCCGGCTTGCTCGGCGACCGCTTCAATGTATCGCGCATTACCGTGCTTGCGTTCGTCTTGTTGCTTGCCTCGGATCTTTTTTTCGCAGCGACAACGCCGATACCGGGTGCGGCTTGGGTGCTGCTCGGGAACATATTGATTGGCGCAGCGTCCATATTCGGCCTCAGAGGCTTGTACTTCGCGTTGTTCGAGGAGGCCAAGGTGCCGGCCGCCTTGACCGGCACAGCGGTCGGTTTTGTCTCGGTGATCGGCTACACGCCCGATATCTTTGTGTCCTATGTCGCGGGTGTATTTATTGACCGCACACCCGGGGTTGTGGGGCACCAGCACTTCTTCTGGTTCCTGTCGGCGTTCGCCCTGATTGGTGTCATCGCCAGTTATGCCTTGATGCGGCTGCTGCACTCGGTCAGGCGAAGGGCGGCGACGCCGTAACGCCAAACCTGTAAAGTCATCTTTCTGATGGTAGGAAGCCAAGCATCAATTGAGGTACAAGAGATGAAAATCGGTGCTGCACAGTTTGCAAGTGAATTGGGCGACATAGACGCCAACGTTGAAAATCATCTCGATTGGATCGCGCGCGGACGAAGTGAGAAGCTCGATCTACTGGTTATGCCCGAATTGTCGTTGACCGGTCACTACGGTACCGACGCGCTTCTAGACAGTGCGATGACATGCTCGGATCCCCGGCTGATCCGGCTGGCTGAGGAGACGGGCGAGATGATCTCGGTCGTCGGATTTATCGAGGAAGGGCTGGCGGCACAGTTCTACAACACCGCGGCAATGCTGAAGGACGGAAAGGTCGTCCATTTGCACCGCAAGCTAAACTTGGCTAACTATGGCAAGCTCGAGGAAGGCAAGCACTTTGCAACGGGCCGGTTTGTCGAGCCCTATACGCTCGACAAGGACTGGCGTGCCGGCCTGTTAATCTGCGCCGATCTCTGGAACCCGGCGCTGACACACCTTGCGTTTCTGCGCGGGGCGACGCTCATGATCACGCCAGTCAGCTCCGGCATCGAAGCCGTTGGCCCGACATTCAATAACCCCGGCGGTTGGGAGCTGGCAATGCGCTTCTATGCAATGATTTACGGCGCACCGTGCATAATGGTCAACCGCATAGGTATCGAGAAAGACCTCACTTTCTGGGGCGGCTCTCGCATTATTGACCCATTCGGTGTCGAAATTGTGGTCGCCGGAAGCGACGAGGAAATGATTACGGCCGAACTCGATTTCGATCAGGTTCGCAGAGCACGCTTCCAGCTGCCGACCGTGCGTGACAGCAACATCAGTCTCGTCCATCGCGAAATCAGCAGATTGATCGAAAGTCTTGGTGTTCCCGATTTTATCGATGCGCAGAGGTAAGACAACGAAAATGCGCGGTCATGTTCTCAGCAACGAAGACCGAGCAATTCACTACGTTCCATAAACAGATGATGACGGTATTGAAGGGCATATTCCGATGATGTCAGGTTTCTCTGGTACTCGGGCCACGTTTCATCTCCTCTGGTCGCGCTCACGACTTTGTTTTTCATGTGTGGTTTTAGTACCGCACTGAACGATATCCTCATACCGCATCTAGAAAAACGTATTCTCACTCAACTCGTTTCCGATCAAATCGGAAGTTTTTTGCCATTGCCGAATACGCAGATCAAACGCAAGACCCACACAAATCATGCGGTGCCTTCGCTTAAACAATATAGTTAGTAACTAGGCCTTCTTTGCTGCTATTGCGCCGCTCGACTGGCGCACGATCAGTTCGCTGGACAAAGTAGTGTCGGCTACCGTCTGGCCGTTAAGAAGGCTAAGCAAGCTCTCGACCAGCACACGCCCGGCCCACCGAATATTTTGGCGAACCGTGGTCAGAGTCGGGCTGCTATAGCGAGCGAGTCCGATATCATCGTATCCGACTATCGCAATATCCGCCGGGACGCGCAGGCCGGACTCGTTGATTGTTGCGATAGCGCTAAGCGCCATTACGTCGCTGCTGCACACGGCCGCGTCGAATTTTGTACGACTTCCAAGCAATTCCTCGATAGCATCGCGGGCACGTTCCATTTCGAAAGGAACTTCTATTTGAAGCCGGGGATCGAATTTGACGCCGTGTTCTTTTAAGGCCTTCTTGTAGCCGGAGAATCGCAAAGCAATTTCCGGAAGATTGACGTCGCCGAAAAACGCGATATGACGTCGACCCAATTCCAGCAGGTGATTAGTAGCAATATACCCGCCCGCGGCATTGTCACCACCCACTCGACAATAGGATTGATTCGGCATCTCGGCCCCCCAAACAACCATCGGCGTGTCGGAATTCGCGATCGCGTTCAATTCGCTGTGTTGCTCTCCCTGCCCAATAAAAATTACGCCGTCCGAATTCCGAAAAACACGGCTGTCTTGCAGCTCCAGGATATTGGCAATCGGGGCGTGCGAGAGAAACAGATCAAGATCATGCTCAGCAAGGCAATCTGCGATACCGCCCAGCATTTCCAGAAAGAAAGGATCCGACATGTGTTGTTCAGACTTGATGTTGAGCATGAAAACGACAGAAATAACGCCAGTCTTCTGCAGGCGAAAGTTCCGAGCTCTTTGGTTGACCTGGTAATTATGTTTTTCGGCTAGCTCACGAATTCGAGATTTCGTTTTTTCATTGACGCGCGGGCTGTCGCTGAGTGCTCGGGAAATCGTGCCGCGCGTCACACCGGCAATATCAGCCAGTTCTTGCATGGTGATCCGTGCTTTCACTTTGTTTTGGCTCATTGCTGCGTCCAGATCTTTCGATGGCACTTGCTGCGGTTTGCGCAAATGCGAGATCGAGAGGATGTCCAAGAAAATAGGAATTGTCAATTATAACAAAACCTTAGCGCGCTGTACAATCGATTGTATGATCTTTGTTGGCAATCGATTGTATTTTGTCGTAGCCTGAGCTCGTCCTAATTTCGCCCAAGCTGGGCAGAATAATTCACCGGGGGGTATCACCAAATGGCAATCTCAATTCGTGGCCGACTCTTAAGCGGCTTACTGGTAACGGCAGCTGCTGCTGCGTTCAATCCAAGTCCGGCATTCGCACAAGTTGAGGACGAGGTAATCGAAGAAATTTTCGTAACGGGTGTTCCGCGAGGCGGGGCTACCAAGCTTGAGGCAAGCGTATCGGTAAGTGCGGTGCCCAATGAGAATGTCATGCGACTTGCGCCGCGATCAGTTGCTGAAGTTTTCCGAAGTCTGCCAGGCATCAGAGCAGAATCTTCTGGTGGTGGCGGCAACGCGAATCTGACCATCCGGGGAATTCCTCTGGCGACCGGCGGTTCAAAATACATGCAAATTCAGGAAGACGGACTGCCTGTCCTCGAGTTTGGCGACATTAACTTCGCCAATACCGATAACTTCGTTCGATTTGACTCCTCCGTCGATCGCATAGAGTCCATTCGCGGTGGCTCTGCCTCAACGTTCGCGAGTAACTCACCGGGCGGTATCATCAATATCATCAGTAGAACTGGTGGCAACGACGAGGGCAGTATCGGACTTACGTTTGGAGCGGACTACGATGAGTTTCGGACTGACTTTCAATATGGTGGCATCCTTGCCGATGACTTGAGTTATCACATAGGCGGCTTCTTCCGAGACGGAGAGGGCGTGCGCGATACCGGGTTCAACGGTGACAATGGCGGTCAGATCAAATTCAACATCACTAAAGACTTTGACGACGGGTTTCTTCGCTTTTACGTCAAGCATTTGGATGACAAGGTAACCACCTATCTACCATCACCGATTCTGGTCGAGAGTAATGGAAGTTTCGGACCAGTGGCTGGCTACGACGCCAGCTCGCAGACGACGCACTCGCAAGCGACCAACAACATTACTTCATTTGATCAGTTCGGTAACCCGGTTGGCAGAGCGGTGTCGGACGGAATCGAGTCCAAAGTTACGGCCTTTGGCTTCGAATTCGACAAAGACATCGACGACACCTTGACGATCAATAACAAGTTCCGAACCTCAAGTGTCACGGGCGGCTTTATTTCACCGTTTACAGACGGATTTGCTGGTGGCACAGACACCATCTCAAATAAAGGTGCTGCCTTGTGCGCTGACGCGAGTGTAGGTGGCGTTAGCATTGATTGTTCTGGAGGCGTTGTAGCAACGATCAATGGACAGGTCGCCGATCCGAACCAGCTGGCCTATACAAATCTAACGTTCGATACGACGTTTGATGATGTTGGGCTCATGGTCAATGATTTCAAAATTACCAAGCAGTTAGACAACGTTTCCATAACGGGCGGTGTGTATTACTCAAAGCAGAATATTGATATCTCCTGGAACAGCTGGCACACACGTATGCAGACGCTGAGCGGGACCAATTCCCAGAATATTCATTACGTGGCAACGAACGCAGGAATCGATGCGAGCGGTGCACCGGTTGACGTGGTTCTTGCCGATAACGGAGCCTTAACGCAAAGCTTTCTTGCCTGGGATTGGGATCTTGAGTACACAACATTCGCGCCCTACCTGAATATAGGTTTTGATATCGGTGATCGGCTCACGATCGATGCCAGTGTCCGTCGCGACGATGTCGAGGCACGTGGGCGACGCTTGGATGCGTGTTGCGGAGGCAATGTATCGACAGACCTGAACGGTAACGGTTCGATCGGACAATACGCGGTGGTCGGCGGCGTGATCACGCGCCTCGACAGTGACGCATTGCTGGAAAACTCAGGCGCTACATCAGGTGGATTCATTAGCGGTGGTGTGCGCAGTCTCAATGAAAACAACGCGGCCGTTACTAACGTCAATTACGATGCGGACAATACGGCATTTTCGCTGGGTGGTGCGTACATTCTTAACGATGACTCGTCGGTCTTCCTTCGCTACAGTGACGGTGGACGCGCGGTCGGCGATCGACTGACGCAGGTCGCCGGATCACTAAAACCCGACGGCAGTCTCACCAGCACGACAGATGGTTACGACAACGTCACTCAAATCGAGCTTGGTTACAAATATCTCGGTAGCGACTGGTCACTGTTTGCGACCTACTTCAACACTGAGGTCGAAGAAACCAACTCGGAAATCACCAGCGGTCTTACTTTTATTCGTGAATATGAAGCGGACGGAATCGAGTTCGAGGGTGAATACTCTATCGGCGAATCGTTCAGCGTTAGCGGCAACGCGACCTGGAGTGATGCTGAGATTTCCAGTGACCTGACGAATCCGGGCGTGGTCGGGAATACGCCACGTCGCCAGGCAGATTTCATCTGGACTATCACGCCTGATTACAGCACAGACTATTTCTCTGTCGGTGCAACCTTGCAGGGGTCAACCGATTACTTCGTGCAAGACAACAACAGCCTTAAGCAAGACGCTTACAATCTCATTCATCTGTACGGCACCTGGTACGTCACTGACGATCTGTCACTTAGCCTCAACGTGAATAACCTCACTGACGAATTTGTGATAACAGAGTCAGAAGAGGGATCTGCGAACGCAGGTGATATCGTCAGAGCACGAGCACTAAGCGGCACGTCGACATCGATCGGCGTTACGTATAACTTCTGAGATCGCTAATTTGCGGGCGGCGCAAGTGGACAGACCCACTTGCGCCACACTGCTGCGGCTTGCAAAGTGTGGTTGATCAATAATGATCGCTGAAGGTGATTCGAGGCCAATTAGGGGGCGACAAGTAAATGCGTAATGCCGTTCAACTAATTGCCTATGTCGACCGTCTGGCAGGCGACCTGTCCGGCGTGAAAGCGCTGCTCAATAGTGAGTTAGCCAGTCTTTTTGGCGGCGTCCACTTGCTGCCGTATTTCACGCCTTATGACGGGGCCGATGCTGGCTTCGATCCGGCAGATCATTTATCGGTGGATGAGCGGCTGGGTGACTGGGATTCCTTGCGCGATCTGTCGGATGTGACATACGTCATGAGTGATTTGATCGTCAATCATGTATCCGATGCGTCACGACAATTTCAGGATGTCGTGCGTCGGGGAGACCAGTCTGAGTTTTGGGAGTTATTTCTAAAGCGAAGCGATATTTTTCCGGATGAAATTTCTTCAGAGGATATCGACAAAGTCTATCGCCCGCGTCCTGGCTTGCCATTTACGACGTTGACACTTGACGACGGGACTACACACGATTTCTGGACAACGTTCAGTCCGCAGCAACTGGACATAAACGTCGAGTGCCCTGCTGGTCGAGCCTACCTTGAATCAATTCTCGATATTCTGGCGGAGTCTGGTGTTCGGGGTATTCGTTTGGATGCCGCTGGCTACGCGATCAAGCGACGTGGCACGGAATGTTTCATGCTGCCCGAAACCTTCGATTTTATAGAAGTACTTCGCCAATCTGCTGCCGATCGCAAGATGGATGTGCTGGTCGAAATACACTCCCACTACCAGACTCAGATCGATATTGCCGAGCGAGTCTCCTGGGTCTACGATTTTGCGCTCCCACCACTGGTTCTTCACACTCTCTTCACCGCCAACTCGGTGGCGCTCAAAGAGTGGCTCTCGATCTCTCCTCGAAACTGCATTACGGTTCTTGATACGCATGACGGTATTGGGATCGTCGATGCTGCCGGTGACGGTGAGCGAACGGGTCTTCTCGACGATGCGCAGATTGAGGAGCTCGTGGCGCAGATCGCCATTCGGACCAATGGTCAAAGTCGCCTTGCTAGTGGACAGGCAGCTTCCAACCTGGATATTTATCAGGTCAATACGACCTTCTATGACGCACTTGGTCGATCGGACAAACTGTACTTGCTCGCCCGCGCAATGCAGTTTTTCGCGCCCGGCGTGCCGCAAGTCTATTACGTGGGTTTGCTGACCGGAGAGAACGATACACAGTTGTTAGAAAAGACGGGCGTAGGTAGAGATATCAATCGTCACTACTATACCAGCGCCGAAATTCACACCGCGATGCGTAAACCTGCGGTCGAATCGTTGCTTGCAATGATCAAGCTGCGAAATACAGCCCGTGGTTTTCAGGGCGATTTTGATATGCCTGATTGTATGAATGATCAATTGCACATGCGATGGCAAATGGCCGATGACAGTATTGAGCTATTCGTTGATTTCAAGAAAGGCAGCGGCGTAATCACGCAGCGTGAAAACGGTACTGTTAGTCAATACACTGTCTCGGACACCTTCAACAAAGTGCCAGACGATAAAATACAGAGGTCCCGTCAATGAGCAGTGCGCAGTCAGGTCAAAATCTTAGAGTTATTCGGTGGCTCACGTATTTGATGTTCATGATGTTTGCGATGACCACAGATGCGGTAGGTGTGATCATCCCCGAGGTCATGAAGTCCTTCGACCTGAGTATGACAGCCGCTGGCCTGTTGCATTACGGACCCATGATGGCTATCGCGTTGGCTGGAATACTCCTGGGATACCTGGCCGACAAGCTCGGGCGAAAGAAAACGATAACGCTTGGACTCGGGCTATTCGCGATCAACTCCTATCTTTTCGTATTGGGCGAATCGTTCGGCTTTTATCTTACTTTGATGATGTTGTCGGGATTGGCGATCGGCGTATTCAAGACGGCCGCATTGGCCCTGATCGGCGATATATCCCAGTCGACAACGGAACACACTTCGACTATGAACGGTGTGGAGGCGTTCTTCGGCGTCGGCGCTATTATCGGGCCGCTCATCGTGACTTATTTGCTCGCTCAGGGCATTGCTTGGAAATGGCTATACGTGATTGCCGGAACATTATGCGTCGTGCTTATCATCACCGCCTCATTGGTGCACTATCCGCAGACAATGAAGGCCACGGATGAGCCTATCAATCTCGCGAGAACGCTCAGGATGACCAAAGACCCTTTTGCACTGGGTTTCTCGCTAGGCGCGTTTCTGTACGTTGCTACCGAAAGTGCCATCTACGTCTGGATGCCGACATACCTGATAGGCTACGAAGGCAACGCGATGTTACTGGCAAGCTATGCGCTCACAATATTCTTTGTTCTACGTGCGGCGGGCCGCTTTGTGGGTATCTGGATGATGGCGCATTTCAATTGGGCCGCAGTCCTGACTCTTTTCAGTGGTGCAATAGCCGTGTGTTTTCTTGCCAGCGTCCTAGGCGGCAGAGAGTGGGCGGTGTTCTTGTTACCGCTCTCCGGTGTCTTTATGTCGGTTATCTACCCGACCTTGAATTCCAAAGGCATCAGCTGTTTTCCGAAGAACAAGCATGGCGCGGCTGCAGGAGTTATCTTGTTCTTTACGGCGCTGGGCGCTGCATTCGGTCCGCTTAGCATGGGTGTGGTGAGCGACGCCTTTGGAAGTGACGCGAAATATGGCTTCCTCCTGGCCAGTGTATTTGCGAGCATTCTGTTTGTTGGATTCTTATACAATTTACTCGCGGATCCAACGAAGCAACGCCTTTCAGATCTCGATCAGAGTGAGTATCTTCCAGATTCGCCATGAGTATCGCGGTTCTCGGCGAGGCACTGGTTGATTTTATCGTTGGCGACGATGGTGCCTATCGTCCGCATCTTGGTGGTTCGCCCTACAATGTCGCCATCGGGCTTGCACGGCAGGGCGTAGACGTCAGCTATCTTTCGCCGTTCTCTGACGACACATTTGGCGATCAGCTGCAGGATTCTCTCGAGATCGAAGGCGTCGCGGTCCCGGTCGTAAGGCGATCATTTTGGCCGACGTCGCTGGCACTCGTGACGATTGATGATGAAGGGCTTCCCACTTATCGCCTATATCGCGAGGGTGTTGCCGATAAGGACACGTCAATTGAGGAAATCGTGGCTAATTTGCCAGCCGATCTGCAGGTTTTCCACACTGGATCGCTTGCGATTACTCCCAGCCAGCTTCCGAAAATTCGCGAGCTTTTTGGGTTGATGCGTGAGCGTGGAGTTGTTGTCAGTGTCGACATAAATATTCGCTTAGGAGCTAGTCTCGATACGGACGCGTACCTGGACGGAGTGAGATCTTTGCTGGGTGAGGCTGATATTGTGAAAGCGAGCGACGAGGACCTGGCGGCGCTGCAAATTAACGAGAATCCGCGAAAAAGTGCTGAGATAGCATTCTCCGAGATGAGTTCCGGCATGTTTCTCCTTACCGAAGGGCGAGGTGGCGCAGTCCTGCACACAGCGCAAGGGACGATTGAAAAGAGTGCCTATCCCATCGCTAATGTAAGAGACACAATTGGTGCAGGCGACACATTTCACTCCGCATTCCTGGCATCACTGTGTTGCAGTGGTGTTATCCGCGAGCCGCTCGCTGGCATAAACCTTGAGGCCCTGGGCGATGCCGTGGATTTTGCGTGCGCGGCAGCAGCAATCAATGTGTCGCGCGTTGGATGTTCCCCGCCGACCAAAGACGAAGTGGACGAATTTATCGATTCCACACGACGGTGAATCCAATTTGACCGTTGCTGTCTCGCGTATTCTGTTGCGGGAGTTTTGCGTGTTTGAGTTGTGCATTGTTGTGCAAAGTAGGGCAGTTCAAGCAACGAGCGCCCTCACGACACTCTTTTAAAACAACAAGTTACAGTTTATTGACCTAACTTCGAACCAGGTGGTCGGGAGTTCGAATCTCTCCGGGCGCGCCAAATTCATTAAGAAAGTCAATCACTTAGCGGCGGTTGGCTTTTTTCGGTTTTGGGGTGCTGTCCCATAGATCGGGAACTGTCCCATAGATTGGGTTTTTTCGCTCCAAATTTGGGATGAGAGACGGATTTTCGCAGGCACAAATTGCGTTTCAAAATGGTGCCAGATTGACCTGCAGTTAAGCGTCGATTGATAGCCCTGTGGGTCATCTAATGAGTCAGTCTTGAAGGCCAACTATTGGTCAAAAGTTGGCAAGGACAACGAAATGCGGGGCAGGGTGCCACAGGGTCCGCTTTTCTCGATAGCAGACGTTCATAAGTGCAAACTTCGGAAATCTGACAGTCTGCTTTCGGCCAGAAGCGGACGCAACAACCTCAGTTAGAAATTTGCCTACCGTTCTTATGGACGGTCCGATACATCCCGTATGAAGTCCCTAATGTCCTCGAGAGCGTCCTCACGAATAATGCTGTCGCCTAGATCCACCGGGTCCGCAAGTGCGTGGCCGGAACCATCATATAACCTGACTTGAATGCGTGGATTCTTCAGCGCACGCAACTTTTCAGCACTGTCGGCAGAAGGAACATTCGTGTCGTCTCGCCCATACAGAGCCAATGTATCTACTTTTAGCCGCTCCCAGTACGGAAGTGGGTCAAAACCTTCCACCGCGTCCCAGAACTCTTTCTGTCCGACGTTCTTGTGGTATGCGGTGGACATGAACGCGATGAGATTCGAGATGCCCGGCAGAAAACCCATTTGTCTCAGGTTGTGATTTTCCTCGTAAAGGAACTGCTCCTGCGGAGTGACAGCTGCGCCTACGATACTCACAACGTATGCGACGTCCTGCGATTGATTCGCCACGATCGGTGCAATCCAACCACCCTGGCTCATGCCCACAACACCGATCTCCGAAATAGCGACCATGTCCTGTTCTTTCAGGTACTGAATCGCCGCCAACGTGTCGGTTGCCAAATCTTCAAAGTCCGCACTACGCCAGTCTCCCTGGGACTTTTCCGAGCCTCGTTTATCCGGAAGCAGAACAGCCACTCCGTTTTCCTGAA
>RCNF010001926.1_pt1 | contig 11065 bp, 10 predicted proteins | sample 2041311 | NCBI WGS metagenome assembly RCNF01 (sample SAMN09708228, study PRJNA481090) | Marine sediment metagenome, whole genome shotgun sequencing project. | biome: marine sediment; feature: ocean; material: sediment; isolation source: Sewage treatment plant 2 marine sediment (STP2) ... | reverse complement strand
TATCGACGTCGCTCCACACGTTGTAGCTGCCGGACCACAACACAACGAAGGCGTCTTCGGGAAGACCGGGGATGGTCGCTCGATCGTTCTTGCGGTCCAGCTGCGAGGGCATCAGCGCGCACGGGATCACAGCGCTGAACTCGTAGCCGCAGGTCTGGTAGTTGAGGCGGCCGATCGCTCCGAGCTCACCAATGAGCGCGCCGCGCTGCCGCTGCGACACCACGGAGATCCTGTCCGCTCGACCGACCGTCGGCGTCACCATCCGCCAGAAGTACGGCAGCACGCGGTTGCTGCCGTCGAGCGCCGCCTTCGCTTGTGCTTCCGCCATGACGTGACCGAACTGGTCGGCCCAGAAGGGCACGTCCGGTTTGTGCCGAGCCAACGCGAATGATCCGTAGATCGTGGCGCCCACGACGGCGTCCGGCCGGAAATCCTTGATGGCCCCCGCGACCACGTTTCCGTCGAGAAACCGACCCGCATCGTGACGATGGATTTCCACCTCGTCGTGCTCTTCGCAGTCAGCAGGTGTGCCGCAACCGTAGGCGTCCTCTATCCGCATCGCCTCGAGCCGAACCTCGTGGCCCGCTCGGACCAGACTCCACGCGAACTGCCAGGTCCGAATGCCCGGCCCATAGCTCTTGTCGGTGTTTTCCCACGGTAGCGGACAAAGGCCACTCACGAGTATTCGGCTCACTCAGCACCCTCCCGCGCCAGGTCGCTCCCATACCTCGGTTGATTGCCTTCCAGGTTTCGACCACCATTGTGCCACGGTTTGTCGCGGACCTTCGGGAGCTCGATCACCGGCACTGTGCCGGCCGCCAGGAGATGGTTCGTCCAACTGGCATCCCCGCAGATTTTGCGGCGTTCGTTCATGGCCGTCGGGACCTTTAACAGAGCTCCCCACCATGCCGATGCCTGAAGTCTGGCGTCTCCATAGGCCCTCGCTCGGAGACGTCTAACGAAAATACCCAGTTGAACCATCGCGAGCCGAGGCGCAACGGTCGCCAGGAGGCGCAACGGCCAGTGAACGAGCATCACAATGAACTGGTTGCGCCACGAGTAGAATCGTTTCATATCGATCGTAGAGTCCGACGTGGCGGATATCGCGTGATATGCAACTGCACCGGCCGTATTGATCACCTTCCACCCTCGGGCCCTCAGGCGAATGCAAAGGTCGATGTCCTCCATGTAGTACCGGTAGATTCTCGACCAGCCACCGGCATCCCGAAAGGCGGACGCACGAACCATGACAGCGGCACCAGTCAGAGCCACCACCTCTCTTTCGGCCGGAATTTCACCGACCTCGGCGACCCGACGTCCGATTCCTTCGTCCCAAGCTTCGGCAAACACAGTCACATTGAGTCCGAGGCTATTGAGGTGGTCCGAAGCGCCCCAGATCAGGATCTTAGGGCCGACGGCACCGATTTCGGGAGAGGAAAAAAGGAGCTGGGACAGTATTTCCAGAGCACGGGGATCTACGACAGCATCGTTGTTCAGAAAAAAGTAGGAACCCGGAGGTCCACCGGTCTTTTCCAACCAGTCAACAGCGTAGTTGTTGGCTTCCGCGAACCCGAGTTCGCGCTTCGGCCTCAACACCCTTACCCGGTCGCAACTTTCGATCCAGGATGGCAGGTCCTCCTCGCAGCCGTTCGCTACAACGGTGGCTTCGACCTCGACCCCCTCGCTTGACAGCACGCTTTCCAAACACGCAGACAGCATGTCCGCGCCCCTGTGATGTACGACGATGCATTCGATCTTGCGCATTGAGATGCCTATCCGCCGCCACCGGCTTCGAGTCGATAGCGTCCGACCACCGTCGCCGAGTCGCCCGCAGCCTTCACCTTCCCGCCATCAATCCACAAGGCCTCATCACAGATGCGTTCTACAGCGTCGAGGTCGTGGGAGACGAACAAAATGGTCACCCCGCGCCGGCGAAATTCCTCCATTCGATCCTGGCACTTCAATTTGAACCCTTCGTCTCCGACCGACAATACCTCGTCCAGCAACAGCACCTGAGCGTCGACCGTCGTCGCCACCGAAAACGCCAGTCGAGCGACCATGCCGGTCGAGTAGGTTCGAATCGGGCGATCAATAAACTCCCGAAGTTCAGCGAATTGAACGATCTCATCCATCCGGTCCATCATCTCCTGTTGAGATCGACCGAGGAGGGCTCCGTTAAACAGGACATTCTCCCGTCCCGTCAACTCGTGCTCGAATCCAAGCCCGAGTTCGATCACCGGTGCGACCCTGCCGTTGATGACCGCAACTCCGCTGGACGGCTTGAGAATCCCGGCTGCGATTCTCAACAGCGTCGACTTTCCGGCACCGTTTCGGCCGACAATTCCCATGGCCTGTGCCCGCGGTATCGCAAACGTCACGTCCTGGAGGGAACGCACAATCTGGTGCCGCATTCGACGCCCGGTCAGACGATGGATCATCCATTCTTTAAGAGACGCCACCCCGCCTTCCGAGGCGACCCGGAACTGATGTGAGACCCCCTGAAACCCAATGGCGACATCGGTATCAGGCATCATCACAACCGCTCGAAAAAGCCGCGCGAAAGCCGATGAAACACCACCCACCCTATCGCCAGAGATACGGTTGCAGTGAGGACTGATCCGACGATGATATGGGTCTGCGGAAGAGCGCCCAAATAGACCGGGTCACGCGCGAGTTTGAAGAGTTGGGTCAAAGGGTTCAAACGGATCAGCCACAGAAACTTCGTTGGGACGATACTGATCGGGTAGATGATCGGGGTCGTGTACATCAGCGCAACCGTCGCTACCGAGTACATCTGGGCGACATCATCGAAATACACCGCCAACGCCGACAGCAGGAGCGAAACCCCCAACGTAAAGACCGCAATAATCAAGAACGCAACCGGAAGAAAGAGCATCGCCGGTGTGATCGGGGCTCCACGTGCCACCATGATGACGATGAGGGGTATGTAGGCCAGGCAGAGATTGGCCAGGCCCGAGAGCGTCGTTGATACCGCGAAGATGGATTTTGGGACCCGAACCCTTTTCATCAGCATGCCGTTCCACGCCAGGCTCGCCATGGACTGCATGGTGGTTTGGGCGAAAAACCAGAACACCAGGTATTCGGAAAGAAAATAGATCTCGTAGTGGGAGACGCCTTCAAAGCGGAACAGGTTGGAGAATACGATCGTCAGCACAACCATAAGAAGAAGAGGATTCAGCATCGTCCAGAAAAAGCCGATGACGGATCGTTTGTAACGAACCGTAAGGTCCCTCTTGACCAGATTCAACAACAGATTTGAACTGTCGACGAGCTCGCGGATCTCGTCTCGTGTGCTGAACTTCGAGGCCGAATCGTTGACGAGAATTGGAGACGCTGCTGTTGACACGCCAAAATACTACCACGCACTATTTTAGCCTGTAGGTGGGCGGATCAGTCGTCGGTATGGAGTCAAGCGAACTCTCAGCTTATTGCTCACCAGCTCAGCACCCCGCCCAACAGATTTTCGAAATACCGCCACCGATTCCAGTGATCTGGAGCACGTTTTTCCTCTAACCGATTGCGTAACATGGAGATCGAAAACCGACGATTGGATGTTGCATTCGGCACGGCTTTTGCTGCGAAGAGGGCGTGGAGCAGCGCCACCTGATAACATCCGAACACCAAACCCGGCAGCCGGTTGTGCTGGTTCGAAGCGGAGGAATATGGGCGAACGCCTGAAATTGTCGGTAGTCATTCCGACCCACAACACCCGAAAGTTGACGTTGAACTGTCTGGCGGCCTTGTGGCTGTGCAATCCTCAGCCCGATGAGGTGATCGTGGTGGATGACGGGAGCACCGACAACACCGCGCAATCGGTCGTCCGTAAGTACCCCCGACACATCGTGGTTCGCCTTCCCCGGAACGAGGGGTTCACGGCAGCCGTCAACCACGGGGTCGCGCGGGCATCCGGCGACCTGGTGTTGCTGCTCAACAGCGATACCGAACCTGAACCGACCGCGCTCGGAGCGGTGTACGAGGCGTTTGCGACCCATCCTGATCTCGGAATTGCCGGCGCAGCCCTTCGCGATCCCGAGGGAACCCCTCAGTGGAGCGGCGGCCGCACACCATCCGCTCTGTGGTGCTTTGCGATGGCGTCGGGTCTCCCTGCCCTACTCGGCAAGTGGAACCTGTGGAGGAAGTTGCGGCCCCCATCCGGCTCCGGAGGCGGCGATGTCGACTGGGTGGCGGGTACCGCCATGGTCGTCCGACGTGCAGTCTGGAGTCAGGTGGGACCGTTCGACACCGGCTACCGTTTTTATTGCCAGGATCTCGACCTGTGCTTCGCTGCGGCATCGGCGGGCTGGAAGGTCGAGATCCTCCCGGATTTCAAGATCCTCCACCTGCACGGCGGCACGATTTCCGAAGAAGCTGGTTCGGTTGGAAGCCAGCACCCCGAGCTCATGTGGACTGACCTCCTCCGCTTCGCCAACAAGCATTGGGGGCCGAGGCGCGCTCGCTCTTCGAATCGAGCCCTCCGGATGGGTGCCGCCCTGCGAGTGATCGGCCGGAGCATCGCCTCCCCTTTGATCGGAGACCGCGACAGCAACGAATGGAGTGAGGCGACGACTGCCTACACCCAGGCCCTGCACGCTCTCGACGATCAGGATCAGGGGGAGCAGGGCCCGGTCGTCTGAAGTCGATCACTCTTCCCGACCCGTGCGACAATTGCGGCGGAGACTGTGCCTCAGGGCATGAGTTTCACGTCAGATTTCGGTGCCGTGCGCCTGCCGAGGAGATATGAACCGGGAAACACCATCCAATCCGAACAACGGACTGCGCATCCTGTTCGTCGCCACCAAACCGGCATATCCGCCCCTGGACGGCGGACGGCTTCTGATCTGGAACACTCTCACCGAGTTGGCCTCGAGAGGCCATCGAGTGACCTACATTGCGCCCGACCTCGGCGAAGACACAGCCGGCCCGCAGCATCATCTCGAATCCGTGTGCGAATCGGTTCACCTGGTGCCTGCTCAGCCCACAGGCCTGGCCTGGTCGGCTGCCGCAGCACTACTGACAAGGAAGCCCCTGTCGGTACTTCGGCACACTCACCGTAACGTGCAACGGGTCATCGTCGAACAGCTCGACGGACAACCGTTCGATGTGATCCACGCGGAACAGATTCAGGCATTTTACAACCTCCCACTGACGGGCGACTGCCCGCCGGTGGTGTTGCGGGCGCAGAATGTTGAGAGCCAGCTGTGGCGAATGCTTGCAATTCGGAATCCTCGCGCAGCATGGATTACTCGTGACGAAGCCCGGAGAATGGCAGTGTGCGAAGCCCAGGCGGTCCGCAAAGCAGCTGCGACTGTCGCCCTCACACACCATGACGCAGAAACGCTGGCCGGCGGTGCGGGCACGTCGGACCGTCGCATTTCAGTCGTCCGGCCACCGTTTCCGACACCCTTGCCCAGTTCCGACGAACCGCTCGGGGGTGACCCACCTGTCGTGCTTTCGGCGAGCGGGTGGCTTCCCAACCGCGATTCGCTCGCCTGGTTTCTCCAAGACATTTGGCCTTCGATCCTGAGGGTCAACCCGGATGCTCACGCACACATTTTCAGCGGAGACCGCGAGACCGCCGGGCCCTCGGTAAGTTGCCACTCCCCACCCGATGACAGCACACAGCTCTTCCGGCCTGGGTCGGTGCTCGTGGTCCCACTCCGCATCGCCTCGGGGATCCGCATGAAGATCCTCGAAGCGTGGGCAAGGGGGGTGCCGGTCGTGGCGACTCCGACGGCCATGCGCGGACTCGACGACGTTGGCGAGAATGCTTTCCTCCTCGCCCGTGACGGCCCGGAATTCGGCGACGCCGTTGCCCGGCTCCGGGAGAACCCCGAGTTGACACAAAGTCTGGTTGAAGCCGGTCGCAGTGCGTTGGATCTGCAGTTTCAGCCACAACAGGTCGCAGACCATCTCGAGACCGCCTATAGGCGGGCGATATCAGGCATCAGGTGAAAAGCAACGCCAGAGCCCGCACATGCCCGCGAACGAGGGCCGACACATAGGGACCGCTCCGAGTCTTGTGCCGCGCTACCAGACTGAGCGCGCGAGCCACGTTGTACATGGAATGCAGCCCGGCAATGTATACGCGGTACGGTCGAGACCGGAACGGCAGGAATCGTGTGGCCGTCAGGTTCTCGAGATACAACGGCGATCGTTCCGCGGACCCCGTCGATCCGCCCAGGCGGTGGAAACATTCCATTCTCGGTTGGTATCGAAGCCGCCAGCCCGCACGCCGCAGGCGAAGGCACAGATCCAGATCTTCGTTGTAGAGGAAATACCTTGCGTCAAAGCCTTCGACTTCACGCCAGGCCGCCGTCGAGACCGCCATCGCCGTCGCCGGGATGTAACCGACATCTCGCCCCATTCCAGAGGTGTCCGCCAGGCGTTTCTGGAAGACCGTACCGGTCACATAGTTGATGCCACCTCCGGCATACCACATTTTGGAGGGGTCGAGGTCGTCGCGAATCGGTCCCCCGACTGCTCCAACCCCGACTTCAAGGGCATCAGAGGCGGCGTCAAGATATCCGGGACCGAGGACCGCATCATTGTTCAACACCACGAAGAATGAAAACGGCCCGAACTCATCGAGGGTCATCACCCCGTCGTTGACGGCAGATCCGAAACCGGGATTGTGCACCCTGCGAATCATCTCGACGCCGGCAACAAGTGCGTTCTCTTTCAGGTTCCCCGAGTTGTCCACAACCACCACCTGGCGCTCGATGCGGGACGGGTCGCCAACCACCGAGGCCACGCACCGAATGGTCGGGTCGACCTCGCCAAAGTGGACGATCACGACCCCGGCACGAGCATCAATCACGATGATCCAGCCCTCGACACGGCAGGAAACAGAAAGGAACCGGCCATCACCAGCGCCGCCACAGAATAGGCCGCGACCGCGGCGTTGGCGCAGGCCAGGGGACCGAGATCCGGAATCCACACGAGGTTGAGCGTCATTGAAAGGCAGAACGCTCCGACAAGAATCCACATGGCCACGTACTGTCGTCGCCACGACGCGTACACAGTGCCGACGATCATCATGGTGAATGCGCCGGGCAGAACCAATGCCAGCCGCCGCATGAGCATCACTGTCGGCTCGAAATCGGGACCGAAGAGGACCCGCACCAGCGGCTCCGCGAGCTCCCGCACAATCAACGCGCACACGACTCCCATCGCCACACCCATTGCAACCGACATGAAACCCGACCGTCGCCAGTTCTGCCCTTGGTGTGCCAGTCTGGAAAAAGTCGGGTAGACGGCCACTGCAACGATTTGGGGAGCTGCAACAAGCGCCCAGACAACCGTTGCCGCCGCACCCCAATAACCGATCTCCGAACGCGCAACACCGAGAAAAGCCAGCAAGAACCGATCCGTGTTGACCAGAAGTTGACTCAGCACCGCGAGCACCATGAAAGGCAGGCCCTCCCGAATCGCCGAGATAGTGTCGCCGGGAGATTGATCGACATCCAACTTCCGGCTCGCGCGGGTGATCCATGCAAGACCCAGTGCAGCGCCCAACGAAAACGCGACACCTGTCGACCAGAGAGGCCACCCCAGCATGACGCCGGCACCAATGCCGAGAACCGCCACCGATATCTCGAGGCCTCGCGCACGAACCTCCACATCCATACGGTCCAGCCCCTTGAAGGCCGCCCCCCGAGTGACCATCGAGGTGCGCAGGACGACATACGGGATGAAAGCCAGGAGAGTCAGACGCAGACTGGTGTCGGACACCAGGAAGGCCGCAACGACAGAGGCCGGGATGATCCAAGCCGCCAGGCGGCGTTGCACCATCCGTGATCCGTCGAGCAGCGTTCGGGCGTGGTCAGGACTCCGAGCTACCTCCCGGATCAGAACTTCTTGTTGACCAAGGGCGAGCACCATGATTCCAATCAACGCCGCCCCGAAGGCGATGGAGAAGGTGCCGACACCCGACGGTCCACTCCCACGGGCGATCAAGATCGAAACCACCAACAGGCCGCCTTTGACCGCTGCCTCACCGGCGCCAAGCCACATCCCGTTCCGCAAAACCCTGGTGATCATCCCTTACGCCTCGAACCGGATCATAGACCATCGCCGCCGCGCTACAATCTGCTCATGAATTCTGAATCCAGGCTTCCGATCGCGATTTTCGTTGTGCTCGCGGTAATAATCGCTGTTCCTTTTGTCATCGATCAGATTCGAGACCGCCGTCGACCAGTGTTGGTCGAGGCGAGAATCGTCACTGCTTCAAGTGCGGACCCGGTGTTCCGCGACGGTCGTCGACGAGTGCCCCCTGGCGACCAGGTCCAGGTCGCCCTCGCCCTCCGCATCGAGCGCTGGGGAAGCGACGATGTGTGGCTGTCGCCGGCCGGCCGGCTCGAAATCGATGGTCAAACGGTTTCCCACCAACAGTCCTCTCGGTGGCCGGACGAGGGCCGATCATCGCGGGTATTCTGGTTCTCCGTCGAGAGCTCGAATATCGGTGGAGCGCTGACCGCAGATACTGCCGGAGAACGCCTCCGGTACCGCACGTTTCTGGCTCCCGAAATGGGCCGGACACTTCAGGCCGATGGACTGCCCGAACAACACAATGACGACCACATCGGGCAGAGCGACAATCTCTCGCCGGACGGATGGGGCACGATCAGGTTGTACGCTCGGGTCGAAGTGGTTGAAGAGGCCGATGACGTCGGTGCTCTGCAGTCTGTAACGACACTCGAGGTCGACCGGTTTCTCGACCCCGCGTTTCCCGGGCTTTTGATCGAGGCGGACCTTGGTCCCGACATCGCTGTGTCAGCGAGCGAGCTCTTCAGGTTGCCGGGTTTTGAACCCCAGGGCGAAACGCCCGCTGAGAAGAACGCTGTGACTCTGGATGCGTTCGGTAGAGACGTCAATCAGCTGGTCGCAGATCGAATCATGGTGTCGTCGTGGACCCTGGCAGCTACGGCGACCAGCGGGCATGCTGATCTCGACCCATCGCAGTTGGAGGCCCGCAAGCAGATCACGATCGACGGCGGCCGCATCACGAGCGCTCGTCGTCCCCTCGTGTGGGGAGAGGATGTGCTCCCGGGGGATGTCCTTGCCGATGGCGATCATTGGTTCGTTCTTCTCGGCGATAACGGCGACGGCACGCTGGATTTGTCGGATAGTGTCCTCCACACCTGGGGCCGGCCGGTCGAGCGAACGACTCTTTTCGCTGCTATCGAATCAGACAATGTGGTACTCGAGCACCGACGGCTGATCCGGTGAGGTCATGATCGAGCTGCGCCGGCTCACAATCGGTTTCCCGCGCGATGATGGTGGGTTCGGTTTGGCCGTGCGCGACGTATCGATTGCAATAGCTCCGGGCGAACGGGTGGGTATCGTCGGCGAGTCCGGCAGCGGTAAGAGCCTCACCGCACTGGCCTGCCTGGGGCTGGTACCGGAGCCGGGCCGGTTCGCTTCAGGGTCAATTTTGTTTGACGGCCACGATCTTGCGAGCGCCACCGCAGACGACCTCCTGAGGTGGCGAGGCGGGACCGTCGGCCTGTGCTTCCAGGAAGCGTCGAGTGCGCTCAACCCCGTCTACACGGTCGGCTTTCAACTCGAGGAGTCGGTATCTTGCCACCGCGGTTGCAGCAGGTCCGAAAGCAGGGACCAGGCCCGAAAGTTGCTCGAGATGGTGGCCGTCGATTCCGTCGACAGAATTCTCGGTTCGTATCCTCACCAGCTCTCCGGGGGCCAGGCGCAGCGGGTCATGCTCGCCCTCGCTCTCGCGGGCAACCCGCGTCTCCTCATCGCCGATGAACCGACATCGGCCCTCGATGCCGTTACCAGAGTGGAGATCCTCGGCCTCCTCGCACGGCTGGTGGAGGAGGGCGATCTGGCCCTCCTGCTGATCAGCCACGACCTCGGGGTGGTGCGCTCCGCGGTCGATCGAATTCTGGTCATGTACGCCGGGGAGGTCGTCGAAGAGGCGCCCACCGATCACCTGTTTCGCGAGCCACTCCATCCGTATACACGTTTGCTCCTGGCCTCTGCGCCCGGGGCTCGAAGTCGAACCCATCGCCAGGCAAAGGTTCCCACGCTGTCTGATGCCTCTGTTGATTCGCACGCCTGTTCCTTTGCCTCGCGGTGTCCCGCAGCGCTGTCGACCTGCCACGAGGCCCACCCCGAGCTGGACGCCATCGCGGTCGATCGCCTGCTTCGGTGCCCGGTAGCGGCGGGCGAATGGGATGGTGGGCATGTCGACAGCTGAGCCACTGCTCGTCGCCGACGATCTGTGCCGCCGCTACCGCGGCACGAACGCACCCGCCAATGACGTCACGGCGGTAAGCGGCGTCAGTTTCAGCCTTGGCCCAGGGGAGGCCCTGGCCATCGTCGGCCGTTCGGGCTCGGGAAAGTCCACGTTGGCGAGGCTCCTGCTCGCGATCGAAAAACCTGATCGCGGTACAGTCCATTTCGAGGGACGGGTCATCAGCAACGTGCCTGAAAGTCGGATCCGAACGCTTCGACGGCATTTCCAGGCCGTTTTCCAAGACCCCGGAGCCTCCCTCGACCCCTGCCTCCGGGTCGGCGCCATCGTCGCCGAACCTCTGGTTGCTACCAAAATAGGTGACACCCGGGATCGGCGCCTCAGGGTTCGCGAGGTCCTCGACCAGGTCGGCCTTCCGGTTGGTGCCGAGAACCTCTATGCCGACGCATTCTCCGGTGGAGAACGGCAGCGCATCGCCATCGCACGCGCACTCGCACCCGAGCCGCGCCTGCTGGTTCTGGACGAACCAGTGTCGTCTCTGGATGCATCTGTGCAGAGCGAAATCATCGACTTGCTGAGCGATCTCCGGGACCACTATGGTCTCGCGCTGATCATGATCTCGCACGATCTTGCCGTCGTCCGGGATCTCTGTGAGCGAGTTGCAGTGATGCACGAAGGCTCATTCGTCGAGACCGGCCGTATAGAGCACGTGCTGGCACGACCCGAACATCCCGCAACCCAGGCGCTGCTCGAAGCCTCCCTGACGCTGATGGGTTGATCCCAGCCTCAATCCCTCCTGGCCCGCCGTTCCAAGAACGCATCCCAAGAGGA
>RCNF010001924.1_pt1 | contig 11066 bp, 9 predicted proteins | sample 2041311 | NCBI WGS metagenome assembly RCNF01 (sample SAMN09708228, study PRJNA481090) | Marine sediment metagenome, whole genome shotgun sequencing project. | biome: marine sediment; feature: ocean; material: sediment; isolation source: Sewage treatment plant 2 marine sediment (STP2) ... | reverse complement strand
TTTTAGATGCATATTATTAACAAGGCAGTCCATCTGATTCACCTCACAGCCAAGACCTACAAGGAGTATGCCTGCAAAATTTGGATGACGTGCATAGCCTGCCAGGGTACGCTGCAGCAAAACGAACCCTTCGCCATCGGGAACCATGGCGCAACCGGTTCCGTGTCCCAGGGAGACCACCCCGTCCACATTAGGAAATTCAGCCAGACTATCACTGGTAAACGAATCAGCTATAAAACGGGCCACGCTGGCCGAACAATTTACAGTTGACAGGACCCCGATGTAGTTGCGCGTAGCTATACGCCCATCTCTGCGAACGATGCCATTAAATTTGGCCTGTTCTTCCCTGGATGTGACCGCTGTCAAACGGGCGTCTGCGCCAATGTTGTAATCCCTGATGAAATCTCCCATCTCCAGGTTGTGAGTGTGTACATGATCACCCGTTTGTATGTCATTTGAGGCAAAGCCGATGATTTGACCATATTTCCGAACCGGATCATGCGCTTTTATTTCACAGATGGCTATTTTGTGACCGGCAGGCACGTTTGCATTGGAGATCATACCACCAGGATCGATCTTGTCTCCATGGGCAAGGTTCGTCAAGGCAACTGCCACGTTATCTTGAGTGTTGAGGCAAACCATAATTGGCTCTGTTTTGGTCATAATTCCACCTGGGGTCTAATCCGCGCTAATTTACCCTACCCCCTTATCCTTAAGATAATATTTCCCGCTACCTGTCATGCCAATAATATTATTAGCAATCATGAATTGTATCGCCTTAGGCCGGTAATCCCTCATCCCGATTCGAAACACGCCCTTTTTTGCATACGGAAGCTCTATTGCTGAAAATGGATCAAGTGCCTCATTTTTTTCAAGATCCTTGACAATAGATTGGTATGTCTGTCCCATCCTCCACGCATGAAACTTCCTGGTAAGAATATAAACCGCTATCAAGATACAGATAGCAAAAATAGTTCGGCCGGTTTCAGACATATGTGTATCAGAATTCCTTGAACTTACTGAGAATAAAAGCAACTTCTCAATAAACCCGGGCATTCCTACTGCTTCCCCCTTTTGCAAAGGGGGATTGAGGGGGATTTTTCTAATTCAGCCCGGATTTATTGAGAAGTCACGAATTAAACTGTGAGCCATTTTATTGCTTGATCCCGAATTTGTTCACCATTATACTGGCACATCACTTGAACGCGTTTGAGTTTTATGCCAGTATGGTAGGCAAAATCAGGGGATTTTAAAATTAGCCTAACAAAGTTTGTCCCCAGATCCAAGCTGTTTTTTTAAGACCCTATGCGCTCAGCCCTATGCACCATGCCTTTCAACTATAAACATGGAGGTGGTAAGATGATTCCTGAAATCAAGAAAATATTTTACGCAACTGACCTTTCCGAGAACGCCCGGTACTCCTTTGGTTATGCGGCAAGCCTTGCAAATAGTTATGGAGCCGGGATCACCTTGCTCCATGTCCTGGAGGATGCATCTGCCTACCAGGATAGCCTGGTAATCAATTTTATTGGAGAACAGAAGTGGGATGAGCTCAGGAAAAACAAGGAACAGGTCGTTCTTGACACGATTAGGGAACGTCTTGAAAAATTCTGTGAGGATGTAAGCCGTGAGCTTCCCGCCTGCCCTTTTATTACGGATGATATCATTGTGAAAATAGGGAATCCCGTGGAAGAAATCCTGCAGGAAGTCGAGGCCAGCGGCTGCGATATGGTCGTGATGGGGGCCCATGGGCGTGGGATACTGGCTAACGCCATGATGGGGAGCACTTCAAGGAGGGTGCTAAGGAGATGCAAAAAGCCTGTTCTGGTGGTTCGGCTGCCTGAAGGGGAAGGAACTTAGAGATTTATCCCCAATAACTTTCGACCTGTGCAGTTAGATTGTTAAAACTCTCTGTAGGATGGGTTGCGCGGCAAAAAGAAGGTGGGTTTCACTGTTTTGTTATGATTTTATTAACTTTCCATTAAATGCAACCTATGTGAAATAAGCCAAACCCATTGTATTAAGGCCACTCAACCCACCCTACGAGATGATAAATTCCAGTGAGTTACATCTAACCGTATAGGTTGGAAACTTTAGGCACTTAACCTGATTTTCTTTCTATCTCCAGCTTTTTCAACTCCTTCCGCATAATCTTGCCCGTGGCGGTCATGGGGAGGTCACTCACAAACTCAATCTCCCGGGGATATTCATGAGCTGCCAGCCGAACTTTCACAAATTTCTTTATATTCTCTTCAATCTCCGTGCTCGGTGCTACCTCAGGTTTAAGCACTATAAATGCCTTTACAACCTCTGTCCGGACCTTGTCCGGGCTGCCTATGACAGCCACCATGCTCACTGAAGGGTGCTTCATAAGACAGTCCTCGATCTCAGCCGGACCTATACGATAACCCGAACTCGTGATAACATCGTCTTTTCGGCCAACAAACCAGAAATACCCATCCTCATCCCTTTTGGCCAGATCTCCTGTGAGTAACCAGTCGCCTACATACTTTTCTTTGGTTGCTTCAGGGTTTTTCCAGTACTCCAGGAACATGACCGGATCAGGGCCTTTAATGGCAACCTCTCCAGCCGCGCCCACGGCCATAGGCGCCCCCGAATCGTCCACTACTTCAACGATATGACCGGGGATTGCCCTCCCCATTGAACCGGGTCTGGTTTGCATGACCTCAGAACAGCTCCCCACCACCAAATTGCATTCAGTCTGACCATAAAATTCGTTTATGGTTAAACCCATCACTTCTTTGCCCCAATCAAGGAGCTCTTCGCCCAGCGTCTCTCCCCCGCTCCCGATGGTTCGCATGTGATAATCATGCCGACTACGCGGATCTTTGACCTGGCGCATCATTTTCAGTGCTGTAGGCGGCATAAAGGCATTACGAATGCCATACTTTGCCAGGAGGTGAAATGCCTCCTCCGTGTCGAATTTCTTTGCACGGTGGGCAACTACCGGGATTCCGTGGTGCCAACTGGGGAACAGGACATCGATAAGCCCGCCAATCCATGCCCAGTCAGCCGGGGTCCAGAACAGATCATCCTCTTTAGGGAAAAAATTGTGGGGAAACTCCACACCGGGAAGATGTCCCAACAGGGTTCGGTGGGCATGCAGGGCACCTTTGGGGGGACCGGTGGTGCCTGATGTGTAAATGATCAGGGCCGGATCATCTGCTTTTGTTATAACAGGTTTAAAATCAGCAGACCCCTTTTCAATCAAGTCCCAAAAATCCAGCACCCTTTCTTGCTTTTCACCGCCTGTTACGATGAGAACTTGGAGGTCTGGAAGTCTTTCCCATATCTCCAGAATCTTGTGCAGATTAGCCTCATCCGTGATAATTCCTTTGGCCTGGCTGTTAGACAGCCGGTACTCAAGAGCGTCAGTGCCAAAAAGCGTAAAAAGAGGGATCGCAATTCCACCGGCCTTATATATGGCAATATGCGAAATTGCGGTCTCAGGGGATTGAGGCAGCAGGATACCTATCCGGTCCCCTGTTTTTATCCCTTGCGCCTGCAAGCCATTGGCAAACCTGTTTGACAGTCTTTTCAGGTCCCAGAAGGTGTATTGATCCACCTGTCCATTTTCATTCTCATAGATAAGGGCAAGACGGTATCTTTGATGTGCCCACTTATCGCATATGTCAACACCAATATTATAAAGTTCAGGGATGTTCCAGCGAAAAGAGTTATAGACTTCTTGATAGGTCTTACCGGGTTTTAACATGTGCTACCAGTCTTATATATTCACCCTTGCGCGCCAGGTTAGAAACAACAGGCTTGACCGTGATAATAGTACAAGTGCCTAAAGTTAAGGATTCCTGGTTTTTATTTCACAAGTACGCTGGCAAGCCATGTGATGGTTTTGGGCCATATCACTACGATGATCAGCCCAACCTCCATAAGTCGCCAGAAAGGAAAAGCCCCCCAATAGATATCTGATGTTGTTACCTCAGGTGGTGCGACTCCTTTGAGATAGAACAGGGCATACCCAAAGGGCGGTGTTAGAAAAGAGTCCTGGAGCATAACAGCCATGACCACAATAAACCAGATCTTATCAAATCCCAATTCTGCGGCAATGGGGAGAAAGATGGGAAAGCATATCATGATAATGCCGATCCAGTCGATGAACATCCCGAGGAAAAAGAGGATAATCATCATAACAATAAATGTACCCCATTTTCCAAGTCCAATACCTATGATGAAGTCTTTCACAACGTCGCCGCCACCAGTACCCATGAACACGCTAGAAAAACAGGAAGCGCCCACAAGGATGATAACCACCATTGCCGTAGTCCTGGAGGTATTGACAACGGCAGATTTAAAACCGCTCCAGGTGAACTTGCCATAAGCCAAATTCATCACGAGTGCGAGTGCTGCGCCAACTCCCGCTGCTTCAGTTGGTGTGGCTATTCCTGCAAAGATGGATCCCAGCACACCCATGACAAGGATAGTGGGAGGTACAAGTGACTTTATTACCTTCAGGAATAACTGTGTCCCTGAGATAGATGCCCTTTCTTCTATGCTTAGAGGGGGGCCATCTTCAGGTTTGAACCAGCATCTGATTAAGATATACAGGATATAAAGGCTTGACAGGATAAGGCCAGGAATCACGGCTCCCGCAAAAAGCTTGCCCACAGATACTGCTCCCTGATCGGCCATGACAACGAGCATAATGCTCGGTGGAATTAGGATCCCAAGCGTGCCTCCCGCACAGATTGCTCCGGATGCAAGTCTTTTACTATACCCGTATCTCAACATCACCGGCATTGACAAAAGACCCATTGTAACAACCGATGCCCCAATAATTCCCGTGCATGCACCAAAGAGGGTTGAAACAATAACGACAGCGACGGCAATACCTCCCCTTATGGGACCAAACAGGTATCTCATGGTATCAAACAGGTCTTCGGCTATGCCTGATTGATCCAATATTTGGGCCATGAATATAAACAGGGGGATCGCAACAAGGATATAATTATCCATTGTGCCCCAGGTCTGGTTTATAAACATATAGAAGCACGATGGACCCCAGCCAATATAGCCGAATATCACGGCAAGGCCACCCAAAACAAAGGCAAGGGGGTGCCCCATGAAAAGGCCGATCAAAAGCCCGACGAACATGCCGATAGTTATGAATTCCGCACTCATCCCTCTGCCCCCCTTACAGCCTGCATTATACTCCGAATAAAATGTGACAGACCCTGAATCAGGAGCAGTAAAGCAGTTACCGGGATAACTGTTTTTACTAAAGGAAGTATGGTCAGTGCAGCAGACTCGCTTGTTTCATGTATTGACCAGGATGTATAGGCATATAAAACCCCCTGTATCAGAAGAATAATCAGGAAGGGGAAAAAGAAAACCAGGTGGGTGAAACAGTCAAGGATACCCCTTGTCCTTGGCGAGAACCGCTGATAAATAATGTCTATACTTACGTGGCCCCGGTAAAGGAGGGTATAGGCCGCTACCAACATGAAATGGGGTCCGTAAAGATAGTTAGTAACTTCAGTTGTCCATATATGGGGCGCCCCAAAAACTCGCCTCGATATCACCTCGAATACGACAACACCGGTAAGGGGAACGACCAGCCAGACAAAAATCCTGCCGGACCATTCGCTGACATTATCCAAACCTTTTAAAAATGCTTTGAGCTGCATTTGAATACCTTTCCTTGGTTATAAAAGTTTCCGGATGGCCGGTTGAACGGTGGGTGGTTTCTGGTCAACGGGCTCAACCAGAAGGCTTACAAAAAAAGAGGCCTTTGAAGTGTTGCCTCCAAAGACCTCTTTCCACACTAAAAACCCATCTTCTTAAGTACGGCCTGGACCTTATCCACATATGAGGGATGGAACCCATAACCGAATTTCCCGGTCATATCCCGCCAGTCCTTATACTCATCGAGGTAATCCATCTGGGATTTTAAAATCTTGCAAAAAAGTCCGCCTCTCTCCTTGGCCACCTTGACGATGTATTCTCCTGCCATTTCATCTAGCTTTTTCAGGCTTGCATCATCCAGTTTGACTATCTCGGTGCCCTTTTCAATGAATTTCTCAATGACTCTGCCTGAGTCTGCCTCGTAAAAGGTGAGAGCTTCCATGGCCGCTGCCTTGCACGCGACTTTAAATAAGGCCTGGTCCGTCTTTGATAGCTTATTCCATGCCTTCAGATTCACCATAACGCCCACCTGGGATGCCGGCTGGAACCAGCAGGGAACGCTCCAGTACTTGGTAATCTCTGCAAAGCCCATCCCCCAGTCAATACCGGGGGCGCTGAACTCAGCACCATCCAGGGTTCCCCTCTCCACGGCCAGATAGATTTCGCCGCCGGGCATCTTGACAGGCGCGCCGCCAAGCTTTTTGAGAATCTCGATGGTGGCCCTTGCAGGGGTCCTCAACTTTTTGCCTTTATAGTCGGCAAGCGTTTTGATTGGCCCGGTCTTCGCAGTGGTTCGAAATCCGGACTCGGAAGTTGTTACTCCCAAATTAAAATATTTCATCCCGAATTTCCCGTAGGCCTCATTGTAGAGCGCCTCGCCGCCAAATTGATAATACCAGACCATGTAATCCATATTGGTGAAGCCATAAGGCATAGAACCAAGAAAGTCAAATGCGGGATCTTTGCCTACCCAGTAATTGGGCCAGTCACCAACGGCCTCAACCACGCCCTTGCTGCAGGCATCAAAGTACTCAAAGGCCTTCATGAGTGACCCGGAAGGAAACCATTTTATCTCAAATCTCCCGTCGGTTATCTCCCCGAGATACTTAATCATCGCCTTGTCACCCCAGTGGAGATTAATAGCCGGTGTCCAAGTGCTGCCCATTCGCCATTTGATCTTTTTGTCTTCCGCAACTGCAGGGTTGAAAGCCATAAAGACAAAGCAAGTGATTATGATTGCCGACAAACCTAAAACAAAAATCCTCTTTTTCATTTCTTCCTCCTTTTTTTAGTGAAAAATGAAATTCTGACTCCCATTAATTAGACCTACCCTCTTCACTCACCTCCTTTCTTTCACTATTGACGTTATTACCAAACCACCCCTAAGCCCTATACTTCATTCCTGAATAACTTTCAAGAGTTTTATGAGAGTTTGGGTAACTTCTCAATAAATTCGGGCGCTCACAACCGTATTAGTGCCTTGATCGAATTACAATAGCTGTATAGCCTTTCGGAGTTTAGGCGTGAGCCTTTTATAAAACCTTTACGGCCCGCCCTGGCGCGACATCCCAGGACGCAGCTATTATCGCAGCAATATCTACAAAGCTGAAGTTATAGACCATATGCATTGCGAATCAGGTCTGGGCCAGGGATAAACTCTTCCCGAACTTATTGAAAAGTTACGCTTTTCGTCCATCCACTGATCCACTTCCGTCATAAATACGGCGGAATCTTAGGTATCAGGAGTGGCTAATCCAAGAAAAATGGAGAGGAATTCATCTTTAGGACGGTTTTTCAGTCTTTTTGTCCGCATAGGTTAGGACCATACCTCCATCAAATAGGAGATCCCCACCGACGAGATACTTTGCAAAGCGGGAAAATCCAAAAATGAATAGGTTTGCCACCTCAATGGGACACATCATTTCCTTGATACGCGAATGTCCCATCATTACGTCTCGCACGACCTCATCGGGTTCTATTCCGCGCTGTTCTGCCTGAGCGGGTATCTGATTCAAGGCCAGTGGTGTTTTCACAAATCCGGTGCTCAAGGTGAAAGAACGGACCTTTCCCTCGCCTTCGGCTGAAATTGACTGGCTCAAAGCCTTCAATCCAAACTTGGTGATGTTGTATACCGGTTTATTAATTGTGCAGATATGTGCATGGACCGAGGCCATATTGCCGATAACGCCTGTCCCATCACTGCTTTTCTTCATATGCGGGATAGTTAGTTTGGAAAGGTAAAATGGAGCCCGAAGCATTAGTCTTTGCATCAGGTCATATTTCTCCATGGGAAAATTTTCCACAGGATCAATGTGCTGGATACCCGCTATGTTAACTAAGTATTTGACTGTTCCCAGCTTGGCAGCCTCTGCCACGGCATGCTCAATATCCTCATCTTTGGTCAGATCAGTTTTGATAAAGGCCATCTGACCGCCCATCTCACGGGCCATTTTTTGCGTCTTTTTTCCCTCCTCTTCATTGATGTCAAGACCCACTACCATCAAATTATTTGCGGCCGCGGCAATAACCGTGGCCCTCCCAATCCCGGTCCCGGCACCGGTTACAATGCAGACGTTGTCTCCATTAAAATTTTCATCCTCTAAAACCAGTATCTCATCTCGCTTAATATCCGGCTCATTGATATCCATCTTTCCCCTCCTCTTTTAGTCTTTTAGAATAGCCTCGTAGGAACATCCGTTGAGCGCTTATGGAAGCTTTACATTGGATTACTATAATCTTATTATTCTGTTAATTACAAGCTTTGCAGTCCAGTAATTTGGCACGAAATGCTTTTTTGTTCAAACCCTGTGAGAGATTTCCCATGACCTATAAAAACAAATCCCAAATCCATGATTCCCACCGCTGGTTGGTCTTTGGTTTACTCTCCTCGGTCTACTTTCTTGTTTACTTTCACCGGGTCTCCATTTCGGTGATCGCGCAAGATCTCTTGACCGCCTTCCAGACCCATGCCACGGCCTTAGGATTCATGTCCTCTATGTATTTTTATCTTTACGCACTGGAGCAACCTCTTGTGGGCTATCTGTCCGATCGTCTCGGCCCGCGACGGGTTGTGGGATTCTGGTCTTTGGCCGCAGCCCTGGGTTGTGTCCTGTTCGGGTTAGCCCCAAGCATTGGCTGGGCCGCGGCAGGCCGAGCGCTCATCGGTCTTGGGGTGGGCGGCGTTTATGTCCCGGCCATGAAGGCCTTATCACAGTGGTTCCGAAGAAAGGAATTTGCCACCATGACCGGACTGCTGCTGGCCTCAGGTAATCTGGGGGCGATCATGGCTACGACGCCGCTGGCGTGGACGGCCAATACATGGGGATGGAGATCGAGCTTCTTGATCATCGGCGGAATTACACTTGGACTTGCCTTTGCCACTCTGCTGCTTATCAGGGATCATGAAGAAACGGTTGAATCAATGCATAAGGAACCCGCCTCAGCGGGTGAACAGGCCGGAGCTTTTAAAGGATCTGCCTCCCAGGTTCTTACCTCCCTGCGATTCTGGGTCCTGGCGGCAATTTTCTTCGGATCCTTCGGGTCCTATCTTACTTTCCAGGGCCTATGGGCCACACCATTCCTTATGACTACCCTCAATCTGGACCGTCTCCATGCGGCAGGGCTCAACATGCTTGTTCCCATTGGTTTTATAGTTGGCGCCCCTTTGACGGGATGGCTTTCAGACAAAGTCTTTCACAACAAGGCCCAGATACTTATTTGTATTTTGGCCATGATGACAGGCATTTGGGTAGGTCTCACGTTTGGGGTTCATACACTAGGAAAGGGAGGCATAATCCCTTTGTTGCTTTTTATGGGAGGCGCCACTGGAGGATTAGGCACCATCCTTTGGGCATTAGTGCGGGAGACCACCCCTGACCCCATCCTGGGACTCACCACAGGCCTCCTCAATCCATCACCCTTCCTCGGCACGGCTATTCTACAGGTATGGACCGGGACCATACTTGACCATGTTGGTCGTGTGGATGGCATTTATCCTCCCACGGCTTACAAGAACGCATTCATGGTATGCCTTGTGATAATTGCCTGTTGCCTGATCCTTTGCACAACCCTGAGGCGATATCTGTCCGCAAGTGATTGAAAGGACGTAACTTTTCACCACCCGTTCGCCTTATTCTCTTGACGCAAAGAACGATGAGTTAAATCTGTTTATTTTCCCCTATTTTCTCTGAGGCCTGGGCGTCTCTGCGGTGAATTTTTACGAAAGAAATTTCATCTCAACCAGGGATCAAGTCGGACTTTTCAATGGCAGCAGCTATAAAACCACTCAGGCTGTTGAGCAGCAAAAGGTCTTCCTTGCGGGAGCTGTCATAAGGGCCTCGGCGTGAGTCAACGTAGATGGCGCCCCTGGTTTTTTTGCTAATTATCATGGGAACACACAAGACAGATTTGATCTGCAAGGTATCCATACTCTCCAGGGGTTCAGGTTGAGCTTCATAAGTTGTATTGGATACCTTGATCGCCTTGCCGTTCTTTGCAACCCGGTCAAGCACTGTGTGGCTGTAATGGATGGCACCCTTTGCTTCATCCTGTCTTGACCTGGTTACTACCTCCTTTAACTTATTTTTTTGGTTATCAAAAAGAATGATGCTTACCCTGTCAATTCTCGGGAGGGTTTCGAACATGGAATCCAAAATCATCTCAAGCACCTCATTAATATCCAATGACTGTTCCAAAAGCTTAGAGGCCTTGTAAATCAATTGCAAATTCTTAGGTGACCGAGAGCGTCTTTCTCGGGCTAAGTCTTTTAATATATCTAAGTCTGCTTCTGGAGAATGGTGCCCCAAAGCTTTGTTTTGGGGAATTCCACCCAACTGGATCACGGTATTCCCGATAACTATTGTATCTCGTTCTGTCACCTCATAGCTTTTCCCTGGCGTAATCATCTCACCATTGAGCAATGTCCCATTAGCGCTTCCTAAATCCTCAATAGAGAACGATTCCCCTATCTTGAATATCTTAAGATGTCTTCTGGAAATATTTATGTCATTGATTTGAATGTCGTTAAGTGAGGACCTTCCGATAAAGACGGCCTTCTGCTTAAAATCAAAGGTCTGATCCTTCATGGGTCCTTCTGAAATAAAGAGCCTGGGCATAATTTTCCAGTAATTCTAAATATGACCTTTAGGCCTTGTTAAAGCAGGGCCGTGGGATCTCTTTTTAATAGATATTCCATATTTTATACTGATAAGCAAGAGGAGAATTGGTTAGTTTGAGCCTGTCTTCTTCGTACCACTGGGTTCACCGTCTCCGGATTTAGCGCCTTTCTCATTGTTCCGATGTGTTCGGTCTATATTCTGCGTCAGGATCCTGTAATAGGTTCTGATGCGTTCCACATACCGCACCGGCTCGGTGCCCCTGGCATATCCGTACTGTAAGGTTTT